>JADMIO012784906.1_pt1 | contig 24735 bp, 25 predicted proteins | sample 8958161 | NCBI WGS metagenome assembly JADMIO01 (sample SAMN16585339, study PRJNA669376) | soil metagenome | isolation source: Crop rotation soil | place: USA: Cullars Rotation, Alabama | collected 2011
CTTTCCCCGAAGATGATCTGGCGGCCGGGGGCAACCGGTGCTGGAGTGACGGGAGCGGGCGGGGGTACGGGGGGGGCGGGGGTTGTGGGGCAGACGGGCGACCTGACCGGCACCGTCGGAGGAGGCCAGTTTGAGATGCTCGTCGCGGAGTCGGCGGCGAGGGTCTTCGCGGCGCGGGGGACCGCCGTGGAGCACTATGTGCTGGGAGCCGAAGCCGAGCAGTGCTGCGGCGGGGCGATGGACGTGTTCTTCGAATACTGCGGGGCGCGGCAGCGGCTGGTGATCTTCGGGGCGGGGCACGTGGCGAAAGAGCTTGTCGATGTGCTCGGCGGCGGGCGGGGAGGATCCCCGTTCGAGATCGTGGTCGTGGACGATCGGCCGGAGTGGAACAGCCCCGAGCGCTTTGCCCCCCCCACTTCGATCGGCGTCCGGCGCGTGCTGGAGTGGGATGAGGGCGTGCGCATCGCACGCGAGCGTGGCGGCGCTGCTGGGGAGACGCTGGCGTGCGTGATGACCTGCTCGCATGAGACGGACTATGAACTGCTACGACGCCTGTTGCAGCCGAGTGACCAAGGCGCTGAGGGCACGAGACGGGAATCGGCGGCGCAGGAGCGCGGCGGAACGCCTGCGTTCGTCGGCTTGATCGGCAGCCGGAGCAAGCGCGTGTGTCTGTTCGGACGGCTGATCGGCGCGGGAATCGATGAGGACGTCGTGAAGCGCGTGCAATGCCCGATCGGCGTGGGGAACACGGGAAAAGAGCCGCGGATGGTGGCGGTTTCGATGGCCGCGGGGCTCCTGTTGGAGGGGCGAAAGCTGGAGGCGGCGCGGACGGCCGCGGTGGCGACCGTGAACGGGACGCGAGCGGCGGCGCGAACGTGAGCGAAGCACGCGACTCTGTGATTGTGCTCGCGGCGGGGCGCGGCGTGCGGGCGGGCGGGCCGAAGGCGCTCCATTCGGTTCAAGGAAGAGCGTGGTGGGAAATTCAGCGCGAGCGGCTGGAACGCGTGGGGTTGCCGGTGGTGTGGGTGGTCTCGCCGCGCGTGCGAGAGGGAATCGGTACCGCCGATCTCCGGATGGTCGTAGCGGATGAGCTTGCACCGATGTTTGCCAGCGTGCTTGCGGGCGCGAGGGAGATCGCTCTTCAGAGCGATCGCGTGCGCGGCGTGTTCGTGCTGCCGGTGGATGTGCCTGCGCCGGACCGACGCGTCTTCGAGGCGCTCGCTCGTGCGGTAGGAAGTTCGGGCGCGGCGATTCCGGTGCATCACGGTGAACGTGGTCATCCGGTGTATGTCTCGTGGGATCTGGTGCGTGGGCGTGTGCTTGGAGCAGGGGCGGATGCGCGGCTCGATCATCTCATCGAAGATGGGCGCATGGAAGTCTCGGTTGACGATCCGGGCGTGCTCGACAATCTCAACACGGCAGCGGACTTCGACGTCTGGGCGTCTCGATCTCTGCGCGAGTAAGGGCCGTCAGCCGTCTTTGACATCGCCGCGGAGCGTTTCGATCGCGTGCGGGAGAATGTCGAGGAGGGCCTCGAGCATTTCCGTCGCGCCGCGCGGGGAGCCGGGGAGGGTGATGAGCAGAGTCTGATTGATGACGCCCGCGACGCCGCGTGAGAGGTAGGTCTTGGGCGTCTTGGCAAAGCAGCGCATGCGGGCGAGTTCCATCAGACCGGCGTGCGGCCGCTGGATGACGCGGGCCGCGGCCTCGGGCGTGACATCACGCGGGGCGAGCCCGGTGCCGCCGGTGCTCAGGATGAGGTCGATCCGCACTTCGGGGGCGGCGGGGTGGGACCACTCCGCAAAGCACGCGGCGAGTTGGTCGGCGTCGTCCGGGAGGATGCGCGTGTGGGCGACATCCGCGGCGAGCTTGTCGCGAATCATCGCGCAGAGGGCGGGGCCGGATGTGTCGATGCGCTCGCCGCGGGAGCAGCGGTCGGAGACGGTAAGGACGGCGGCGCGGATGGGGTTCATGGGCGTGTCAGACCTGAAGGAAGGAAGTCATTTGCTTGTGGCCTTGTAGACACCGCTGCGCCCGCCGCGCTTTTCGAGAATGCGGATGCGCTCGATCGTGATCGACTTGTCGATGGCCTTGCCCATGTCGATCACTGTGAGCGCGGCGACGGCGACGGCGGTCAGCGCCTCCATCTCAACGCCGGTGCGGGCGTGGGTGCGGGCGGTGGCGGTGAGTTCGACGCAGTTCCCATTGAGCTTCGCTTCGATATCGAGCGAATCGAGCGGGAGGGAATGGCACAGCGGAATCAACTCATCGGTGCGCTTGGCGGCTTGGATGCCCGCGAGCTTGGCGACCTCCAGCAGATTCCCTTTCTTGAGCTGGTTCTGCTCGATGGCGCGAGCGAGCGCGGGGGAGATCCGAACGATCGCTTCGGCGACGGCAAGCCGATCGGTGATGGGTTTGCCGCCGACGTTCACCATGCGGGCGTCGCCCTTTGCATCTGTGTGGGAGAGTTTGGACTTGGGCATTTACGAGGTCCAGGGGTAGAAGGGCCAGGGGCCGGGGCCGGATTGTTGCGGGGGGACTTCGATGAAGCCGTCGGCGCGAGCCGCCCCGGTGAGGTCACCCGAGGATTTCGCATCGACCAGTTCGGCGCTGCCGAGGCCGACAATCTGAACGAGGCGGTGGTGAAAGAGATCGATGGGTTTGGAATCGGGATTGGTCAGTGTGACGAGCGAGGGGCAACCGGCGATTGTCGTACCGCTCGAAGAAACGGCGCCGCCGCGAGCCAGGATCGCCGGCAGGGCGATGCGCCGGGCGGTCACCATGACCGAGACGGGATTGCCGGGCAGCGCGAGGACCGGTCGACTATCTCCCGTCACGCCGCCGAGGATCGGCTTGCCGGGACGTTGAGGGAGACCGTGGAAGAGCGTGCGGACGTTGTTGGCGGCGAGGGCATCCGAGACGAAATCGCGGTGACCCATCGAGACGCCGCCGGTGAGAAGGAGTGCGTCGGAAGAAGTCAGGGCCTCGGCGACGGCGGCATTCATCGTCGGTTGATCGTCGCGGACATGGACGTGATCAACCTCGACGAACGGATGAGGTCGCAACAACGTGAGTAGGGCGATAGCGTTCGAGTCCCGGAGCTGAAAAGGCCCGGGAGATTTGTCGTGCGCAACGAGTTCATCGCCGGTCGTGATGATGCGGACGCGGACTCGCTGGTACACGCGCGGCAGGGAGCACCCGAATGCCGCGAGCGCTCCCGCCACTGCGGCGGTGATGCGTGCGCCCTTGGCAGAAACCAGTGAACCCGCGGCCATATTCTCCCCGATCCGCCGAATATTGTCGCCGACGCGCGGCGGCTTGCTGCGCTGAAACACAATGCGGACGGCATATTCCGTCACGTCTTCACGTTTGATCACCGCATCCGCGCCGGCGGGCATTGCCCCTCCGGTCACGATCCTGATCGCCGCATTGCCCGGGAGTTGCGGCGGGGCCGAGCCAATCCGCACTTCGCCCGCGATCGGAAGTTCGCCGGCGTTGCAATCGGCCGCGCGAACGGCGTAGCCATCCATCGAACTCACGTCAAATGGCGGGCTCGGGCGATCGGACTCGACGTCTTGCGCCAGAACTCGTCCTGCCGCCACGTCGAGCGGAATCGGCTCCGAGTCAACCGGACGAATCTGACCGATCAGGGCCGCGAGAGCTTCGGCGGGCGATGCGTAGGCGAAGGTAAATGGGGTCTCGCGCGGCATGGGGATGACGATGCAGTGTGTGGAGTCGGAGCACAGACCAGAGAGAGTACACTTGGTGCATGGAGGTCGGCGTGCTTTTGTTTGGGCCTGCGGCGGCGGCGATCGGGGCCGACCGGGTGATGGTGCGCGTGCCAGAAGGGGCGACCTGCGGTGAGATCCTTGCGTCTCTGGGCGAATCAGAACCGCGCCTGCGAGGACTGGCCGCGGGAGCACGGCTGGCGGTGAATCACGAGTTTGCGGGCGCGGATCGGGTAGTGCGCGGGGGAGAGGAAATCGCGCTGATTGCGATGGTGTCGGGCGGATGAGCGTGGAGATTCACATCGTCGATGGGCCGCTGGGCTTGGATGCGAGCGCGCCGGGAGAGGGGCGCGATGGCGCGGGAGCGGTGATTGTGTTCGACGGCATCGTGCGGGGCAGGGAGGAAGGGCGACCGCTCGCGGCACTGACGTACGAGGCGTACGAGCCGATGGCTTCGCGGGAGCTTGCGAAACTCGGCGACGACATCGCGAGGAAACATGGATTGCTTGGATTGCGGTGCGTGCACAGCCGCGGCCGCGTCGGTGTGGGTGAATGCTCAATGCGGGTGACGATCTGGTCGGCACACCGGGCGGAAGGACTTGCGGCGATGGGCGAGTTCATCGATCGACTGAAGCAAGATGTGCCGATCTGGAAACGCGTCGTGTGGAAAGAATGAACTCGATCAGCCGCCGATAGCGGACATCGGGCGATCGGGCTGTTGGAAGTCGGCCGAGGTGATCCCGTGGCCTTTCTGTTTGGTCCAGACGGCTTCGAGGAGGGCGTTCTCGATGGCGGTGCCGCGGGCTCGCTCGCGGAGAGCATTGACGGCACAACCGTGCGGCTCATCGGAGTTTGAGCCGCGTGCCTCTCCGATCCACGGCGTCGACCGAAGCGCGGTCATGAGATCGAACTCTTGCAAGCTGAAGAGGCACGGGCGGATCTTGCCGTCGGCGGTGATGCGGAGTCGCGAGCACTGCCCGCAGAATGGGCGCGTGACCGGCGCGATGATGCCGATGCGGGCCGGGCCGGTGGGGTCGTCGGCAAAGAGATACGTCTCGGAGGTGGAGTGCGGATCGGTACGCGGAGCGGGGATGAGCGATGCGTTCTCGGATGCGAGATTGACTATCTGATCGGCTGAAACCAGCAGATTCCGATCCCAGTGATGACCGGAATCGAGCGGCATGTACTCGATGAATCGCATCTCGAAACCGATCTCCCGTGCGAGGGCGACGAGCTTGGAGACTTCGCGTTCGTTGCGGCCTCGCATGACGACGGCGTTCACCTTGACCGGGCCAAGGTCCTCGGCAACGGCGTCGCGGATGGCCTGAACAACGCGCGCGGCCCCGGCCCTTTCGCGGTCGCGCGTCATGGCGTCAAAGACCTCGGGCGTGACAGCGTCGAGCGAGAACGTCAGACGCTTCAGCCCGGCGTCCTTCCATTCCCGCATCAACTCCGGCGTGCAGAGGGACCCGTTCGTGGTCATGCAAAGATCATCGACGCCGAGAGCGGCGATGCAACGGATGATCTGCGTGAGCTTGGGGTGGACGGTTGGCTCGCCCCCAGTGAGGCGAACATGACGAACGCCGAGGTTCACGCACGCGCGGACGAGGCGGGCCATGTCATCGACGGTGAGAAGAGCCCGGGGATCGGCGAAGCGCACATCCGGGTCCATGCAGTAGACGCAGCGGAAGTTGCAACGGTCTGTGATGGAGAGCCGCAAGTCACGGATCGTGCGGCCATGGGAATCGATCAGGTGGCGGGCAAGCGCGGCGGGGCGCTGGCCGGCCGCTGCGGGAACGCGTGATACGGCGCCGGGATGGGTCAGTGGAACGAACGCAGTCACAGACCCAAGGATAGGTGGGCGACGAACGAATCGGATACGCTGCGGGCATGACAGTCGAGGCGTACAGCATCCGAAGCACGCGGGTCGTCGCCAATGGGGGTATTGGACCGGGCGTCGTGCATGTGCGCGGGGAGAAGATTGAGCGGGTGGAGATGGCCGGCGCGCATGCCGGTGGGAACGCGGAGACGCGGCGCGGCGGGTCGTCGGACGCGGAGATGAACGTCGGAGACTTGGTCGTCATGCCCGGGCTGGTAGACACGCACGTCCATGTGAACGAACCGGGGCGGACGGATTGGGAGGGGTTTGAAACCGCGGGGCGGGCAGCCGCGGCGGGCGGAATTACGACGATTGTCGTCATGCCGCTGAACTGCACACCGGCGGCGACGAGTGTTGCGGCGTTGATGGGCGAGGTCGAGGCGGCACGCGGAAAATGCCTTGTGGACTACGGATTCTGGGGCGGGCTGGTGCCTGGCAATACACACGAACTCCAACCGATGTGGGATGCGGGCGTCCTGGGGTTCAAAGCGTTCCTCGTGGACTCGGGCGTGCCGGACTTCGCTGGGATATCCGTGGCAGAGTTGGCGCCCGATGCGACGGCGATCCTGCGGCAGCTCGGGGCGCCCTTACTGGTTCATGCGGAGGACGCGCGAGTCATCGAGCGCGCGGCTGACTCCTCGAAACTGCAGGACCATCCTCGCGCCTATGCGTACTACCTGGCGTCACGGCCAGCGGAGGCCGAGCAGGTTGCGGTCGCCGACCTTGGACGGCACCTGACCACCGAGGGCGTACGGGTTCATGTCGTGCATGTCGCAGAAACGGAGCGGGTTCCGGGCTATGTCAAGGAGCTGCGTGCGTATGAGCAGTACGGCTGCTGCATGAGCGCGGAAACCTGCCCCCACTATCTGACGTTCTGCGCGGAAGAGATTCCGAACGGTGCAACGCAGTACAAATGCGCGCCACCGATTCGTGATCGAGCTACACGCGAGGCGCTTTGGCAGGCGCTGCGCGATGGAATGCTGACGATGGTGGTAAGCGATCACTCGCCATGCCCGCCGCAGTTGAAGTGCTTGAACACCGGGAATTTTTTCGAAGCATGGGGAGGTATTTCCTCGTTGCAACTGGGTCTGAGCGCGACGTGGACCGGCGCGTCTCAACGCGGTTTTCCGCTCTCCGACGTGACACAATGGATGTGCGAGAACCCGGCAAAGTTGGCGGGACTCGGGGCCCGGAAGGGACGACTTGCCGCCGGTTACGACGCGGACATGGTGGTCTTCGACCCCGACGCGCAATGGATCGTCCGAGGCGAAGAGTTGCAACATCGCCACAAACTCACGCCCTACGAAGGAATGCAACTGCGGGGGGTGGTGAAGCGGACTATTCTGCGCGGAAAGGCCGTGTTCGACGCGATGACGCCAGAGCAGGGCGAAAGCACCCGGGCGGGAGACCAAGACCGCGGGATGTTCTCGAAACCGATCGGTCAATGGTTCAAGCGAGGTTCGGCATGATGGAACAACCTTCATGGACGGAGATGATCGACCTTACCTCGGCAAGATTCGGCGGCGCGGCCCTGGCGTGCAGCGACGATTTCTTCGCATCGATGGACAATCTTGCGAAGCCGGAGTCACCCATTTTCATACCCGGCAAGTACACCCCGCGCGGGAAGTGGATGGACGGATGGGAGTCGCGGCGGAAGCGCGCGCCCGGAAACGACTGGTGTGTGATACGGCTCGGGCGACCGGGCGCGATTCACGGCGTGAATGTTGACACGGCCCACTTCAATGGCAATCAGCCGGAGCATTGCACGATCGACGCGGCGGAGATCGGCTCGTCGGCGCGGGGAAAAGGGAGAAAGCCGAATTGGGCGAAAGTGGCCTGGGAGGAGATCGTGCCGCGAACGGCCCTCGGTCCGAATAGCCAGCACCTGATCCCTGTATACGCAGAACTCATCGACAAACGGTTCACCCACGTGCGGTTGAACATCTTTCCGGACGGCGGCGTGGCGCGGCTCCGGGTGCACGGAGAAGTGCTGGCCAACTGGGAGGCGCTCGCGAAGTCGAAAATGCCGGTGGACCTGGCCGCGGCTGAGAATGGCGGACTCGTCATCGACGCCAGCAACATGCATTTCGGCTCTCGGCACAACATGATCATGCCGGGCCGGGCAAGCAACATGGGCGATGGATGGGAAACGCGCCGGAAGCGCGGCCTGACGTGGGCGGATGGAAGGCCCGTGGAAAGCGACTGGGCGATCGTCAAGCTTGGGCATCGCGGCATAATCGGCTCCATCGAGGTGGACACGAACCATTTCAAGGGCAACTTCCCCGAATCGTGCGCGATCGAAGCGTGCGATGCTCCCCGCGCCGTAGGGGCATTTGAATCAAAGGATGTTGCCTGGAGTTGGGTGCTGCCGCGCGCGACGCTTCGTGCGAGCTCGCGGCACACGTTCAAAGCTCAGCTCGAAAAGAGCGCCTCGGCGCGGCCATGTACCCATCTGCGGTTGAGCATCTTTCCTGACGGCGGTATCAGTCGTTTTCGCGTGTGGGGGAGGCCCATGCTGTGACCAACGCGCCCCACTACTCCTCGCCGCCCGCTGTTTCTGCGGACCACGACGCGGGACTGGCACGCCTAAACGCGCTTGCAACGAACGACGCGACGCGAGTTTTTTCCAATTGCTGCGGTTCCCGGCGTTGGGTGGACCGCATGCTTGCTGCCCGGCCCTACGCGACGCGAGACGATCTCTTGGCGGCCGCTGATCGGGAATGGACTCGCCTGGATCGCGAGGATTGGCTGGAGGCCTTCGGGCATCATCCGCGGATCGGAGAACGGAACCTGGCGCAGCCGCGGCTCGCGGCGACGGCGGTCCAGTCCGGCAAAGAACAATCGGGGATGGCCGGCGCCACCGAAGAGCAGCGTGCGGAGTTCGGGATCAACAACGCGGAATACGAGCGGAGGTTCGGACACGTGTTCCTGATCTGCGCGACGGGCAAGAGTGCGACCGAGATGCTGGATCAACTGCGGACTCGCATCAAGAATGATGCGGCGACAGAGCTGACCAATGCCGCAAGGGAGCAGTCCCGCATCACCGCGCTGCGGCTTGAAAGGTGGCTGAACTCATGAGCGGCATCAGCACACATGTTCTGAATACGACAAGCGGCGCGGCGGCCGCGGGCGTGGCGGTGATTCTGGAGCACGAGGCGACGGCCGGCCGGTGGCGGGTGCTGGCGAACACAAAGACGGATGAGGACGGCCGCGTGAAGAACCTGCTGGCTCCGGGCTTCAAGCTGACCAAGGGACTGTATCGACTCCGGTTCGAGACCGGGGCCTACTGGCGAAATGCGGGCGTCGAGTGTTTCCACCCGCGCGTCGAAGTGGTTTTCGAGATTGCCGATGCGGTACGGCATCATCACGTGCCACTGCTCGTGAGCCCGTTCGGATTCACGACATATCGGGGAACGTGAGATGGCGAAGAAGAAGTCGTACATCAAGGCCGGAAGGACGATGCGGAAGATGAGTGCGCCGCCGGATCGCGGCTCTCGATCGGCGCATCCGGCCTCTGTGGCCGCTCTCGGGCAAAACAACTACGGCAAATCGCGGGTGCGGGTGCTGAAGGTGTCTCGTCGTGGCCGCGTGCACACGATTCGCGAACTTGATGTGGCGATCGCCCTTGGGGGCGACTTCTCCGCCATACACACCCACGGCGACAACTCCGCGTGCCTCCCAACGGACACGATGAAGAACACCGTGTACGTTCTTGCCAAGGACCATCCGATTGATGCGATCGAGCCGTTCGCGGTGGATCTGGCTCATCACTTTCTCGACGAGCACCGGCCCGCTCAATCGTCTCGCGTTCGCATCTCGCAAGCAAGCTGGAAGCGTGCGAAGTCGCAAGGCGACGCTCACCCCCACTGCTTTCTGAAGGGATCGGATGAACGACAGACGTGCGAGGTTGTCGCCGCCCGCGGCCGGCGGAGCCCGCGGGTCATCGGCGGCATTGAGGGCCTGGTCATTCTGAAGTCGACCGACTCGGCGTTCAGCGGCTATCCGAAGACGAAATTCACGACCTTACCCGAAACAAGAGACCGCGTTTTCTGCACGAGCGTGACTGCGACGTGGACCTACAGCTTGATACGAACCGACTTTGAGGCGAACCGCGAAGCGATTCGCAGATCGCTGATCGATACGTTCGCCAGTCACAAGAGCGAATCGGTCCAGCACACGCTGTTTGCGATGGGCGCGGCCGCGCTGAGGGTGTGCCGCGCGATCGACTCGATCCGTCTGTCGCTGCCGAACAAACATTATCTTCTCGTGAATCTGAGCCCGTTCGCCATGGAAAACAGCAACGAGGTATTCATGCCGACGGACGAGCCGCATGGCCTGATTGAAGCAACGGTGCATCGGCGCTAGCCACCGGAGGGCCTGATGGCGATCGCTCGCGAGCGCATTGTTCCTTGCCCTCCGCCGCGGGCTACCTTGAGTTACGGGGTTCTCGGTGGAGTACTGGGAATCGCCACGTCGCTCTATCTGCCCGACTTGAACAAGTGGGCGCTTGAGCATGCGCTTGTCGCGCGAATGAGCGGCGAAGCGGTGGTCTATTCGTCGGTGTACTGGGGTTCCATCTTGCTCGTGTTCTTACCCCATCTGCTCGTGGTCCGAGCAACGCAGCGATGGGACGCCACAATCGCGTTCGCGGCCACCTACGCCGGTTCGCTTGGGATCGTTTCCGAACTGCGGACCGGGCTGGCCCGCGGCGACGGCGGCGCGAACCTCTTCGACTGGGTCGGCATCGACACGTTGTTGGAGTTCCTTTTTCTCGTCGGTGCGTCTGTCCTGGTAATGGTCCTCGCGCGGGTGATCGCTCGATGGCTCATTGTCCGGACGATCGAGTATCAGCCGGGCCTGTGCGCCTGGTGTGGTTACTCGCGGGGGTCGACCGCGATTGCTCGATGTCCCGAATGCGGACGAGATGCAGCGGACACTCGCTTCCGCCTGCGCTGGTATGTCACCGGTTGGAATGCCGGCGCGCGGCATTGGCGCATCGCCGCGATGACCGCATGTCTGGTCGTCATCAGTATCAGCATTTCCGGAGTTGTCCAGCGGACGATTCCGTCAGCCCGGTTCTACGCCCGCTTTGCCGGAGCAACGCGACTCGGAATCACCTCATCAACGTTGTACGTATTGCCGGACCTGCCAAGTGTTTGGCTGTCCCATTCGAACAAGGATGACCGCGGCATTCGGATCACGTTCGAACCGGGCGCGGGCGGCCGCCCAATACACATGGGAGTCGACGTTGTTGGATCGCCCGCCAAGGGCCTCTCGTACGGCTCGGGCCATGTCGTTGCGGACCTCAACGAAGCCCAATCAGCACACGTGCTCGCCAACGGGCTTCCGGATGGACTCGTTCGCGCGCTGTATGCCAAGGCGGATGAGATCGCATGGACTCCCGTCTCGGCGCCGCGCGGCGCGTGGGAGGTCGACGCCTCCCTCTACTTTCCCAAGTAAGCGCCGGGTCGCGTCAGCGGATCATCTGTTCGACGGTTGTTGGTCGCACGCGAACGGCCGCGTCGCACCTTGCCGGAGCCGATTGCCCGTGCTTTGCCGCCAACACCTCGTGGTAGATCCCCTCCAGTTCCGCCACGTGCCCTGGATACGACTGAAGGTGCGGAGTCCGCGCGTGTATTTCACGTGGGGAAGGAATCTCGATATCGCCGACCGCAATCTTGGTGATACACGCGGCAAGCTGATCCTCCGCGCCGCTGGAGAAAAACAGGCCGTTGTAATCGACTGCATGCTCTCGCGGATCACGGATCCAGTCCACCGGGCCGCCAAGCCGGGAACAGATGATCATCTTCCCGGCATGCAGATTCTCGAGCATGACCAAGGGCGAGTTTTCCAGCCAGATATGGCTGAGGATGCCGACGTCGTACTCGCCCGCGGACGAGATAAGTTGGTAGAGGTCGTACCCGCACCACACACTGACTTCCGGGTACTTCGCCAGCCGTTTGCGGTAACCGAACTCGTACCCCTGTGCTCGGATGATGAACTGGCACCGCTCGCGCACCGATGCTTCTAGGAGAGGAATCGCACGAGTCAGCACCTCCAAGCCCTTGTTCGGACGCACCGTGCCGAAGAAAGCGAATCGCAGGGGCCTGTTCGCCGTCGCCGCATTCCACGGTCGTTCGTCGTAGAACGGCGACCGACGAGCCCGGCGATTGATCTGATCGAAGTGCGGCTGGCCAAGACGAACCCAGCGCGTTTTCTGTTCCGGCACCCCCATCGAGACGTGCACTCTACGGAGGTAGTCGCTGGGCGGCGTCACGAGAGAAGCGGCGGCCAGCGCATTGACGCCCGCATCGCGGCGCTGGCCGTAGATATTGAGCGAGACTCTCGCCGTTGACGTACCGGCGATCACTCGCTCGTTGGCATCCCACTCGGATCGCCCGTACGAGTTGGGCCGGTCCTCTCGATGCATCGGTGGATGGTGGTCGATCGTCGTGCCTCGGGCCGGATCACGCGAAACCGTCTCAAAGCCCAACGCAAGCTCGGGATCGTTCAGGCGATCCGGCTTCATCGTCGGCTCGATGTAACCCCTTGCGAACTGCCCGGATTTCAGGCCCCGCAGCGCGGGCTTCACTCCGTACGCCGCCTTGCGAACCACATCTGCGGGATAGAGGCCGAGGAGACGCTCGAGGGTCTGTCCCCACGCACGCGTCGTCTTGAGCTTCTTGACGTCCTTGCCGGGCAGACAGCCGACACATCGCTTGCCGCCCTCGTAGTCGAGGCAGACCTCGCGCTCCTTGTGGAGCAAGTCCACCTGCGGACACAGGAACCAGTAGTTGTGCGGCGTGACAACAACCGGAATCCCCGCCTGCTCGATCGCGGGAATCAGATCGAGCGCGTATCCCTCCTGCGAGTGGACGTGAACGACCTGCGCCCCGATTGCGCGGAGCCACCCCAGCACGAGCGATGTCGAGTGCGGCTCGGCGAGTTCTGCCGCCGTGTTGTTGAAGTTAAACGCGGCCGGCGCAACGTTCGGACTGTTGCGCATCTCGAAGCACTCGACGCCACCCCACTTCTCGCGCGGCTCGATGAAGGGCGGGCCGGCGCCCAGAAACCCGAGCCGGTTGGTCATTCCGGCCGCCAGGTACTTGACCGAGTGCCCAGCCAATACCAGCCCACGAGCCAGTTCGCTTGCGCTCAGGTTGTACCCGCTGCCTTCACGCTCCTGGCTGGAGAGTCTCGCCCAACCGATCAGCGCGATCGTGAGCGGCCGCTCTGTTCGCGGCCACGGCACCGCCCGCACATTCGAAGATTCCGGCGCGCTTCCCTTCGCGCCATTCAGGTGCGGCCCAGAGGATTGACTGGATGCATCGCTCATCCGTAGCGAGTCTCACTGGCGAACGGCACCACCGAGCGGGCGTACCCGAGCAGCTTCGGACGAGCCCGCAGCCACTTCCAGACGAAGTCGAGCCGTGCCCCCCAACCGTCACACTCGAGCTGCGCCGACTCCATCTTCTTCGTATCGATGTGCAGCGTCCAAGGGGCGCAGAGCAGCACGGGAAAGTCGTTGATCTGATCGAATACAACCACTGCCCGCGGCCGCTCCATCAGCACGTGCCACTGCTTCTTGAGCCGGGAACCGAGATGGGAGCCGTACACCGTCGCATCGGCGGGTGCGCCATGCAGATCGTTGCGGACAATAGGTAGCCACGTCGGCTCCACGGCGTCCGGCGTCGACCGCACATGGGCGGCGACCAGTTTCTGAAGTTCGGCGAATCGCGCGAGCGAGGCGGGCGTGTTGCAGACAATCGCGACTTTCGCACGGCTCGCGAACACTCCCGCCTGTCGCAGAGCGTCAACGGTCGGCATAGCGGTCGGGCCGTCGGACCCCGTCTTGCCGCCGACGTTGTTCGCCGCATCCAGGCCGGTCTGGAGAATGATGCGTGCGTGGAACTGCCGGCGATGCATAGCCGCGTGCAGGGAATCGAAGAGAAACGTGCGCATCGCCTTCTCGGTGACGCTGCGCAGCGCCTCCACGGGGAGCGTCTTCTGCGCCATCCACAGACGGTTGCGATTGGCGTAGTAGATTCGCGCGGGCGTGAGCTTGAGATTCCAGGGCGTGTGAAACACCACCGCGTCGAGCGAGAGCACGACCCGCCACCCGCTCTTCGCGAACCGCAGGCACCAGTCCGCATCATCGCAATAGATGAAATACCGGTGATCCCAGAACCCAATCCCCTTCGTCTTTCCATCCCCCACGACCGCCGTCCACCGCGAGAGCATCGAGCACGCCGATACAACATCCACGTTCATCATGCCCCGATAGCCGGTCGTTCCACCTTCGCCTCGCGGCCCGCCGACCTGCTGAATCCATCTCTTGTGCGCCTCATGGCGAGCGTGTCCGACGGGGGCATCGTCCTGCATGGTGCCCGTCTCGGAGTTGAAATAGATGGTGGTTTCGATCGTGCGCGAGCGATCGTTGATGTCGCACGTGCGCGAACCGACCAAGCCGATCTGCGAATCCGATTCCATCGCACGCACGAGATTCTCGAGCGCATCCGGCGGCAGATCCACGTCATCGTCGACCAGCCACACGAAGTCGGGGCCTCCGGTTGCAGGAGTGCCGAGCGCGTGTTCGACAAACGCGAACCCGGTGTTGAACCCGCCGCACCCACCCATGTTCGCGCGATTGCGCACGATTGTCAGCGATGCAAGACCGAGCGTGTTGGGAGAGCTGGGTCCGCTCGCAGGTTCCCACACGCGTGGTCTCTTGTTCTCGAACTTCGGCTCGTGCGCCTTCTCCGTGTCGTTATCAACGACGCACTCCGGATTGAAGGTCGCGCACAGGTGATCGAGCGTTCCATCGGTTCCCGCGTTGTCGATCACGACCACGTCGAGGAGCTTCACCGGATACGTCTGCCGCGCCAGCGCCTGCAACACACCGGTCACAAACGACTTGCGGTTCCAAGTGACGATCACTGCGCACACGCGCGCGGTGGACGCGCCGGCGGCGTTCGAACCGTTCACCGGCGCGCTCGCTCGGATCGCAGCTTCGGCGGCCACTTGAACGGGGCGGATGGTCTGATTGACGACGGTGGACAAGCGGTGAAGACTCGGCGAGGCGAGCAGTTGGACGCGGGAGCAACTGTAGGAGCGATGAGCGAGAATCAGTAGTGTGATGCCGATGCCGTGTTTGTGCTTGTTCCGGCCGGTTGCCGCTCGGCAATGACCCGTACCTGCACGTTCGCGGAGGGGGGCACATAGGCCGGTGGGGCCTCCCCGGCGTACACCCGCTCCATGTCGACTGCATGCTCCTCAATGGCCCGCGGCGGCCGCACGTTGGCCCGCAATCCCCAGACCATGTGTGGATTTTCGATGGCACGGATCAGCGTCTGTTTGAGCGACGGCCGGGAGTTGGCGGTGAAGAGCAAGCCGTTGAATCCGTCCTTGACGAAGTCCGGGATGCCGCCAATGTCGGCGCCGAGGACCGGTACGCCGCACGCCATGGACTCGAAGACCGTCTGCGGCGCATTGTCCCACCACACCGACGGCACGAGTGTGAGGTCCTTCCCGCCGAGCATCCAGGGAATGTCGTGATAGTTGTACTCCCCCTTGAAGGTGAGGCGGGCCAGCCGCGGCTCCAGACGGCGGAACATCCACTCGATCCGATGCCCGTCGAGCGCGAAGATCGAGAGATCAATCTGGCGCAGATGCTCGGGGGCCATCATCTCCAGGGCCTCCGCGACAACGTGGAGCCCTTTGTAGTAGTTGTTGTACCCCATGAAGTGGACGCGCAGCGGCCGCTGTTTGTTCCACGGTGTCGGCGACGGCTCGAACGCCGGGGGATCAAACGTCATGTCCGGCTTCAGCTTCACGACACGATTGATCCGTGATCCAATCGGCATGGTGTGGATGCGATCCTCGCGCACGCCCATGCTCACGAACTTGCGTCGCACGAAATCGCTCACGGCCAGAACCGACTCACACGAACTGAGCATCTCCACCATGGCCGCGCGCCGACGGCCGTAGTCATTGATCGGCTTGTTGCTCTTCGGTTCCGGCCGCACGTCGTTGGTGAGTGGCTGCAGTTCCGGCGCATCCGGCGATGGTGGCTTCCAGGGATTCAGCTCCGCCATCAAGTGCGGTGTCTTCCCTCGCTTGTCCCCGGAATCGCCACCCTTCGGCGGGCACGCCTCCAACGGCAAGCTTCCTGCAACACCATCCAGTCCGACCGGCAACCCCGGCGGCTCGACCCGGATCACAACCTTCTGCCGCGCGCGCCGAATCTCCAGCGGTCCCCAGAGCACTCGCTTGAAAATGCCCAATGCCCCGAGCCACGCATGCCTCGCATCTTCGATTGGCTTCGGATCGCCCCCCATCGCGTACAGGTACTTCTTCGCGTGCTTCGCCCGCTCCTCGGCGCGCGGCCGAAACTCGATGCATGTCGCGCAGTTGTGCCCGTTGTCCGCGTCGTAGCAGGTCTTCCGGTGCCCTTGCATCAGATAGACCTGCGGACAGATCGTGTGGTAGTTGTGCAAGCTGAAGATGTGCCGCGCCTTGCACACACTCCGTGCCGCCGCGATACACCCGATCGAAAACCCCTCGATGTTGTTCCAGTGCACAACATCGGGCTTGAGCGCGGCGAAGAGCTTGCCGACCTGTTTCTCCAGTTCCGGAGCGCTGACCTCGCCCATCGGGTCTTCGTACTGCACGATGCTCGGCGCCATCACCGGCGAGTTCACCACCTCAAACACTTTCACGCCCAGCCAGTCCTCATGGCGACGGATCATGCACTCCGCGGGATCCGTCAGAAACGACGTCCCACCAAAGAGCGACACCACGTCATGGCCACGCCGGACCAGCTCGATCGCAAGCGCCTGGCAATATTGATTCACCCCTCCGCCGTACGACGCCCCATCCCAGATCCGAGCCCAGTTGACCAGCACGATGCGCATTCGGAGAGGGTAGGTGCGGTTTACTGCAATGTCGGGACTCCAAGGCCCCGCCAGTATCCGGCCGAACGCTCTACCCTGCCTTCGGATGATCCTCTTCCGCTGCCAGCACTGCAAGCGTCCCTTGGAAGTCGATGACGACCTCGCGGGCAGACAGGCCGCCTGTCCGCACTGTCGCCAAGTAAGCGAGGTTCCCCTGCGTTCTGTTCGCGCCGACGGCATCCCCGTCGCGCGGCCAGCCGGCGGAGCCGTTGATATCGCCCACGCTGGGGACGAAGAGGACCGAGCCGCGGCGATGGGCCTCCCGCCGGATTCCGGCCCGGAAGAGCACGTCATGACCGTCCGCCCCGTCGTCATCCGGGCCAAGCCGCTCCATGGCCTCGGAATGCTCGTCCTCGCATTGGGCGGAGTCGGCGCGGCTGTCTTCTCCCTCGTCAGCGCTCTCCCTTGGCTCCTCGTCCCTGCGGCCCTCTGTGCCGCGGCGGGTTTCTGCTGGTGGGGTTGGCGGGCCCTCCAAGCTCGCTCGACTGCCCTCATCATCACGACGAAACGCACCACCGAACGCAGGGGCTGGCTCAGCCGCGCGACGAAAGAAATCCTCCACGACAAAGTGCAGGACATCCAGATCACCCAGAGTTTTCCCCAGCGACTCCTTGGCATCGGCACGGTCGGCATCTCCAACGCCGGCGAATCGGGCGTCGAGATCGTCGTAGACGACCTCCCGAACCCGAAGGGCATCCGCCGCACCATCGACGCCTATCGCGAAGTCGGCTGAAATGCGATTGCTCGGGGAATGATCGGACAAAAACCGATGACGGAACGTCGGCATCGACTTGCCGAATACCATTGGTGAGCATGCCACGCAAGCGCCGCAGATCCCGCCGCACGAACGCCGACGCCGGACAAACCGTCCAGCCGCCGACGCCGATGGCGTGGATTCGGCGCATCAAGTACCGCGCGCTCGCCTGGGTTGTGGCGATCCTGCTTGCAACTATTGCAACCGTTGTGCTCGCCGGGGTGCCCGCATGGCCGGCCGTCGGCGTCGCCGTCGCCGCGGCGTGCGTCAGCGTCGGCAAACTCACCACCCGCCTGCTCCATCCGACCTGCCTCGACTGCGGCCGCGACCTTCGCGGTCAACCGATCGGCGTCGCCGGGATCATCTGCCCGCAATGCGGCAGCGTGAACACGCCCGGTCTTGTGCAACTCGCGCAGATGGGCGACCCGCAAGGGCGCGACGATGACGACAGGGCCTGAACTGTTCGCGCTTGAGTCGCGGCATGCGCGGCGAGTCACTCGATGATTTGACCGCCCGCGATCACCGTGGCGACGGGATTGTCGCCGACCTCGTACGCCAATCCGCGTTCATCATCGTGCTTGAGCAGCAGCACGTCCGCCCGCGCGCTGGGGGCGATGTAGCCGCGATCCGCAAAGCCCAGCAGTAGGGCCGGATTGACCGTTGATGCGACAATCGCTTGCACAGGCGAGAGTCCGCAATGGCGTACGGCGAGAGCGATTGCGAAGGGCATGCTGGGGCAGGGCGCCGAGCCGGGATTGTAGTTTGTCGCAATGCAGATCTTGCCACCAAGTGCGGCGATCTTGCCCAATGGCGCGTATCGCCCGTCGAGATGAAAGCCGCAGACCGGAAGGCCGACTGCAAACGTCTCAGACGCGGCAAGCGAACCCATCGTGTCGGGCGTTGATGCCTCCAGGTGATCGGCGCTTCGTGCACCAATCGCGATCGCGCACTCCACCATGCCCAGCGACGTGAACTGATCCGCATGAACACGGATCGAATGCCCACTCGCCTTCGCCGCCGTGAAAAGTCGAAGGCAATCGTCGGCCGACCACGCACCCTTCTCGCAGAACGCATCCACCGCGATACCCGGAAACGCCGCACTCACTGCGGGGAGCGTGCGCTCAATCGTTTCCTGCACGAATCGTTCGGGCTGGCCGTCGATTGCATGCCCGAGCAGCGCGGTCGGCACAACGGTGATTCGGCTGCGGCCGGCTTCCGCTACGTCTCGAATCGCCGCGAGCATCTTCAGCTCATGCTCGGTCGTGAGACCGTACCCACTCTTCACTTCGGCCGTTGTCGTACCGTGCACAAGCATCGATCCGGATGCGTGCCGCGCGAGAATAGTCGCGAGCTCCGCTCGATCCGCGGTACGGATCGCTCGCACCGTTGACATGATCCCCCCGCCCGCGGCCATGATCTCCTGGTACGTCGCGCCCGCGAGCTTTCGTTCCCACTCGTCGATGCGCGAACCTGCCCAACACGCGTGGGTGTGGCAATCAACGAAACCCGGCATCAGCACGCGTCCGGCCGCATCGATCTCTCGCTCGACCGGTCCGCGATGAGTTCCCGGCGCCTCGACTGCCTCAATAGTCCCGCCCGAAATCCTCACGTCGGCTGCCGGAAGCACACCCAACTCGCGCATTGACAGGCCTCGACGGCCACTCGCCGGCGGGCGAGACTCTCCCGGCGCAAGCATCGTCAGCACGCGCGCATTGCGAATCCGGATCTCGCTCATGCCGTGCCTCCCCCATCCTCCTCAATGCGTCCGTGCTCCCGCTCGGCGAACCCCCGCAAGAACGTCAGGAACATGTGTGCCGCCAGCCGCGCCGTGCGCCCGTCCACATCGAAGGCGGGGTTGAGTTCCATGATGTCAAAGCACCGCACCGCCGTCGATCGCCCCGCGAGTCGGATCAGCGGTGCGATCTCCCGGCTGATGTACCCGCACGGGTTCAGCGCGCTCACGCCGGGCGCACAGGAAGCATCGAACGCATCCATGTCCAACGAAACGAATGAACGTAAATCGATGTCCCCCTTCATCCGCCCCCCGCCGAATCCCGCGAACCACTTCTCAAGCTGGATGGGCTCACCCACGTTCACGATCTTTCCCCCCTTGCTTTTGAAGTACTCGGCGTGTTCGATCGTGTTCACCAGCGGGTTCATCCCGACGCACGCCAGTCCCGACACAAACCCACCTTCGATCAGCGAGCGAAACGGCATGCCGCTCCCGACGTCGGGTCGCACATCCAAGTGGGCATCGATGTACAGCCCGCTCAGCGGCCCAAACGCCCGAGCCACGCCGCGCACGAACGCGAACGTGAGATCGTGCCCACCCCCCACCGCGATCGGAAACAATCCCATCTCCAGGATCGCCAGCGTGGCTTCGCTCACACGCTCGTGCGTCTCGTGAATGTCGCGCCCAAGCACGATGTCTCCGCAGTCCAGCACGCGCGGATACGGCGGGGCATCCACTCGTTCGTCGGCAGGTGATGCAACTCCATACTTCGCCAGCGCGGCCCGAAACGCGGCAGGCCCCGCCTTCGCCCCCGGTCGCCCATGATTCAGTTCGACGCCCGTGTCATCCGGAATCCCCAACAATGCCACGCGACATTTTTGCATCTGCCGCTCGTCCGCCTCCGCTTCCTGAAGCTCGGGCGTATTGAGCACGATCGTCGAGGCGAATCGGCCTTGACGAAGGGGCGAGGGCCAGACCGGAGGTGCAACGTGCGGGATCACGGCGACAGGTTAGTGGCAAATCCCTCGCGTGGCAAAGGTGCCGTCACTTCCTGCTATTCTGGCGCACGATGCCCCGCGTCTTTCTCAGCGCCGAGTGGCGAAACCTCATCATCGTGTCATACCACGCGCCGAGCGAGCTGCTGGACCCGCATGTCCCCGATGGCTTGGAACTCGATCCCATCGACGGCGCACCGGCCGTCTCGCTCGTGGCGTTTCAGTTCCTGAACACGAGAGTCTTCGGTGTGCCCTGGCCGGGATTCGTGAACTTCCCCGAGTGGAACCTGCGGTTCTATGTGCGAACACGTGAACCGCAGCCCCGCCGCGGCGTCGTCTTCATCCGCGAGTTCGTCCCTAGCCGCTTCGTCTCCCGCGTCGCACGCCAGCTCTACAACGAGCCGTACGCGGCCGCGCCGATGCGATTCGCCGCTCACACCGACGGTCCGCTCTCAATCGCCCGTTGCGAGGTGCGCTTCAACCACGCCGATCACACTTTGGAAGCGATCGCATCCAGCGCGCTCACAATCCCCGACTCATCCTCCATTTCCCACTCCATCAAGGAACATCGATGGGGCTTCGGCCGTACGCGGGCCGGCCGCACGCTTTGCTACGAGGTCGAACACCCTGTGTGGCGCTCGCACGAGCAACCCGACTGCCGTGTCCGCGTGAACTGGTCGAATCTCTATGGAGCGGAGTGGGCCGTAATGCAGGGGGCGGCGCCATTCTCGACCGTGCTCGCCGAAGGCTCGGCGATCACGGTCTCCACCGGCACTTGTTTGTGATGCCTGGCGGTTCTCAGTATTCTCCCCCGATGCCGAAGCACCACTCTGTCGATCTCTTCGGGATCATTGCGTTTGCAGCGCTTGTCGTGTTCTGCGGCGCAGCCGCGTACTGCGTGGTTAGAATGTTCCGACGCGGCGTGAAACGCGGCCCAGTTCCAGAGGCGGCGGCGTTCGCCGCCACACTACCGTCGGAGTTCGCATCGATCTACCTCGACGTGCTGGACCGACCGAACGGCCCCGACGATGACGTCGATGTAGAAATGACGTTTCATACGTGGTCGCGGGGCGAGTTGTGGAACTTCGTGCAAACCGAGCACACCCTCCGTGCACCCGCGGGCAAGGCACGTGAGTTGCTACGCCGGCTGAATCGTTATAACTTCGAACACATCACCTTCTATCGAGGGGCGTTGTTCACCCCGTTCGTCTCGCTCGGCAATCTCTGGAGCGTGCGGCGTCACATTGCCCGTCAAGTGCGACTCGCGCGGCAGACACGGTCGCATTGATAGACACGCCCGTCTACCACGAACGCATCGGCGCATCCACTCCGAGCCGATCCGCGCATGCCTGCGCATCTTCATACCCCGCATCCGCGTGCCTAAACACACCCATCATCGGATCGTTCGTCAGCACGCGCTTCAACCGCCTCGCCGCGGCATCCGTGCCATCGGCCACGATCACCTGCCCGGCGTGCTGGCTGTACCCGATGCCGACGCCGCCGCCGTGATGGAAACTCACCCAGCTCGCGCCAGATGCGATGTTTACGGCAAAGTTCAGGAGCGCCCAGTCGCTGATCGCGTCGGTGCCGTCCTTCATCGCCTCGGTCTCCCGATTCGGCGAAGCGACGGAGCCACAATCAAGATGGTCGCGCCCGATGACGATCGGGGCCTTCACCCTCCCCGTGTGAACCAGTTCATTGAACAGCAGCCCCGCCTTGTCGCGCTGCCCCAACCCCAACCAACAGATGCGCGCGGGAAGCCCTTGGAAACCGAAGCGTGGAGCGCACTTGTCGAAGTCGCCCGCGATCAAGGCCTCCGGATTCTTGTGACAACCGAGAATCCAGTCGTGCATGCGCGATGAATACTCGCTCTCGCTCCGCGGAAAGAGCTTGAGCATTTCGTGATCCGTCACATAGATGTCCCGCGGATCGCCGCTGAGCGCGCACCAGCGGAACGGTCCGCGCCCAAGGCAGAACTGCGGCCGGATGAACGCGGGTACGAATCCGGGGAAGCTGAACGCCTCTTTGAACGCCCCCTTGCTGTTCTCAAGCGCGCGCTGCCGGATGTTGTTCCCGTAGTCAAACGTGATCGCGCCATGTTTCTGCAGTTCCGCCATCGCCCGCACATGCCGCTCCATGCTTGCCATAGCGAGCTTCACGTACTCCTCGGGCATCGCGACGCGCATCTGCTCGGCTTCGTGGTGTGTCATCTCTGCGGGGACGTACCCATGAAGCGGGTCGTGCGCTGAGGTCTGGTCCGTCAGCACATCCGGGGTGACCTTGCGAGCGATCAGCCGCTCAAGCAGCTCGATCGCGTTGCAATGCACGCCGACCGAAATCGCACGGCCTTCCTTCGCGTACTTCACAGCCCGGTCGATCGCCGCATCGACGCCACCTGCCTCAATCTCATCCAGATATTTATCGTGCGCCCGCCGCTCCAGCCGCGTCAGATCCGTGTCCGCAATCAGACACGTTCCACCCGCGAGCGTCACCGCCAGCGGCTGCGCCCCACCCATCCCGCCGCACCCGGCCGTGACGCACAACCGGCCCTTCAGCGTTCCGCCAAAGTGCATCCTTCCGCATTCCGCGAACGTCTCGTACGTTCCCTGCAAGATCCCCTGCGTCCCGATGTAGATCCAGCTCCCAGCCGTCATCTGGCCGTACATGATCAGGCCCTTCGCCGCCAGCTCGTCGAAGTGCTTCTGCGTCGCCCAGTGCGGCACAAGGTTCGAGTTGGCCAGCAGCACGCGCGGCGCATCCTCGTGCGTCCGCACAACACCCACGGGCTTGCCGCTCTGCACGAGCAATGTCTCATCGGGCTTCAGTCGCTTGAGTGTCGCGACAATCGCGTCGAAGCTAGGCCAATCGCGTGCGGCGCGGCCCTTGCCACCGTACACCACCAAATCCTCGGGCCGCTCCGCCACCTCCGGATCGAGATTGTTCATCAGCATCCGCATCGCAGCTTCCGTCTGCCACGTGGAACACGTGCGCGAAAGCGCGGCCTCGCCGCGCGGCGCGCGGACAACGCGGTGAGAGGATGTCGAAGCATGGGATGCGGGAGCGGTCATCGAAGCCATGCGCACAGTTTACGGTGCGAGCTCCAAAATCTCTCCAATCAACTACGGGCCTTTGTCGCTGCCTGCACCAACCGCTCAAACACCCCAACGCCCAGCGCACGTTCGCTCGTCCGTTCCGGATGCCACTGCACCCCGACGAAGAACGCCGCATCCGGCCGGTCGATCGCCTCGACCACCCCGTCATCGCTCACCACAGCAATCCGCAGCTTCCCGGCATCCTTCACCGCCTGCCGGTGATGGCTCGTCACTTCGGACTTCTCTGCCGCCGCAGCCAGCGCGGCCACCACTCCCGCCCCCACCACCGGCTTGATCGCGTGCACCACGCTGTTCCAATGCCGATCCGCCGTCGGCGTCGTCTCCGGCAGATGCTGATCGAGCGTCCCGCCCGCCACCAGTGCCATCATCTGCATCCCAAGACACACCCCGAGCGTCGGCGTCTGCGGCCGCTGCATCAGTGCTTCCAACAATGCGGTATCAAACGTCTGGCGCAGCTCATGCACTGGCGTGGCCTTCGGGTGCGTCGGCTGGCCGAACGGCTCCGTCCGCGGATCGTCGCCCCCCGTCAGCACGAACCCATCACATCGCGCCAAATGCAACGGGATCATCTCAACAACGGGCGGCAGAATCACCGGCCACCCGCCCGCCGCGAAGATCGCGTTCGCATAGGTCAACGCGCAGCTCGCCCGCACGCTCGTCGGCCTCGGCTCAATCACATCCGGTGCGATCCCGATGATCGGCCGCGCCTGCTTTCCTCCCCCACTCTCCCCGCCGGCCCCGCCGCGCCAAAGCGAAGCGAGATCCGGCATCCCCGGCGGCTTGTGCGTGTGCGGATTCATCGAAGAACGATATCGACCATCCGGCCGCGACCGCATCGATGCCCTTGCGCCCTTCCCGCTTCCCACCCACTACACTCGCTCCATGTCCACGAAGGCCGTGCTCATTGCGCTTTTGATCGCCGTCGTCCTCGGCATCGCGGCCATTGTTCTGCTTCGACGCCCGCCCGCCGCCACGGCGGGCGACAGCGTTGCCATCGGTTCACGCCTGTTGTCCTTCACGCCGGGCGAGGTGGAGTCGGTCACGGTCTCGCGGCCGGATTCGCCGCGCGAGATGGTCGAGAAAGCTCCGGCCGGCAAGAGCATTCTCGGTGCCGACGCTGATTGGCAACTCCGCATCGATCCGGCCTCTGGAGCGGCCGCACTCACGCCATGGCCGCTCGAATCCGCGAAGTTCCAATCGCTGCTGCGCATTCTCTCCGAAACGCGAGCCGATGCGCTCCCCGCCGCAGGTGCGGACCTCGGCAAGCCCACGCGCGTGGAGGTGCATCTCACGCAGGGTCGCACGCTGATCCTCTCACTCGCCGAACGAACGCTTGCCGGCCTTGGTCTTATCGAGGTGCAGGAGTCAGCGGGCAAGAGCCCGCCGCGGCGGGCGATGGCCAAGGACCAACTTCACAACGTCTTCACCAATCCCGGCCCAACCGCCTGGCGTGAGCGCTTTCCCGCAGCAGGCATCGCACCCGATGCCTCGCGCATCCGCCTCACCAACAACGCGCGCACGCTCCTCCTCGCCAAGCGAGACGGAAAGTGGCGGCTCCAGGAACCAACCGTCGCAGGGAAAG
>JADMIO011288140.1_pt1 | contig 24732 bp, 20 predicted proteins | sample 8958161 | NCBI WGS metagenome assembly JADMIO01 (sample SAMN16585339, study PRJNA669376) | soil metagenome | isolation source: Crop rotation soil | place: USA: Cullars Rotation, Alabama | collected 2011
GCCGCGACTTCAAGTCACGTGAATTCCAAGCTTCGGATCCCACTGTGCTGGAAAGTCCATCAACTGGAGGACAACTTGAAGGCCGTCGAGGTCGAGCTGAGCGAAGAAGAGTTGAACGAACTCGATGCCATGACCGCGCCCGCGCCGCTCTACCCGCACTGGTTCAACAACAACCTGGTGGACGCTAAACACAAAGAGCTTCTGGGCTGATTCAGGTCAGTGCCGCCTACGGTAGCGGGCTGTACTGACCTGGGCCAATCTCTTATCCCGCGTTCTGTAAAATCTCCGGCAGGTTTTTGCTGAAGGCGGAGCGCGGCATGACGCGGTCGAAGCCCGCTTGTGTGGCCCGCTGCTGCAAGGCCGTCTCGACGTGGGAGAAGAAGCCAACGAGCGGGACGGCGCGCAAGGTCTCGTCCGCTTTCAGCATCTCTGCGAGGGCGAACGGGTCTAGACGTTGCGAGTGCAGGTCGGCGACGACGAGCGAGGCTTCTTCGTCGCGCGCCGCGGCGACGGCCTCTGCGGCGCTCCGCACGAAGCGCACCGTCAACCCGAGGTGCTCGGCGACGGCGCGAATCTTCGACGCGAAGAACATGTCGTCCACGGCTGCGATCACTGGCTTGCTCATCGCTAGTCCTCTTCCCTTACCTCCACAGCCTTTACACGCCCGCGCCCCGCGTATCAAGATGAACCTCGATGATGACCGCGGAAGAGAGCGCGCACGCTTTCGAGACCTCGCCCGACGGGGTCGAGACGGGCGACTTCTACGCGCCCGGCGCGGCCGAGCACGCGCCGCGACGCACGCTCGTCATCGCCTCCTTCAACATACGCTACGCGGTCGGCTCCTTCTTAATCACCGGCAGCCTGGGCCGCCGCGTCGGATTGACTTGGCCCAAACGCCGCCCGCGCCTCGTCGCGCGCCACGTCAACGGGGCCGCGCTCGCGCTCTCGGACGGCAGACTCTTGCCGCCGGCTGACATTGTAGCATTGCAGGAGGCGGACAAAATGACAGCCCGCGCCGGCCGCCACGATGTCGCGCGCGAATTGGCACAGGAGCTTCGCATGCGTTACGCGCGCGCGGCGGGCGCGAAGCCGAATGGCGATGAGCCGAAGTCAAAACAGTGGTACTTGGATTTTGAAGAGCACATCTCCCCGACCGACGCGGGCGACACAGGCATAGCGTTCCTGAGCCGCTTGCCTTTCGGAAACGTCGAGCGCGTCGAGCTGCCGTGGGACGAGTGCGCCTGGCGGCCGAGGCTCGCGTTGGCCGCGACCGTCGAGAGCGGGGGCAAGCGTCTGCACCTCTTCAACTCGCACATAGACCCGCACGCCTCCATCGCCGGGCAGCTCAAGCAGCACGCCGCCGTGCTCGAAAAAGTGGCACAACTTTCCGGCCCGGTCGTCCTGCTCGGAGACTTCAACACGCTCTCGAAGCGTTCCTGCCTTGAGACGCGCCGTCTGCTCGAAGACCACGGCTTCGAGACCCCGTTTCCGACGGGGACGGCGACGTGGCGCGCGGGTCTCGTGCGGCTACACACGGACTGGATATTCGTCCGCGGCGCAAGAGTCAGAAGCTACGGCGTCGCCAAGGGCCTTGGGGTTTCCGACCATTGGCCCGTCTGGGCGGAAATTGAATTGGAAGAAGGTGGCCGATGAGCGAGCACGTCATCACCAGCCGGGACAGCGCGCTCGCCAAGCGGGCGCGCGCCGTGCGCGACGGCAAGGTCCGCGAGCAAATCTTCCTGGAGGGCCTGCGGCTCTGCGAGGAAGCGTTGCAGGCTCTCAGTGTAGATGACATCACGGACATCGTCTACACCGAGAGGATCGCGCAGGACCGTCGCGGCGCGCGGCTGCTCGCCAGGCTGAAGAGTTTCGACAGGTGGATGGCGAGCGCCAGCGAGTCCGTCTTCTCTTCAATCTCGGACACGAAGACCCCGCAGGGCATCGTCATGCTCGCGGCGAGGCCGGACACGGGGCCGCACGCGCTTCTGAAAAACAGCAACGTAGTTCCATTAATCGTCGTCCTGCACCGCGTCAACAACCCTTCAAACGCGGGGGCCATCCTGCGCGCGGCCGAGGCCGCGGGCGCGACTGCCGCCGTCCTGACCCAAGGCTCCGCAGACATCTTCTCCCCGAAGGCTCTGCGCGGCGCGATGGGCTCCTCCTTGCGCCTGCCGCTCTGGACCGGCGCGCGATTTCAAGAGGCCGTCGAGTGGTGCAAGGAGCACAACGTCAAGACCTTCTGCACGGACCTGCGCGCAGAGCGTGCGCACACGGAGATTGACTGGACCGTCCCCGCGGCTCTAGTCCTCGGCGAAGAGGCCGCCGGGCTCACGCCCGAAGAGACGGCCGCGGCCGATGAAGCCCTCAGAATTCCCATGCGCCCGCCCGTCGAAAGTCTCAACGTCGCCGTCGCCGCGGCCATCGTCCTCTACGAAGCGGCAAGACAAAGAGCAGTGGTCAGTTAAAGGCAAAAGCTCAGTGCCGTTTCCCGCTAGTTTTTAACTGCCCACTGACCACTGCCCACTGACCACTTTTTTCTGCTAGAATGGCGCGGATTCAGTTAATCAATTTCGCTTCTCTTCCCTACGAGTTTTGGTTTGGCGTCCCGGCGGCGACGGGACGCCGTTTAGCCGAGAGCATCCCGAACGTTGAGCCTTTTATGAAGAAAGAGCCTGAGCAGAAACCAGAGCACAAGCGCGAGGAGGCTCTGCCCGAGCGCCTTATTAAGCGCGTCTTCGAGGGCTTCGGCGCGGCCGTGGACCGCGGGCTGGGGCGCGGCGCGACGACCTCCCAGGGCGGGCTGACGACGACCGCGCTCATTGACCGCATGAAGCGGCTGATAGACGAGCGCGCGCGCACGGACGAGCGCGGCGTCCGCATCGCGCCGCACCTGCTGAAACTCAAGGTCGAGTGGGGCCGCCACGCCGAAGCCCCGCCCGAAATCATCAAGGAGCTGGAGCACGAAGTCCTGGCCGCCGCCATTGACTACATCAACGACAGCCGCTACTCGACGCTCGCGCCCGTCCGCATAGAGACAGAGGTAGACATCTTCACCTCGGGCGTCTCCGTGGACCCGACCTACGGCGAGTTCGAGCAGCAGCTCAAGGAGCAGGACGAGGCCAAGCGCCGTGAGCAGGAGCTGGGTTCGCCCTTCATCCCCAGGACGCAAACGCCGGACGTGCGCGTCGCCGCGCGCGTGACCACGGCGGACGGCCCGCGCGAGACCGAGCTTGTTTTCAAACCGGGCGGCCCGCGCCTGGGCGTCGGGCGCGGCACGGACAACGACCTTTACATCAACGACCGTAGCGTCTCGAAGATTCACGCCGCGCTCCGCATGAACAAGGAGGGGACGCTGCTGGTGGCCGATACGGGTTCGACCAACGGGACGTTCATCAATGGCCGGCGTATAGCCTACGGCGAGGCCAGAGAAATACAGGAGGGCGATGTCGTCGGCTTCGGCGACATCGAGGTCCGCTTCCGCAAACTTTAGAGCCATGTCACTCATACTGCTTTTACAGACAGCCGCAACGAACGCGAACAACGCAGCCACGACCGCCGCAGCCGCCCCCGTGCTCGAAAAGCGGCCGGCGCTTCTGAGCCTCGTCTACATGGGCGGACTCATTCTGATGGTGCTCTGGCTCATCGTGGCGCTGATACGCTTCCGCCGCCAGCGCTCTGCGCTCGCGGCAATCGCGCCCGAGGACTTGCCCGACGAGGTGCGCCAGCGCCTCGGCTCGACCTCGACCAACCGGGGCCTGCGCTCCCTTCGCGTGCTCTACATCCTCCTGGCCCTCGGGGTCTTCGGCTTCCACGTCTACTGGGCCGTCTTCGCCGCCAAGAACAACGAGCGCTTCCAGCAGCTCAACTACAAAGATTTGCGCAACCGCAGGCTCTCGGAGTCAACCTTGCGCGGCTGGATTCTGGACCGGACGGGGAAACTGGAGAACGCGCTCGCGCTCTACCGCCGCGGACCCGATGGGAGCATCCAGCGCGACTACCAGATGGACACGCAGTTCGCGCACCTCTTCGGCTCGGATCGCGGCGACCCAGGTCTTGAGCGCTCGCTCTTCGGCATACAGAGCGGCGAAGTGCCCGAAGCGTTGCAGGTCGTGATGGGTGAGAACGTGCAGCAGCGCGCCACCAAAGACGTGCAGCTCACCATTCACCACGAATTGCAGCAGGCGGCCGTAGACCAGCTCAAGGGCAAGCACGGCGCGGTCGTCGTCCTCAACCCGCAGACGGGCGAGGTGCTGGCGATGTACAGCAACCCGTCCTACAGCCTGAAGGAAGTTCAGGACGAGGCGCGTTGGATTCAACTGGACGCGGACCAACGCGACCGCCCGCTCGTCAACCGCGCGCTCAACTCCTACTACATCCCCGGCTCGACCTTTAAGACCTTCATCATGATCGCCGCGCACCGCGCCGGGCTACAGGACACGGAGTTCGTGTGCAGCGGGGGCGGCTTCTACGCCATGCCGGGCGCGAAACCCATCTTCGACGACGGCGGCCCCGGCGAGGTCCACGGCCTGCTCGGGATTGACCGCGCGTACGAGGTCTCGTGCAACCAGTACTTCGCGCAGATGGCCGTCAAGCTTGGGCCGGAAAGAATCAAGGAGGCGGCCAGGCTGGTCGGCGTCGGCGCGTACGACACGCCGGAAGCCTTGCGCGCGTCGGCGAAGAAGCTCCCAGACATCTGGAACGCCAGTTCCGACGCAGTCAAGCGCGCGCTCGCGCCGCGCGAGGCCACAATCGTCGCCGGACCATTGGGCCGGGAGTTCAACAAGTTCGACCTGGCGCTCGAAGGCTATGGGCAGGGGTACGCCGGTCAGATGACGCCGTTCCAGATGGCGCTCTTCGCCTCGACCATCGCGAACATGGAAGGCAAGCTGATGAAGCCGCGGATCGAGTTGAACCGGCCGAACGAAGTCTACAACCAGGTCGTCTCGCCCGAGATCGCCGCGAAGATGCGCGGCATCATGAGCCTCGTCACGCAGGGGCCGGAGGGGACTGCGCGCGGCGTCTTCGGACCCGTGAAGGCCGCAGGGATCACGTCGGGCGGCAAGACCGGCACGGCGCAGAAGGACGTGCCCCTCTACGACAAGAACACGGGCGAGCCTGTGCGCAGGAAGAAGTACGAGAAGGACCCGAAGGGCAACATCATCCGCGAGTACGAGACGATAGTCTTGGACCCCAAGCCGCGCATAGACGGCTGGTTCCTCTGCATCGCGCCGCTTGAGAACCCGCAAATCGCGATGGCCGTCATCGTCGAGGGCGGCGGCTACGGCTCGCGCTCGGCCGCGCCCATCGCCGCGCAACTGGTCCTCAAGGCGCGCGACCTCGGCCTCCTCGGCAACAACCAGAAGAAGTCGGGCCAGCCCACGCCATCGCCGAAACAGCCGCGGCCGCCGCGCCGGCAGGTGGCAAGACAGTGAGGGGAACGGCCCTCGGCGATGAGTTGCATATCGGGACTGAGGTTTCAATTTACGGAGAGGGTGCAGCTAACCGTTAGCATTCGACTTCTGTTCTTATGAAAAATCGTGCATCGTCACACCTGCTCGCACTGCTGCTGATTATCGGCTTCGAGATCGTGGGCTATTACGCCGTCCACCGCGCCGGGTTGATTCGCGGCTACGAGCCTTCATGGGTCTCGGCCGTCCGCGACCTCTTGATGTACGTGCCCGTCGTCTTCCTCGTCTTCTGGCTGACGCGCGCCCACAAGTACGCCGGCAACTGGACGCTCTACACGACGGCCATCTTGCTCTTCTCCGTCGGAATGCTCGTCCAGTACCGCCTCTACTCGGACCCGGAGTACAACGCGCGCAACAAGGCCGAGGCGCGCGCGCAGAAGACCGACACGCTCAGGATGCGCTACATCAACGAGAATTACGACGAGGCGAAGAAGCGCATGATGGGGCTGCCCGAGACGCCGCCCAAACCGACGGACATCGAGAACGCGCCGACCATCAGGAGCGAGTATTCAGTTAGTAATGCGCTCACGTCCGGCTCGACCTGGATTCCCATCGCGGCCTTCATCGCCTTCGCCATCGCCTTCTCGTTCTGCACGCGCGACAACTTCCTGCTCTGGGTCCAGCGCCACAGCTTCATGATCGTCGTGCTGACGCTGATACCCTTGGGCATCGCCGTTGCCACCTCGCGTTTCGGCAAGGCGGGCGGCAACATGACGCCTTGGGAGCCGTCGAAGATTCCCTTCCTCCTCGGCTTCGCGGGTATCCTGACGGCTCGCTACAAGGACCTGGCGAAGACCTATTGGGGCATCCCGCGCGCGCGCGACGTGGTGCCTCTCGTCGCAATGGCGGCGATGCCGTTCATCCCGTTCTTCGTCTTGAAAGACTTCGGGCAGATGCTCGTTTTCAGCGGGGCCTACGCGACACTTTACCTTGTCGCCGTGCGCCGCTGGCCGCAACTGCTGCTCTTCGTCGGCTCTGTGCTCTTCGTCGTCAGCGTGCTCGTCGTCGGCGCGCTCCCCATTGACGTGCAGGAGAAGATTCCCTTCCTCCCGACCATTGCGCGGCCAGTAAAGGCGGCGCTCCCCGACCGCATACAGCAGCGGTTCCACCTCTGGCTCGACGGCTTTGACCCGCCCAGCCCGGAGGTCAAGTGGTGGAAGAAGGACTACGAGGACGCGCTCGCGCAGAACCAGAAGATGAAGGACCTCGCGGCCGAGAGCGCCGCGATGCAGAACACCGTCAACGTGGACGTGTGGTTTGACCGCGCCGCTTTCCAGCCCGCGCAGGCTACCTTCGGCATCGCCGCCGGGCGCTACACGGGTCGCGGCTTAGGCTTAGGTTTTGCCGAAGTCATCCCCGTCGCAGACTCGGACTACATCTACGCGGCCATCGGCGAGGAGATGGGGCTCGCAGGGGGAGCCATCGTCATCCTCTCGCTCATCATCTTCGTCTGGGCCGGAGTGCGCACGGCGATTGACGCGCGCGACATGTTCACGAAACTCTGCGCCGCCGGGCTGACCGCGTTCATAGGCTTTCAGGCGCTGGTCAACATCGGCGGCGTCACCCGTGCGCTGCCAATGACCGGCATCACGCTGCCGTTTGTCAGCCACGGCGGTTTCAGCCTCATCACCAGCTTTGCCATGCTCGGGATGCTGATGGCCTTTTCGCACCGCAACGCGCGCGACGCCAAAGTGACGGCGCGCAAAGGCAAGCGCGTCGGGGGGCCAGACGATCCCGCTCTCCCGGAGGCAGTTCAATAATGAAGCACCCCGAAACAGTACACCTTCATTCTGCGGCCGTCTCGGACCGCGGCCTGAGCGAGAAGCGGCCGCTCAACGAAGACTCGTATTTGATTGACCCCGAGCGTCGCATCTTCGCTGTCGCGGACGGCGTGGGCGGCGCGCAGGCGGGCGAGGTCGCCTCGAAGACGGCGGTGGAAGTCCTGGACGAAGCCTTCCGCCACCAGACCGAAGGGGTTGACATAGAGGACTTGATGGAGGTCGCCATCCAGCGCGCCAACAACTCTATCTTCCAGATGGCGCACGATCATCCGAAGCTCTCCGCGATGGCGACGACCGTCGTCGCGCTCCACCTCGACGGGCACGTCGCGACCATCGGCCACGTCGGCGACTCGCGCCTCTACCGCATCAGCCCGGACGGCGGCTTGTACCGCGAAACGGCCGACCACTCCGTTGTCGAGGAAGAGGTGCGCGCCGGGCGGATGACGCCTGAGCAGGCTGCGCACCATCCGTCGCGCAACGTCATCAGCCGCGCGCTCGGCGCGGAGGCGAGCGTCGAAGTTGACATGAAGACGATAGAGGTTGACGACGGCACGGCCTTCCTGCTCTGCTCCGACGGCATCACGCGCCACCTCCCCGACAGCGAAATCCGCGACCTCATCGTCTCCACGCCGGACCTCGAAGCGGTCGCCGCCGAGATGAAGCGGCGCTGTTACGAGCGCGGCGCGGAAGATAACTTGACGGCCGTGCTGGTGCGCGTCGGCGAGAACGCTTTTAACTACGAGGACGAGCGCACGGTGCTGGCGTCGCGCCCCGAGCTGGCGACGACCGCACCGCTGCACGATGTCTCGGGCGAGATGGCGGCCGCCTCCGTGCAGGCAGCCGCCCCGCCGCCGCCGGCCCATGCGAGCGGCCCCATGACGGTCGCTATCCCCGCGCCGGCCGCACAAGAGGCGGCGCTCCCGCCGCCTCCCGTCGGCGAGAACAACGCGCACGCGACGAACCCCGTGCTTGAGATGGAGTCGGGCGCTCATAAGCGTAAAGGCGGGGGCGGCAAGGCTCTCCTTCTGATACTACTCATCGCCGGTATCGGCGCGGCCGCCTTCTACGGCGGAATGTACTGGCAGCGCCAGCAGGTGGACGCGGCCGCCGCCAACAACGCTCCGCCTGTGACCGCGACGCCGACGCCCACGCCGGACCCGGCCGCAGAGTTTGAGAAGAAGCGGCAGCAGGTAGACCGTGACCCCGCCAACATGGCGAAGACTTTACGCGAGGAGGCCGCGGCCAAGGGCATGCAGAACCCCTTGGACTCGACCGACCCGGAGTTCCTTTACCTTTACGGCCGCGCCCTGATGATGATGGGCGACAACATGGGCGCGATGCCGGTCTTCGAGCGCGCCATCGCCAACATCAAGCCGGACACGTCGCCGGTGCAGGACAGGCTGCGTGTTGACTCCAGGATCGCGATGATGGCCGTCGCGCTCCGCCTGCGCCAACTACAACCCGGCGCAGAGCAGAGGGCCATCGCCGCTTTCAACGAGCTGATTAACAGAGCGCCGAGCCAGCTTGGCGGCGCGCAGTAAGAGGTTTTGAGCCCCGTTAGGGGCGGCGTGAAAATAGCCCGGCACTGAAGTGCCGGGTGTGGCGGCGGAAGATTTAAAGAGTCCCGTAGGGACGGCTGAAAATTTCAGCCGTCCCTACGGGACTCTTAAAGACATTACCGTACTCTTCCCAGTACTGCGGTGCTGGGCTATTGTCAGTCGTCCCTTCGGGACTTCGCGCTTCGCAACAAACGCCGCCCGCGTGGCATCTAACGGCCGCCTGGCGTCCCAGGCACTTCTTGAGCGCGTGAGAGAATGACGGAACTCAAACTGCAACAGTCCCTGCTCGACGGCCGCTACGAGATACTGGACTGCCTCGGGCGCGGCAGCTACGCCGAAATCTACGTCGCGCGCGATTTGGCCGCCGCCGAGGGACTCCCGCAGACGGTCGTCATCAAGGCTTTGAACGTCCTCCTCCAGGGCGTGCCCGACGCTGACCTCGAACGCACGCTCATCGAAAATTTTCAGAACGAGGCGGTCGCGCTCGACCGCGTGCGCCACCCGCACATCATCAGCCGCCTGGGCCACGGCACGGCGCTCGACCTGGCGGGCACGGCCTTCCACTATCTCGTCCTGGAATACATGGCCGGCGGCGAACTCGGCGCGCGCGTGCGTCAACATCCTTTCTCGCTGGAGCGCGCTCTCTTCTACCTCGAACAGGTCTGCTCTGGATTGGCCCACGCGCACGACTGCGGGGTGATACACCGCGACATCAAGCCGCAGAATTTGTTGCTCACGGCCGACGCGCAGAGCGTCAAGATCGCGGACTTCGGCGTCGCCAAGATCGAGGCGACCGAGGGCGCTATCACGCGCGTCGGCACAAACGTCTACGCCGCGCCCGAGCACAACCCGCTCGTCCAGACTGGCCCACTCGACACGAGCGCGCTCACCGCGCAGCCTATCTTGACGCCGGCCGCAGACATCTACTCGCTCGCCAAGACGACCTACACGCTGCTCGCGGGCGAAGCGCCGCGCCGCTTCTCGCACCGCCAGATTACGGAGTTGCCGGAGGCGATGGCGCGGAAGACGTGGGCCGCGGACGTGCTCAGGGTGTTAAGGCGCGCGACCGAAGAGAAGCCCGAGAGACGTTACCAGACGGTGCGTGAGTTCTGGGAGGAGTTGTCGGACGCGTCCTTGCCGCCGACGCAGCCCTTGCGGCCGCAGGACGGCGGAGAAGAAAGAGAGCGGCCCGTCTCGAAACAACTGCGGGGCACGGACGAGGCGGTCGGCGAAGCGCCGCCGCGCCCGCGCTTCGATTCGCGCGACGCGATCAAGCAGTCGCAGATGCGCGGCAACGGTTCGGTGCGCCCGCGGATAGTCGTCCCCGTCGCGGGCTCGCAACCTTACGCAAGGGTTTCCGCGCCGCTGCCGCCGCAGCCTGCCGCGCGCCACCCGACCCGCGCCACCGCGCCACCACTCCCGGCCCACACGCGGCGCGCGGACGACCCGAACGACTTCACGCCGGCCGAGGAGGCGGAGGCCCGCAAGCGTTGGCTGCGCGCGCTCTTCGCGCTGCTGATCATCGTAGCGTTCGCGGGCGTCCTGCTCGCCACACACTTTTACGTCAGCCGCCGGCGTGTGCAGCAGCAACAGCAGCAGGGGACGACCGTGGGCGACACGTCCGCGCCGGAGGTGGGCCGAGAGGGCGTGGTTAAGACGGCCGCGAACCTGCGGCGCGACCCTGACCGCGCGAGCAACCCGCCCTTGAGGACCGTGCAGCGCGGCGCGCGTGTGCGAATTTTGAGCGTTAGTGATAATAATAGCTGGTATCAGGTCGAAGTCCTGACCGACGAAGGCACCGACCAGGACGCGATCAAACGCGGCTGGATGGGCAAGAGCACGATAGACGTGGACTGATTTCGGAGAGGAGCGAGCGGCACAGTGGGGCTAATTGAATCCATTCGGCGGTGGATTGACGGCGAGGGGGCGGAAGACCCTTTGTTGGACGCGGACGAGCAGGCGCGGCCGCGCCGCGTCTGGGAAGAGTTCCTGGTCAAGGTGGCGCGCGAGGTCGAGGCAGCCATGCAGCGCGAGATGTTCACGCCGCCCGGCGGGCCGACCTTCATTCCCCGCGAGTATATCGTCTATCTCTCGAACGACGACGACCGCGAGTGGCAGGGCGAGAAGCGGCGCGGCTTGGAACAGGGTTTGTTCCACGTCCTCTCGGAGCGCGCGCGCGAACTCTCCGGCATGACGCAGCTCGCCACGAAATCCTTCGCCGTCGAGTTGCGCGTGGACGGCACGCTCAACAAGGGCGAGTTCCGCGTCCAGCCCGTCTGGGACGAGACCGAGACAGGCCACACGATGGTCACCGCCAGGCCCAACGAGCAGCTATTAAAAACTTCCCTGCCCGGCGTCATGCCTCCGGGCGCTGCGCCGCAGCAGCAACAGGAGGGCGCGCCGGCCGCGGAGGACGATTCAACGGTCGTGCGCCCACGCGTCACCGTGCTCTACAACGTCGAAGTCTGGCGCGCTGGCGTGCGCCAGTCGGTTGTGCCAATTTCCAAGCCGGAAATCACTATCGGGCGCGGCTCGCGCTCCGTCTCCGTTGACCTGCCGATTAAGGGCGACCCGGAGGTGAGCCGCATCCACGCCACACTTGAGCGCGACGACGCGGGCCGCTTCTGGTTCACGCCCAAGGGCAGAAACGCCACGCTCATCAACGGCCAGGAAGTCCCGCGCGAGCAGCGCACGCCCGTCTCACCCGACAACAAGATCGAGATTTGCAGCTTCACGCTGCGCATCCAGCCGCAGTGAGTTGGTCGGGTCGCGGGGTCTTACCTGCAAGACGCGAAGGATAATCACCCGGGACTCGCGTCAGCATGAGATACTTCGTCGTTGCAGTTGCACTCAGCGCTTGTTTTCTTGGCTCCTCACCCGGCGTGTCCGCGCAGGACAGGAACCAACCGCCGGCAGGCCAGCGTAAGTCCGAGCATAAAACCAAAGTCGATCTCAGGTACGACCGCAAGAAAGACGTGACCACTGTCCGGCTCGACGAGCTGAAACTGTGGGAGAACCCAACCGGGTTCGAGCAAGTTGTCATCACTTTCTCATTCGATTACCCGAAGCGTGTGATAGCCATACCCAAGACCGTCCTGTTTATCGTTCGGACGGCTGTGGAAGAGGGGCCACTCTTCGATTATCAGCGCGATTTGGTGGTGACCGCCGACGGCTCCAGGCTGAACCTGGGAGAGATGAATGGCGGAGACAAACGGAACCGCTCACTCACCCCTCAGAGAAGTGAGATTTATTTCGAGAGGCTGACGCTGGCTATCCCTTATGAAGACTTCGCGACCATCGCGAGGGCCAGGAGTGTGACGGTGCAGCTCGGCGAGAGGTCGTACAATCTATCGGACAAGCAGCTGCAATCTTTAAGCGATTTTCTTGAAATGATGCAGGCCGAGGGGCGGGAATTCAGGTAATTACCGCCAGTAGCCCTTGCCGCTTCAGTCTGCACTAACACGACGACAGAAGACTTCAGGAGCGATGGACAGGCTCACGTCTCCGAGAGACGTGAGCCTGTGACGTTTCAGTGGATGACTACGTCACCGGCGCTCAGACGAGCGACGTTGTTTTAATCAGCGATCTCGGGCAGTAGGATTTGGCCGTCGAAGACTCAGCTTGAGAATCAGACGTGGAAGGTCAAGAGCAGGTTCCGCCTGCGGCGGGAGCTGGAGCGGTGGGAGGAGACTCAGTTTCGTTCTAGGATCAGTTACTTGCTTGCGGATAGACGAATGTAGGAGGGTACATGAAGATGTTTACGAGCCAGAGATTTTTAACAATCTATTCCGGCGTCCTGACGGCCATCTTCGCCGTCACAGTATTTTCAGGTTTCGCTACCTGGCCCAAATCGGAGACCTTCGAGCAGATTAACGTTCAACGCGTTAACGTGGTCGAGCCTGACGGGACGTTAAGGATGGTTATTTCGAATCACGCTAAGTTGCCGGGCATTATTGTGCGCGGGAAGGAGGAGCCGTTCGCGCGCCCGCAAGCCGGGCTGCTCTTCTACAATGACGAAGGCTCTGAAAATGGCGGGTTGGTTTTCGGCGGCCGTCGTAATGCCAAGGGTGAAGTAGTGGATTCCGGCGGCAGTCTCTCGTTCGATAAGTATGAGGCTAATCAGGTGGTGCAATTAATCGGGGTGGACGATAAAGAAGATCGCTTTGCTGGCCTCAGCATCACGGATAGTCTAACAGGTACTGATACTCGAAGACGTGTTTGGGTAGGTCGAGGTGAAGACGGCACGGCGACGGTGAACCTGATGGATGCTAACGGGAGGAAGCGCCTCGTGCTGGAGGTTAAGGCGGACGGCACTCCAAGCCTGTATTTCTTAGACGCCAATGGCAAGGTAACAAGTCAACTGCCATCACCAGCCAAATGACATCGGGCGTCAGGCGTTGCCGGCGGTCGTGCTGAGGGTGCCGGATTCGAGGTCTTCGATGAGGGCTTGCAGCAGCGGGGCGACCTTTTCGCGCTCGACGTAGTCGCGGCCGAGCATGCGTATGATGCGGGCTTGGCGGGCTTGGCCTGTGACTTCCTTGAGGAGCGCGCGGCAGAAGCAGGCAACGACTTCGGGAGCGAACTGCTTGCCGGAGTTGCGGCGCAAGTCGTCTATGACGGACTCCAAATCGCGGCGGCGCTTGTAGGGGCGGTCGGTCGTCATCGCGTCGAAGGAGTCCGCCACAGAGACGATCTTGGCGGCGAGCGGAATCTCGTCCCCCTTCAAGCCCTCCGGGTAGCCGCGCCCGTCAATCCGCTCGTGATGGTAGCGCGCCGAGAGCGGGATGTCCGCGTAAGGATGGTTGATGGGCGCGAGGATTTCATAGCCGGCCGCGGGGTGACGGTTCAGCTCCGATGACTGCTTGGCGTCAATCCTGTAAGGCGCGTTGATGATGTCGCGCTCGACGACGAGTTTTCCTACGTCGTGCAGGTAGCCAGCGACCGCGATACCCTCGACCTCGTCATCACTCCAGCCCATCTCGCGCGCGATGATCTCGCTGTAGCGCCCGACGCGCTCGGAGTGCCCTTGCGTGTACTTGTCCTTGCAGTCAATCGCGGCGGCAAACGCCCGCACGGTGTCGTGGTAGATGACGCGCATCTCGTCGTAGAGCTGGCGGTTCTCTTCCGCGCGGCGCGACAGCTCGACGAACAAGTTGTGTTCGTGCATGCCGACGCCGATGTGGCGCGCCATCGCGCAGACCACCTCGCGGTCCTCGGCGCTGAAACTCTCGCCCGTCGCCTTGCCGCCGAGCAGCATCAGGCCGACCAGCTTTTCGCGCACCACCATCGGCACGGCCATGTCAACGCGCAAAGCATCAAGTGAAGCTTCGTGACGCTTGACGAAACGCGCGGCCGCGGGGTTCTCATCCTCTCGGGTCAGCCCGCAGTTGCCTAAGCTGAGGAGGTCGGAGACTTCTTCCGGGGAGAGCGCGAGGGGCGAGGGATTTTCAGCACCCATGCCGCGCGCGGCGACGAAGGTCAGCTCACGCCGCTCCGCGTCGAACTCTGCGAGCGCGCCGCGCATCAGCCCTAGCGAGCCCTGCACCAGGTGCAGAGCCGTGCGCATCTTCTCCTGAAAGTCAGAGGACTCGGATATCTCCTGGCCGAGGTCGGCCAGGGCGGCGAAGCTATGCAGCAGTTTCTGGAGTGGTGCTTCGTGTTCCATCTCCTAAAATCTCAATGGCCCACGGCCCTGGGAGTCGGGGCGAACTCTGCGAGCGTGGTGAGGGCTTCCTCTTCGTCCGCCGCGAGCGCGACGTGGCGCGTCAGGCCAAGCATCTCGAAGAGCTGAACGGTTTGGTGATTGACATCCGAGAAGATGAGTTGCGCGCCGGTGTTTTCGGCGGCGTCTATGACGCCGAGGAGGATCGAGACGCCGATGGAGTTAACTAGCTCCGTCTCTCGGAAGTTGATGATGAGAGCGCGGCAGCCGCGCTCAAGTTGGCGGCGGCACTCGCGCTCGATGCGCTCGCCGCTCAGCTTGTTCAGATAATCGCCGGCGTAAATCACCGCCAGGTCGCCCACCGCGCGCGAGCGCACCGCAGAGCCAGTCGCCAATTCAGGCATCGTAAGTCGAGTCTCCCCTCTCAACCAACTTATAAAGGCAATCAGCCCGAAATCGCAAATTGTGTTTGGTAAATAATGAAACCGCAAACGGAGCGCAAGAATTCAGTTCTTGCGCAGGTACTTCGTCATCCGCAGGCGCGTGCCGTCGTCAACGCGCTCGAACTCTACCTCGTCCATCAGGCTGCGGATTAGCTTCAGTCCCCAGCCGCGCCGTCCTCGACTCTCGGCAATCTCGTCGCCGTTATTATCGCCGTTCTGACTGCCTAGTCCTGGGGGGACGACCCCCCGGCTGGAAACCGTGACTACTAATCTATCACTTTCTACGCGAAAACGCTGATAAATTTTTCGGTCGGGGCTCAGGCTGTGCTCCGCGGCGTTGATGCACGCCTCGACGAGCGCGGTCTTAATCTGGTTAATCGCCTCCGGCGGGAAGCTGATGCGGCGCGCAATCTGCTCGACGGTGTGCGCGGCGATCAGCTCCGTGTCGTCGCCCATAGGGATGACCATCTCGAACTCGTCGGGCGCGGTCTCCTGCCGCGCCATCGCGGCCGAGGCGGCGTTGATGCGGGCCGTCAAGAGTTCCAACTGCTGGTGACTCGACCCGTAAGCCTCGCGCTCGTTCAGCAACTCGCTCGCCTCAGATGTAAAACCTTCGGGCGCGACGAGCCAGAGGCGCACGCGCTGGAAGTTGCAGACGCGCGCGACCTGCATCAGGCGGTCGCACCAGACTTCGGTGATGCCGCGGCCGGCTTCGAGCTTCGACTCTATTTCGGCGGCGAGCCAGACGACCTCGCTCGCGTCCGAATATTGGCCCGCGTCGAAGCCGTGCGCGACGGCCGAGCGCTCCTCGTCGGCCACCTGCGCGATGGGCGGGTAGAAGGCCGCGCAGCTCGCGGCGTGGACGACCTGCGGCAGCCGGACCAAATCCGTCTCGGCGTCGAGCGCAGCCACGAGTTCGTCCGGCTCTAGCCCCTTGTGCGTGCGGTTGAAGCGGTCGTAGTGAAAAAGACTCGCGGGCATGCGTTGGCAGTTGAAGCGCTCCAACAATTCGCGCAGGCCGAGGGCGGCCTCGCGCCGGTAGTGGCGGGCCATCGTCTGCGGCGCGCGCTTCAGAGTTTCTGAAAGAGTGTCGGCGACGACGAGAGCGCGCGGCTCGGCCGCGACTTCGAGGCGGTAGCGCGTCCGCAGGTAGTCAGACCAGACGAGCGAATCGGAGCCCGCGTCAACGAAGTTCGCGCTCACGCTCGCCAGCTCGTGCACGTGCAGTTGCCGCGCGATGGCCTGGAACTCGGCCGCCTCAACGTTGAGGCGCTTGCGCCAGACTTCGACGGGCGCGCGTCCCTGCTCGTTCTGCGCAGACTCGTAGAGCACGCGCACGAGCGAGCGGCGCAACACGGGCGCTGGCGCTATCTCTTCGAGGACGGAAGCGAAGTGGCGGTGAATGCGCCCGCCCAGAAGCTCGTCCACGTAGAGCTGCTGGCAGTTGCGGAAGCTCGTGAGCGCGACGCCTCGCTCGCGCGCGGCGCGGATAATTGAGGTGATGAAGAAAGGGTTCCCGCCGGTCTGCTGGACGACGAGGTCGCGCGTCTGGTCGTTGATCGTCACCTCTTCGCGCCGGGCGAGGCGCTCGACCATCGAGCGCGCGTCCTCGTCCGCTAGACTGTCGAGCCTGAGAGCGCCCGCGAAGTCGTTTCCGTTGCGCGCGCCGTGCACCACGTCCAGCAGGTGACGGCGTAAACCGCCGAGCACGTAAGGCGCGCCAGAGTGCATCAGAGAGCGCGCGATCTCTGTCCCGAGCGGGACTTCGACGCCGTTCAACCGGGCGGCCGTCTCAAGCCCGTCGAGCAACACGAGGAGCCTTGTGCCGTGCGAGGCCGCGCGCTGCGGCGCGCTCAGGCAGAGGCGGACCAAACTTTGCGCGTCTTCGTGCGCGCGTGCGCGCTCCATCGCCGTCACGAGCCGCTCGGCCCACTCGTAATCATTGGGCGCGATTATCTCCATCAGGTCGGCGGCCGAGAGTGCGGCGTGTGCGAGCGCGGGGTCGCGGCGGCGGTAGGCGGCGAGTTGTAAGAGGAAGGTTTGCAGGAAGTGGCGGGCCGCGCCGACGGCCGTCTGGTCCGCGCGCGTCAGCGCGAAATAAATAGGCACCGCATCGCCCTGCCGGCGGAACAGTTCGTCGTAAGCCTGACGCAGCAATTCCGAAGCGCCGGCGGACGGGGCCGCGAGAAGCAGCAGGCCGCGCTCGGACGCGCCCGTCTGAGAGAGGCGCAAGACCTGTTCGAGCGCGCGCTCTCGTCCGACGAACTCTTCCGGCGCGACACGGCCGAGAATGGGCCGCCCGCGCTCGCCCTTGTTAGGCTTCCCCTGCGGCATCGGTCTCCTCGGTTTCGTTTTCGGCGGTCGGCTGGAACGTCTCAACGCGGTTCTTGCCGCGACGCTTCGCCAAATAAAGCGCGCGGTCGGCGGCCTCTATGATCTTCTCGGGCGTGTTCAACACTTCTGGCACAAAAGCGGAGACGCCGATGCTGACGGTTACGCTCCCCAGGGGCTGCGACTTGCCGTGCGGGAAGCGGACGCGCGTGATGCGGCGGCGGATGCGCTCGGCTATCTGCACGCCTTCGGCGAGCGCGGTCTGCGGGAGCAGGATGCAGAACTCCTCGCCGCCGTAGCGCGAGGCCACGTCGGCCGCGCGTAGCGCGGACTTCAGACACTGCGCCGCCATCTCCAAGGCCAGGTCGCCGCCCTGGTGGCCGTTGCGGTCGTTGTAGAGCTTGAAGTCGTCTATATCAATCATCATGAAGCTCATCGGATATTCCTGCCGCTTCGAGCGCTTCAACTCTTCGTCCAGGCGCTCGATGAGGTAGCGGCGGTTGAGCATCCCCGTCAAGGGGTCCGTGATTGACATCAACTGAAACTGGTTGGCCTTCTCCTGCCACTCAGCGCGGTCCAGGGCCATCGCCACCTGCGGCGCGATGGACTCGATGAGACTCAAATCAATGTCGTCGTAAGAGCCGCCGCCCGCCTTATCGGTGACGTTAAGGACGCCGACCTTGCGGCCGCCGATGGAGATGGGGAAGCTGATGAACGACTTCGTCTTGTAACTGCGCTCGGCGTGGGCCGGAGCGTGACCGGCCGCTTCCACGTCGCGCACGACGAGCGGGCGGCCTTCGGACATAACAGTGCCCGCGACGCCCTCGCCCATGCGCACGCGCGCGTTGCGGGCTGCGTCGGCGCGCGGGCCGACCGCAGCCTTGACCGCCAGCTCGTTCGATGCTTCATCGAAGAGCAGAAGCGAGCAGCGTTCGGCGCGCAGCAAGTCGGCGGACATGCGCAGCACGGCGTCGTAAGTATCACCGGCCTCAGCCGTGATGCGCTCGCCGAAGCTCTGCAAGTGCTCTGCGAAGCGCGCGCGCTGCTCAAGCTCGTGGCGCAGGCGCAGGACTTCGAGCGGGAGCGCGATCTCGCGGCAGTAAATCGAAATCGCGCGGCGCTTCTCGTCCGTCAACCCGGCGTCGCCGACCAGGAGCGCGGCCTTGACTTCGTCTCCGACGATGAGCGGGAAAAGCTCCACGGTCAACGCGTCCGCCGTCTGTTTGCGAATCGTCCCGGCGGGCTTGAAACCCTCGGCGGTCTCGCGGAAGACAAGCGAGGCCCCGGCGCGCGCGGTCGTGAACAGCCGCGCGTCCTTCGCGCCGATCTCGACGCGCAGCTGCGCGTCTTTGTAGCGCCCGGTCGCGCAGCCCGTGACGAAAACGCCTTGCTCGCGCAGGAGGAGCGCGAGCGTCGTCAGGTCGTGCTTGCCGCCAATGACTTTGAGCGCCGCCTCGCACGCTTCCTTGAACTCGCCCTCGGCCTGGAAATAGCGCGCGCGCAGGCTGGAGCCTTGCGCCTCGGCCTCGCGCGCCGCCGTCTGTTCTTCCGAATCGTGCGTCGCGCTCGCGGGCGCGGCGACCGCAGGCGCGGCCGTTTCAGCTGCCGCGCTCTCGGGCGCTGCCGCGCGCCCTTGAGTCTGCTCCGAAGGCTGCTTGCGCTCGCTCAAAGACGCTGCCGTCTCGGCGACGCGCAACGCGAGGTCGTCCAAGTCCTGCCGCGCGGCGAAGATGACGTTCTTGAAAATCTCCTCCGAAAGCAGCTCTTGAAGGTCGCCCGTGCGGAAGCGTTCGGCGAGCGCGCGGTAGTCTGCACTGGTTAAAAAGGCGCGGCCGCCGATGACGGCCAGTTGCCGCTCCGAGTCCAATCGGACGGGCGACGTGAAGCAGTGCAGGCCAGCGTGGCAGCGGTAGTGAACAGGGCCGCCCGCCTTCAAGGCGCGCTCGTGCGCGACGCCGCAGTAGGGGTCGCAGAGGCGCACGTGCTCGGGCGAGGATTGCAATGCGTGGCAGATGGAGTTGTTGTTCGAGACGTGTAGCTCGGGCGGCTGGTGGCCCTCGACCAAGAGGAGAGAGAGGCCCGAGGCCGCAGAGAGAGAGTCCTGCGCCTCAGCCCAAGCGTCGGGCGTCTCTTGTTTCTGGGTCTGGGCTTTGTCGCGCGCGGGCGCGACAGTCTTATCCATTGTCCGCAGGGTCACTACAGTTTACGTCCGAAGTGGTGTTGGAGGGCTGAGTCTGCACGCGAGAACGGGGGCGCTTTCCACGCGCACGGCTCTAAGGGATGGGACGGCCGACTCGGTGAAACGGTTCCGTCCCACTCGGAAGTATAAGTGACGGTACGCCCCCGAGACAAGCGGTTTTGCGAAGAAAACCGGCCCAGAAACGTACAATCACCGACGCGAGATTCAGCTCTCCCTTAGTTTATACGCCGAATAAAAGCCCTTTTTCACGTTGCGATGACGCGCTCGGCAGCGCGGAGCCCCGGCGCGTCGCCCGGCGCGACCCTCTCTATGTGCGGCTCCTCGGGGCTGATGCGGATGCAGGCCGCGAAGTGGTTGGGCTTAATCTCGGCCAGCGGGGGAACCACTTCCTTGCAGGCTTCTATCGCGTAGGGGCAGCGCGTGTGGAAGCGGCAGCCTTGCGGGGGGTTGATCGGCGAGGGCACGTCGCCTTCGAGCACGATGCGCTGGCGCGTCGCCTCTATCTCCGGGTCGGGTACAGGCACGGCCGAAATCAGCGCCTTCGTGTAAGGCATCAAGGGCTCGTCGTAAATCACGCGCGCGTCGGCGATCTCGACGAGCTTGCCGAGGTACATGACGGCCACGCGGTCGGAGACGTGGCGGATGGCGCGCAGGTCGTGCGAGATGAAGAGATAGGTCAGGTTATTTTCCGTCTGCAAGCGCTCCATCAGGTTCATGATCTGAGCCTGGATGGAAACGTCCAGCGCGGAGATGGGCTCGTCCGCCACGATGAAGTCCGGGTTGACGGCGAGCGCGCGGGCGATGCCTATGCGCTGGCGCTGGCCGCCGGAAAACTCGTGCGGGTAGCGCTTGATGAAGCGCGGGCTCAGGCCGACGGTCTCCATCAACTCGCGCACGCGCGAGTCGCGCGCGTATGTTGAGGAGGCGAGGCGGAAAGTATCTACGGGCTCGCCGATGATTTGGCCCACAGTCATGCGCGGGTTCAGGGAAGCGTAGGGGTCTTGGAAAATCATTTGCAGGTGCTTGCGGTGCTCGCGCATCTCGCGCTGCGAGAGGTTAGCCAAATCCTCGCCGCGGAAGAGCACCTGCCCGCCCGTGGGCTCCGTCAAACGTAGGATGGCCCGGCCCAGGGTTGACTTGCCGCAGCCGGATTCGCCGACGAGCCCGAGCGTTTCGCCCGGATAGATGTCTATGCTCACGCCGTCAACGGCCTTGACGACGCGGCGGACGGGCTTGCCTCCGACGAGGCGGTCGAATAAGCCGCCGCCGCCCAGGTCAAAGTGGACCTTGAGGTCGCGTATGGCTAGAAGCTCGCTCCCCTTCCCGCGCTCCAAAGGCGGCGGCATCAGGTTAGCTTCAGTTGCGGCGCTGCTGTTCGGCTGCTGGCTCATCAGACTTGTCCGTGCTGCTCCTCGGTTAATTGACTCTGGTCGCCGTCGCGCTCGCGCCGCGACTCCTGATAGACCTCTTCGGCGAAGTGGCACAGTGAGAAATGCTCCGCGTTTAATTGCACGAAGGGCGGGAACTCCCTGCGGCAAATCTCCTCGGCGCGCTCGCAGCGCGCCGCGAAGGGGCAGCCCGGCGGCAGGTGCGCCACGTCGGGCGGGAGGCCCGGAATCTGGTAGAGCGCCCGGCCGTGCTCGTGCGCCGGGTCAGGCACGGAGCGCAGCAAGCCCTTCGTGTACGGGTTGCCCGGATACTTGAACAGCTCGCGCGTCGGCGCCTTCTCGAAAATCTTCCCCGCGTACATCACGATGATGTGGTCTGTCATCCCAGCCACCACGCCGAGGTCGTGCGTGATGAGAATGACGCTCGTCCCAGTCTCCCGCTTCAGGTTCTTTATCAGCTCAAGAATCTGCGCCTGAATCGTCACGTCGAGCGCGGTCGTCGGCTCGTCCGCGATTAAAAGCTCGGGCTCGCACGACAAGGCCATCGCGATCATCACGCGCTGTCGCATGCCGCCAGAGAACTCATGCGGGTAGCTGTCTGCGCGGGCGCGCGCGTCAGGGATGCCGACCACCTCCAGCATCTTGACGGCATGCTCGTACGCCTGGTCTTTCGTGTAGCCGAGGTGCAGTTGCGTGATCTCCATCAACTGCTTCGAGATTCGCATGAACGGGTTGAGCGAGGTCATCGGGTCTTGAAAAATCATCGCGATGCGCTTGCCCCGCACGCGCCGCAACTCTTCGATGGGCAGCGCGCGTATGTCCTCGCCGTCGAAAATAATCTCGCCCGAAACAATCTTGCCTGGCGGCTCCGGTATCAGCCGGATGATGGAGAGATTGGTCACGGACTTGCCAGACCCGGACTCGCCGACGATCCCCAGCGTCTCGCCGCGCTCCAGCTCGAAGCTGATGCCGTCCACGGCCTTGACCGTCCCGTCCTCCGTCTCGAAGTACGTCTTCAGGTCCCTGACTGAAAGAATGTTTCCGTTGCTATTCATACCTTAGTACTGAGTGCTGAGTACTGAGTACTGAGTGAAAAGAGAAACGCTCTTACTCAGTATTCAGCACTCAGTACTCATCACTGCTTTACGTTTTCCTCATCTGCGGGTCGAGGGCGTCGCGCAGGCCGTCGCCCAGGAAATTGAGGGAGAAGAGCGTCAGCGCCATCGTCACGCCGGGGAAGATCAGTTGCCATGGGAAGATGGCTATGTTCTGTATGCCCTCGGCTGCCAAACTCCCCCACGACGCGAGCGGGGCCTGCACGCCCAGGCCCAGGAAGGAGAGGAACGCCTCCTGCAACATGACGGACGGGATGGTCAGGGTGGCGTAGACGATGACGGGGCCGAGCGTGTTCGGGACCAAGTGGCGGAAGATGATTTTCCCCGTCGAGACGCCGGTCGCGCGCGCCGCCAGCACGAACTCCTGGTTCTTGAGCGACATCACCTGCCCGCGCACGATTCGAGCCATCGTCAGCCACGAAACCGCGCCGAGCGCGATGAAGAGCAGGAAGAGTTGGCCCATCGGGGAGCGCCCGCCGAAGAAGGCCAGGAGCACGATGACGATCATCATGTAGGGAAGCGAGTAGAGCACGTCCACGATCCGCATCATGACGTTGTCCACGCGGCCGCCGAGGTAGCCGGCCGTCGCGCCGAAGGTGATGCCTATGAGCAGCGAGACGAGCGTCGAGATGATGCCGACCATCAGCGAGATGCGCCCGCCAATCAGGACGCGCACGAAGAGGTCTCGGCCGAGGATGTCCGTCCCCATCGGGTGCGCCCACGAGAACGTGCCGTCCGGCGCGCTGAACGGCGGGAAGGATTTCTTCAGCTCCATCTCCGGCGGCTGGTAGTCGTAGGTGTACCCGGTTGCGAACCTGATGATGAACGGGCCGAAGACGCAGACGAGAATGATGAGGGCGACGACGGCCATCCCGAACACGGCGAGCTTGTTTTTCAGGAGCCTGCGCCACGCGTCGCGCCAGAGCGAAGTCCCCGCGAGCGGCTCGCGCGCGCCCATCTCGGCGCTGCGCACGTCGGCCTCGCCGACCGCAAACTCCGGCGCGGTGTGTATCACGTCGCCCTCACGCTTGCGGACCGGAGGCTGCGGCGGCGTGCCGAGCGGCGTCAGCGCGGGCTCGCTTCCCCTCTCCCACTCGGTCCGGTTATCGGTTCGCTCGTCCTTCATCTTTTAGTACCTGATGCGCGGGTCAATGATGCCATAGGCGATGTCCACCAGAAGATTGAAGACCAGAATCAGAATCGCCAGGAAGGCGACGATGCCTATAATCAGCGGCTCGTCGCGCGAGAAGTTGGCGTTCAGGAAGTAGTTGCCGAGGCCCGGCAGCGCGAAGATTTGCTCGACGACGACTGTGCCAGTAATCAAGTAGGCGAGCGCCGGGCCGCTGAACGAGATGACGGGCAGCAGGCCGCCGCGCATCACGTGGCGGAAGACCACCTGCTTTTCGCTCAAGCCCTTCGCCCGTGCGGTGCGTACGTAATCGGCCCGCAAGACTTCGAGCATCCCGGAGCGCGTCAGCCGCGCGATGTAGGCCATGTAGAGCGCCGAGAGCGTGATGACTGGCATCACGAGGCTCCAACTGGGAAAGCCGCCGTAGCGCGCGGGCGGCAGCCAGAAGAGCGTGAGCGAGAAGACGAGGACGAGGAGCGGCCCGAGAACGAAATTCGGAATCGAGATGCCGAGCATCGCGAGCGCCATCGAGGCGTAATCGAGTTTCGAGTTCTGGCGGAGCGCGGCGAACGTGCCGAAGGTGAGCCCGACGACGAGCGCCAGCAGATAGGCCAGGACGCCGAGCGTGGCCGAGACGGGCAGCGCGCGCCACAGGATTTGGTTGACGGACTGGCCTGGGTAAGTGAGCGAGTCGCCGAAGTCGCCCTTCAGAACCCGGCCCATCATCTTGCCGTACTGCACGTACCAGGGCTTGTCGAGGCCGTATTTTTCGCGGATGTTCTTCTCGATGGCCGGCGGGATGCGCTTCTCGCCGGTGTAGAAGTTGCCGGGCGCAAGCCGTATCAGCCCCCACGTCAGCGTGACGATGACGAGCACCATCGGGAGCGTGATGAGCAGTCGTCGGAAGATGAAGCGGAGCATCTCGGTTTCGTCCCCTCCCCTCTCACTCGGTCATGCTCGGCGTGCCCTGATCCCACTTCGCCTGGTCGTGCTCGATGTAGACGAACTTCCACGCGTGCAAGGTGAGCGGGTTCGGATACATACCCTTCACATATGGCTTCTTCATCCAGTTGACCGAGGGCGTGTCGAGCGGGATGACGGGCTGCTCATCGAGCACGTAGGCCTCGGCCTTGGCGAACAACTCGTAACGCTTCTGCGGGTCCGAGGTCCTGTTGGCTTCGTCGAGCATCGCGTCGTACTTGGGATCGTGCCAGCCCGAGCCGTTCTCCGCGCCCGCGTAGAAGAGGTTAAGGAAGGTGAAGGGGTCCATGTAGTCGCCGCCCCAGGCGTCGCGCGCGATGCCCTTGTAGTCGCCCTTGGCGCGGACGTTGAGGAACGTGCGGAACTCCATTGACTTGAGCGGGACGGTGATGCCGATGTTCTGCCTCCACTGCCCTTGGATGAACTCGGCGATCTGCGCGTTCATCCCGTCCGGGTTGTAGGTCAGCTCGATTTGGTCCACGGGGAAATTCTTGCAGACCCAATCGCCGCGATCATTCTTCGTCACGGGGTAGCCGGCCTCGGCCAGATATGCGCGCGCCCGCTCCGGGTTGAAGTCCTCGCCCTTAGGGTTCTGGTAGCCGGGAAAGATGCCTAAGGGTCTTTCCAGCACATTGGGATCCTAAGCTTAGAATTCCACGTGGACAAGTTGTCGCG
>JADMIO011385377.1_pt1 | contig 24731 bp, 20 predicted proteins | sample 8958161 | NCBI WGS metagenome assembly JADMIO01 (sample SAMN16585339, study PRJNA669376) | soil metagenome | isolation source: Crop rotation soil | place: USA: Cullars Rotation, Alabama | collected 2011
GCGACAACTTGTCCACGTGGAATTCTAAGCTTAGGATCCCAATGTGCTGGAAAGTGGGCGTGCGTGTGAAATTCTCGTATAGGCTCACTTTTCCCCCATCTGTCATGCCCAATAGAAAAGCGACGTCGTCTTGGGAAAGGCCCAAGCGCTTGCGGTGTGAGCGGACATAGTTTGGGAGTGGGGGCGAAGACATGCGGGTTGAAGTGAAGAACTCACAGGTGAGTTCGCCCTACACTGTAGCCGAAAGCCGGGACGCCGACATGGAACCGAAAGTTGCCGTTTGCGGTAATTTTGTACGAAAATACCGGGCAGGGTGCTCGGTGAGTAGGATTAACCTATTAGAACATACTTTACACTTTTCGTCAATTATTCGAGTCGTTCCGAAGTATTGTCTCCCTTATTCGCTTAGCAGCGGAACTACGACCAAAGGCTTCTTGCGGTATCGCAATTTCAAGCTCAAATGGAATCGTTTGTGAGAGATGTCGGTCGTTACAAGGTGTGTCCTGACGATGCCGATCGCTAGTGCAGACATTGACATTTGTTACTGGAATGAATCCATAAATTTGTAAGCGCTCCTTCGTGCCGATGACCTTTTCCACGACATTGCTTATTATCTCGCGTTTCGCTGGAAACTTCAAATCCCCTTTAAATCGGCGGCAGTGTTCCGCAAATTCATTGATTTGCTGCTCGTTTGGAAATTCAGGGGCGGATTTCTCCCTTTCGTCATCTCGAAATTCCCTCACTTTAGCCTCAAACGCGGCAATCCTGTGTCGCACCGGACTTACATACTCTTTCAATTGCTCGATTTCGAATAATCCTGCGCCATACGCCTTATTGTAGCGCTCTTCTTGCGCTCTAAGAACCAGTATTTCACGATTTAACGCCTCAGTATCAACTTTAGATGAACTCTTCTGACTTCCCTTCTGTCTCCATCGTTCGATTTGCTCATACAACAATTCTCGCGAGGTCATTAAATTTGCCACTGCATTCCAAACGAGCCTATCGGCGAGCCTAGCATTTAACGCCTTTTCGTGGCACGTCCGAGGTAACGGGAAGCTTAACACCCGGTCGTTACAACGATAATACAGATGCTTTCCTCTCTGTGGTCCTTCACCAGCACGTCGCTTCCCGCAAGAGCAAAATACTTTACCAGCCAGCAGGTACTCATTCTTCGTATTTCGTTGGCTCAACAGGAAGTTCGCCCGGATGCGCTCTTGCACACGCGCGAAAACATCCTTAGCGACGATCGAGGGTACGGGGACGGTAAACCACTCGGATTCAGGCCTCATTCGCCTACTTGTCTTTTTATTTTTACGGTATTTTTCCTTTTTTAATGGATTCTCCGGCACGACGGCGTACGAACTTCCCCAGTGGGCTTCACCGATATAGGCCCTGTTTTTTAAGAGTTTGCTTAAAGTGCTCGTGGCCCATACGCCTCTCTTGCTCTTGCGTGGCTTAATACCCATTGAGTCTAGTTCTCTAATTATTTTTCTGATTGTCCATCCACGCTGGTCTACCCAGTCGAAAATCATCCGCATCACGCCGGCTTCTTCTTCGTTGATTTCATAGTAACCAGGACGTTTGTCGTCCTTTCGAATATAGCGGTATCCATACAACGGTTCGCTAACGAGTATATGGCCCTCCTTTATTTTGCGGACTTTTCCCAGCCTAAATCTTTCTCCAATCTTGGCCCTTTCATATTCCGCGAACAATCCGCGCACACCATACAGTATTTTGTCTTCGCTATTCTTAGGCGTCGAAATTGTCACGAAAACCACTTCGATGCCCGCTTCCCGCAGCTCGTCCATCACCAATTCCTGATACGAATACCTGCGGGCAAGCCGATCTGGATCGTAGATGACCACCGTTTGCCATCGTTTGCTTTTGGCGTCTTGACGCAATTTGTCGAGAGCCGGTCGCGCAAGTATGTCGCCACTCCATCCTTCGTCTATGTATTCCTCAACCACGGTAAAACTGCGCTTTTGCACGAATTCGTTTACCGCAGAAAGCTGCGTCTTAATTGTTTGCTCTTCTTCTTGCCGAGCCGTTGAAACTCGGGCGTAGATTGCTGCTAGATTCATGGGAATGTTTAGCTTGAGTGAGCTTGATCACCTCCTGAAAAAGGATGTCGAAAGCAGTGTCAAGATGCCGCTGCCCACCAGGAGAATCGATGAACAAGCATTCTACGTTCGGACGCCAGCTGTTTCGATCACGCAGGCGCTTCTTGAGCCTGCTTTGCGGTTTGGAAAGCTTGTTCTCAGGAACAGGGAAATCCTGTGTCTCTATGGTAGCATCTCTTTCGCTACGGTTCAATGGACTCGACATAATGCTGGGATTACGAGTTGGCCCATTTAACCCACGCATTCTCGGTAATCCCTGATTCCTTCACCACGCGCTTCATCGTGCCAACATGGTACTCGCGGCTGGTAAAATGAAGTCCTACGATTCGGTCGGGCGTTCCATCTTCGCCATACTTAATCCAGGCCTGATGCGAACCGCTTACTTCCCTGTAAAAACTAAAACCGTTTTGCTTTAAGAATGTTGTGACGTCCTTGTAATTCCAATTGTGTAATCTTCGGGTCATGCCATCGAGAATAGCGCGGGCCATTCGACAGCGGCAGGACCTCAAAATTGCCGTCCGCGACAAGTAGCGACGATGAAATCAACTATTGGACACCCTATATGTGCGTCAACCCAGACCCTAGATTGCCTGCGAAAAGAATCAAAAGAGTCGAGCTATTTTGCCACGTTGTTTGTGACCAAACAACTTGGCTTTCAGAAGCTGGGCGCCTACACACCGATATCGAATTCGCCATTCAAACCCTCAGGAGCATCCTAGCCGACAAGCAGGAGCTCTGCGAGTGACACAAACCTGTCGTCCGCGACAACTTTCGGCTGCTCCTGCATATTACAAGTTTTAGTACACTTCATCCATGTATCACAAATTCAAACAATATCCCAATTCATTACGGAAGCATCGCAAAGACGCCGGATTGCGCCAGCGTGCGGTCGCGGCACTCTTGGGACTCAACAGCGCAGAGAGGCTTTCCCGATGGGAAAATGGCTCTGCAAAGCCGTTGCCGAATACGCTCTTCAAGCTTGCCGACATTTACCGTGTGCCGGCACAGGAGCTGTTCAGAGAGTTCTTCGAGGCTACTGCTTCCGCTTCCACGGCCGAGGTTCCTTCGGAGGAACGTATCCAGGTGGCGGCGTGAATACACCGTCCTTGATGGTCCACCCTTCGCTTACAAGGCGGAGGTGGATTCGTCGGTATACGCCACAGAGCTCTTGGAGTGCTGCGACGGTTTCGTCTGATAATGGCTTTTCAGGGGCCATGCCACGGAGTCTGGCACATGCCTCTCGTGAGATTGTAAATAATACTGGATTCGGTCATAATGGGCTCAATGCCAATCCCGCTATCACAACTTGATACATGGTCCAATTTAGGGGCAACTGCCGCCTCCTCGACTGCTTACAAACGTATCCGTGACGCGATATTTAAAGACGGTTCTCCTGTTAAAGTCTCATCCGAAGATGTCTTCCTCCAAGGTTCGTATACAAACTCGACCAATATCTATGGAGATAGCGATGTTGATGTAGTCATTCTATATAAGCCTACATTTTACAAAGATATAACGCGGTTAAGCCCAGATGAGGTCGCCCGACTTGAAGCAATCTGTTCGCCCGCAACATATGGCTGGCACAATCTTCGGGATGACGTCGTCACCGCTCTTCGCAACCATTTTGGACATGCTGCCGTGACGCCAGGAAACAAATCAATCAAAGTGGATACCGGGGCAGGCCGGCTCCCCGCAGACGTAGTCCCAACTGTCCAATTCCGCCGTTATGCATCATTCCCAAACATTGATGCGGCCACTGCGCATTGGGGCGTAACATTTTTCGACATCAGCGGCAATCAGATCAACAACTATCCCAAATATCATATTGAGAGAGGTGAAGCGAAAAACAGCACGGAACGAACCGGCGGACACTATAAGAAAACAGTGAGGGTCTTCAAAAATTTACGCAATCACATGATCGAGCGAGGTTATATTGCGGACAAAAAGGTGGCCCCTTCATACTTTATCGAGTGCGCCCTGCACAATGTACCCGACTCGCTTTTCTCATATGATTTATCGGTATCGGTTCCCGCAATCATTGATTATCTGCGAAAAACGCCGGCTGCGGCATGGCTTTGCCAAAACGGGGTCACCACTCTCATTGGTGACTCTTCAACGCAATGGTCGCAGGCGAACTACACCACTTTCCTCAATGCATTGAAAACCGCGTGGGATAACTACTACGCCTGAAGTCCTAGTTGTTTACGGATAGCAGTTTCCTGCTTTGAGAACGACTCGCGCCCCAATGATTGCAAGATCTTCAGCTTCTCGACGTCTGCCTCAAGCAAATCTGTCGCGTATCGAGGCTCCGGAAACGCATCACTTATCCGAACGCAATCAATATCCGGAAACAGCACGACCCTCAGTTGTTCGATTGTCTTCGAACTGATATTAAACATTTTTGCTATGTGCTTGAAGGGCCACAAACCGAACAGCGTTTCGTGAAAAATCGACCTCTTCGGCTCATTATAGCTTCCGACGCCAATGCTAATCACCGCCAAATTTTCCGGTTTTACTTTAAAGGCCTGGCGCGCGTCTGCCATGGCAAACAGAGTGGGGTTGTTGGCAACGTAGCCGCCATCCATCAAGAGCTGCTGACCCTGATTTTCAGTTTTGACTTCCCGCATGTCGAAAAAGGGATAGGCAGCACAGGAGGCAATCACGGCATCGGCAATCGTGCAACCGAACCCAGGTTTGAAAGTGTCAGCCCTGCCATGGGCTTGGACGACCGCATTCTTAAATATCATCGGGCGTTCAAAATCATAATTGGTACAAACGATACCGATATGGGTTTTGAACTCTGAGAAATCCCTCCGACCGAAAATTTCTTCCGCAATCGGGATCAAGGCACGCGTGCGTCCGCCCTTGGTCTTTTTTTCCATAATCAACGGGATTTTCGAATAGTAGAAATCCTCGATATCCTTTACGGAATGCCCCAGTGCGAGCAACGCGGCGATAATCGAGCCCGTGCTGGTCCCGTAGATCAGGTCAAAAACTTCGCAAAGTGGCTTCTTGCATACCGCCTCAATTTCTTTGAGAACGCCAATCGTATAGACACCTTTCGATCCTCCGCCATCGAGTGACAACACGCGAAAGGGCCTCGCTTCGAGTTGGGTTTGGTCGTTATCTGGCATTCTAAATTTATACCAAAAAAGACGGCCGCTAGCCAATAAAGTTCCCGCCGGCTACCCGAGAAGTTCGACTCCCTGTATGGTGTGCCCATCTTTTTCGAGTAGCTTTTCAAAACGAACAATAGAAAAACCCAGCGTTTGCTGGGTTTTTCTGGAAGTTGGGTGTCTACCCATGTTTGGTGACCAAACAACCTGGCTTTCCGAACTCATGAAGGCTGCACGGCACATACAAGACAGCCTCAAAAAGCTTCGCTCTATTCGACGTGACGGAACCGTTTTGGGTGATGAATCTACGGATGAGCCTGGCGGATTTTAAGTTGTTTTTCGGTTTATCCATGATTCCTCGGATATTCCGGACTCCTTAATCATCCGTTTCATTGTCCCCACCCGATATCCGCCGCTGGTAAAGTGTACCCCCACGATTTTATCTGGGCTTCCATCGCTTCCATACTTGATCCATGCTTCATGTGCCCCCCACTTCTTTGTAAAATGAAAACCGGTGTGCCTTTAAAAAGCCTGTCACGTCCTTGTAATTCCAATTGTGTAATCTTCTTGTCATGCCAACCAGAATAGCTCCTTTAGCCAATCTGAGGCAGAACCTCGAAATTGTCGTGCACGACAACACTCCCGGGAAGACCAGGCAGAGAATGAGCTTTCGCAGCGGACACAGTTAAAGCCTTATCTCCTCACTCCAGGAGAATGCTGAGGAACATGGCTCACTTACTACAGGAGGCTGAAAGGCGATCTGCCTCCGCAAAAAAACTACGCAGAGAGGAGCAAAATGCCTCCAAGAAACGGCGTTCATTCGCTATTCCGCTCTCAGAAAGATAAAGATAGGGGCATAGATTCTCGATTTCTGTGAGAAGCAAATTGCCATCAAACGTCCGAATGGCGTCAATGCGTTGCGTGCCGTGTCCAAGGTCGCACCAACGCACAAATTTTGTAGCAAAAGCGACGTCCTCGCGGCTCGCTTTGTAATTCGCGACGCTATCACTGTGCAGCCGATGCTTTGCCCACAAGGCGTGGGAAAATTGGTCATCAATAAAAAAGAATGAAGGCTCATAACGGAATTCCATGAACGGTTGGATGATGGAATTTTGCGGCTTAAGCTGGAGTAGTTGGGCTCTGCTGAGCTTCTCCGCGCCGATTCCATCACAGGAATGTTTAGGTTTTACCCAATAATATTCTGAATCGGGTATCAGGCCGAGGTTATCAACGTTGTCGATTGAGGGAATCACTGGGTAACCGCGCTCGTATAGCTCGATGAGGTAGTCCTTCCCTTCGATGTCTCCTTTGAATACCAGCGGATTGTACACCGGCAGCCCGCTTTCTCGCAGGTGTTGCTTTATCCGATCCCAGCCGACTTGATATTCATGCGTTGGCCAAATGTTACGAATTACAATACCAGAGACATGATTGAGCAAATTCAGGCAATCAAGCGGGTGCGAGATTATCAGATCGAAATCCAGTCCCAATCGCTGAATCAGCACCTGATCCTCAAGTGGAGCATCATTGCGTGTGTTCGTAAGGAATAGGATTTTTTGCCTCATGGGCACATTATAGCAAAAATCTGGCAGCTTTTGCACGGGTCGCGAACATCATAACACAGGAGCCACAATTTACGGATAACTAAAAATTATCCGATGACGCGCATCGCCAAACTCATCGAGCCATCCCGTTATGGCAAGCTGCCCGAAATCTCTGCCAAAGAACTGCAACCGCGTTCGGATCTGACCTTTAAGGTCTTCAACAATCTGACGTTGGAAGGTGTCACCATTCATCAATCACTTTTGAACGGTTCGTTATTCCGCGATTGTGCATTCGTAAAGTGCCGATTCTCACGTTGCGATTTGGAGCAGGTTCAAATTCAGAGTTGCAAGTTCATTGATGTCGACTTCTCGAACATCGAACTTAGTTCCGCTCAAATCGCCCGCTGCCAATTCCAGAATTGTGATTTCGAGAGCGCGATGTTAAGCGACTGTGTTTGGTCCGATTGCGCATTGGAAAACTGCTCATTCCAACAGGCAGCGATCCATTCTTCTCGGTTTAGCAACTGTCGTTTTGTAGATGACAGTTTTCTCGGGGCTTCGTTACAATTGGACACTTTTCAGAGCTGCTCATTTGAGGATGTCAAACTCGGAGACTGCACGTTTCTAAACCACATTATGGCGGAGTGCAGTTACACGAATGTTCATATCAACGCCGAATCTATCGGGTCCTTGTTCGGAATTTCCGAACGGGATCTCGCATCGTGTAAACTCGTGTATCTTGGCCAAAATGTCGTTGATGTTCTTGGTTCTGGAGGGCTGCTTGATCGCCTTGAAAACGACTACGAGCAACGGCGTTGGTTCTTCATGAAGGAGATGCTCAGGCTCAATTTCAGGCGTGCTCCGCGACTAGTCGCGTTGGATTGCTGCTTGGAAGCGGTTCTTTGGCCCTCTTCCGTTGGAGTTCCACTCAAAACGAGCGATATTGCATTCCTCGAAATGGTTGTGATGGAATTGTTTCGGCAGCAGGAGCTTCCTGCTTTGGTCTCGCTTACATTTCCAGAAAAGATAAAGCAGTTTGTGCAACAGCGACAGGACGGAAGCGCGGATCCTTACACTCAGCTTCACCAACTGGGAGGGCGCCTGAGAAGCCTTTTTTTGGAACTTCTACAGCAATTGGCCAAATATTTGGAGCACTGGTCGCTGAAAGATCGTCTAATCGACGTCACCCTCACCTTTGACGAGAAACCTCAGACCGACGCAATCAAATTCATTCGCAGCGTAACGAGCAAGGCAGGGTTGGACATTTGCGGCCCCACCAAAAAACTCCAAGAGCAGCCAGGTTCCTACTTGTTATTCTTGCAAACCACTCTCGTAACGTTGGCCGGCTTTCAAATTGCGCTCTGGCTCCTGAATGGTTGCGTCGCTCAGGTCATTGAACTCAAAGCAAGATTCCAAATAGCCTCTCAGAAGAATTCACCGAAGGTCATTCGTAACCGCATGTTGCTGCCGGATCAGACAGTACCCAAATGGATGACGGCGGCGATCCCAGGTATTCTTTCAAAGTTGACCGCTAACCCAGCGCAATTGCATCAGGTTGCCTCCGACTTTAGTCCGGCAAATCTCAAGAAGATCGACATTAACGGGCGTTCGTCGCGGAAAGCAGGCTCAACTAGCAGACGAAAGGTTTAGTCTGCGTAAGAGCAGACGTGCTTCATAATCCGCGTTAGCGTGGGTTCGAAGCGTGGTCCGCCACGTGCTAAGTTTATTCGGAAAGAAAAACCCAACTCGCGGCCGAAACGACTGCGATTTCCCGTAATAATCGAACCGCCAGTCGCATTGACCAATTGCTCTAAAAAAACACGTGAATTTCCCAAGCGCGACGATTTTTTTGGGAAATAGCAGCTCACAAAATGCCCCAATGCGCAAGCATCTGTTTCGATGGGGCCTATTGAAAGCTGATCGACGATCTTTCGTTGGCAAGCAATGGCTCGGAGAAAAGAGTTGAGGTAGTCGTCAAAATTGGGGGAAAGGAAATGCTTAATTGCGAGTGAAGAGGAATATCCTAGGCCCCCGTACCAGATGTCCGCCCATCGCTCCATAAAATCAAGATGCCTTTTGTTAAATGCAATCACCGAGAATTTAATGCTGTTGACGCAGACGCTCTTGTGAGGCGAATAGATTGACACAAAATTCGGATGCTGGCCGAGCTTTCGAATCAGCTCTTTGCCGGGCAACGCCAGACATTCATCGACAACCACTGTCCACCCAGAGTCTAGAAGACGATCGACGAAGGAAATATCGGTATCGGGAAAATATACACCAGCCCCGTAGATTGGGCTCGTAAGCCAAAGCACGGAAGGCTTACGCCAAATCCGAGAATTCGGAGGGGGCAGCATGAAGCCTTTCTCGTGCCGTTTCATATACGCAGGTCGAATCGGAATGCCGAACTTCCGGCAAGCCTGAAAGAGGGAGAAATACGCCGGGCAAACTGCGATAATCTGCTGCTTCTTCTTCGCCTTAAGCCAATTAAGAACACATAGAATCGAACTCGTACAAGAAGGAGTGAAAAGGCATCTATGCAAGTTTGGAATACCGCCCAGCTTCGCAATTACGGGCGCTGTTTCGTTTATCTGATAGGAAAAACGGTATTCGAGCAGTGCGTCGAGGTTGGGGACTTCAAGGTGAGAGCGCATGCTTACTGCGAATTCTTCGGATGGGTCCCAGTACGAGATATTAAAAGGTGCAATTCCGAAACGCCTCGCGTACGCATCTTCAATGCGCTCAAGCATTTCGATACACTCAATTTCCGGAAGATTGGTGGATTCAGACGCGCGCCTCATTGCCGGATAATTTTTAGTTATCCGTGACAATCGCAAATGGCCTCATCGCAATCAACCTTTTCCAGAGGGAACAGCCGAGCCGTCATTCTTAAACGTTCATTTTGTTGCGGGGGTGCCGGCGAGCGAGCGCCTTGCGCTGGCTACGCTCGCTGACATGGACATAGATCGTTGTCGTCGCAATCGAGCTATGTCCAAGCAGGCGCTGGATGTGCCGCAAGTCGACCCCTTCTTCCAAAAGCAACGTTGCCACGGTATGACGCAGCATATGAGGCGTAATCCTCCGCGCGCCAATCTCCTGAGCGTAGTGCCTAAGAATTCCTCGAACGGATTGATCGGATAAGCGCGCGCCTTTTCGGTTTACAAATAGCGGCCCCGTAGCTTCCGCATTCTTGGACCGACGCATCTGAACTTGTGCGTCGAGAGCTTCGCGAAACGCATCGCAAACAATAGGGATTTCCCGCTCACGATTACCTTTGCCACGAACTGAGATTACGAGACGATCCTGATCCACATGGTCGATATCCGTTGCGACCACCTCGCTCACACGCATTCCCGTTGAAAACAGCATTTCGACAAGAGCGGAGTCTTGAATCTTCCTTTCGTCAGATTTTGGGGTCGGAGCGACCGCCCTGCGGGTTGAACGAAGTAATGATCGAACGGTGCAACGAGCGATTGTGCGAGGTAGCGAGACCCCAACCTTCACTTCGCTGCGAAGGCCAGCGAGAGGGTTATTGTCTAGCCTCCCTTGGCGTTCGAGGCTTGCAAACATAGACTTCAACACCGCAAGTTTTCGGCGAATTGTCCTAGGCTTTACCCCAATCATGCTTCCCAGCCACTTTTGCACAAGTCTGCGATCGACCGTTTCAACCTTAGTGTCACTTGAGGTCGTCAAGGTGAAATGCAGAAATTGAGCGAGGTCCTGCTTATAGGCCTTGAGAGTGTGTGGGCTGAGTTTTCGGTGATCCTTACAAAAAGTCAGGAACGAATCGATTGCTGAATTTAGATTTTCCATAAAGCGCCGAGCTTACACATAACGTCTATCGGCGGCGACACGGCGCTCTCCACAGGGGCGGTCGGTTACGGGTTACGGCCCTGCGGGACATCCGCCTCGCCCGACGCCCTTTCGGCGAAAACCCACTGGGACTACGAAACGTCCCAAGACTTTGGAAGGGGATGAGCCCGCGAGCCAACGCAGGAAGTGCTCTCCGGATCGCACGTTCCCGCGCTTGCTCGCAGGGAGTGCCATCCCTTAAGGGTAAGAATTAGGAGGAAAAGCTTAACACTTTGGAACATTTTGCACGCAAGCGCAGCGCGCGCTAAAAATATGAGTATCGATCATCCTGGATCCATACCTTAGGAGCGAAGCATCAAGAGCCATTGCGAGCGCGGCTGGCAGAAGGCATTCTTGCCGAATTTTTGCCCCCTGCGCATAAATCAAATCGAGTTGTCGTCCTCTGCGACAGTCTCTCCGCGATTCCGCGACAGTACGAATTGTTGCGATTTTTCGCACGGTCGGGCCTCCGGGCGTTTCATATTCGCTATCGCGGAAGTTGGGAAAGCCAAGGCGCATTTCTACAAAGACGACCATGAAGATGTCGACTGCATTGTCGATACCTTGGGACGCGAGTTCAAAGATGCTTGCAGCGGCAACGCCTTTCGCATTTCGCGCCCAGAGTTGGCCCACATAGCAGATTGGCAGCGCCAGCAGTATTCATGTTACCTTTGGATGATTGAGTCCACGTCAGCATGTGTGCACAACGAGGTCGGCCTCTGGATTTTCGCATGAACGAAAATTGAGAATGTGCATCGTGCACTGCACGGATAATTACGAAGCGACCGCAGCGACAAGAGGGAGTTCAGCATCCACCTGTGGCCTGCTGCGGATTTCACGAATTTTTTCCTGACCAGCACGCACTAGCGCCACGGACGTATATACAACGTGAACTGAGCAGCCTCCGCGGGACCTTCATCGTCATTAACGCATTGCTCACGCTCGCGCAGAAATTTTCCGAATTCTTTATGATTCATAGACAGGTCCTTGAATTTGTGCCGATGCTTGGCCATTGCTGCGAACAAAAAAATGGACTTCACTCATCTTTTATTTTTCGCCGTCGCGCTGACCTCCTATCTGAAAGCAGCAGACCCACCGCTAAATTATTTAATCAAAAGGCAACTTCAGTGCTTGTAATTAAGGACAAAACTGTCTTCCCTATGCCCTAACATACAATCTTGATGGCATGCATATGGAATTAATTCCTAATGTCAGACGGTTGGGCCCGGCTTCAAAGGGTGTTTTATTTCTAAGGAAAGCTGCTTTTATTTTATTAGCTATAGGATTGCTCGCTATGTCTCAGCAGCAAGTATGTTTAAGCCAGCCGGCTGAGACACAGCTTGTTTTTTATCCGTCAATAAATCAGACCTTCCAGCGCAATTTCGAAATTATTCCCGCTGCTCTTTCCAACGGTCCCATCTCCTTCATCCGTCACGATCTTCTTGACTCATCGAAACGCGGCGTCATCCCCGCTACTGATATCACGATAGATTCTCCATCAGCCAACGCCCCCCTCGCGAACACCTTGTTCCGGGTCTCGATAAAGGGTTCTTCTAGGTCAGGCACTTATTCGGGAAAGCTGGATATACTTTATCCATCCAAGGAGAGTGGCGTAACGCAATTAGCTCAATTAGACCTTATTTGTGTGGTCAGCGTCCCTCCTGCCTTGGAAGCCGACTCCGCAACCCCACTTGTATTGAATGCTGTCAGATGCACTCGATTCGAAGCCTTCGTCGCATGCGAATCTGCAAAGAAAAGTGCGCGTTTCCAATTGCAGCAAACCGTAGATTCTCCGGCCGAAATTTTAACGGTTTACCCGTCTACGTTTCGCTCCGCCAGAGGCTTATCTTTCTCTGCCAATTCCATATCAGTTTCCCCCACCGGCGCCGTAACTATAATCAGCCGCGATGGCAAAAGCTTTGATGTTTCGATAGCCAATCCGCTGCCACCCGCGGGTGAATATAATGGGAATATCGTCGCCAACGTTCGTGATCAGTCTGCCCTCATTAAAGTACCGCTTAAAATTCAGATTAAGAACGGCTGGCTGCTTCCATTCGTGATATTAGTCGCAGGCCTCTTGGTCGCTATGCTCATCCCCTGGTGGAACTCAACTGGCAAGGAAATGTCCGAGTTGCTAGACAAAACGATTCAGACAATTGCTTATTTGCCAAGACAACCACGCCTTCAGGCGGCGGATCGCGAACGAATTAGCAACCATTTTCACGATGTGCTGAGGGCGATTGACGTCGGATTGCCCGTCGAGCAGGTAAGATCTCTCTATCAACAGGCACAGGACGACATCACTGCAACGATTAATGCAACGGCTACATTGATTGCTTCACTCGATCCTCTTGTGACTCAGTTCCTCAACCTCCCGGATGCGACTGCATTTAAGGATCGGCTGCGAAAATTAATTTCCGAATTGTCATCTGGTCTGGACCGAGGAGCATTTAACTCCTTGGCTGATGCGTCAGCAGCTATTCAAAAGGTCACAGACGAATTAAGCGCCGCCGCTCTCCTCGTCCCGCAATGGACCGCTCTCGACGCAAGCAATCGCAGTAGACTATTGGACTCTTGGCGGCAAGCGGCCACTATCGATGATTTGCAGCGAATTCTGACTCAAGCGTCGGGTCCATTGCGAGGCGCAGTTCCCACGGCCCTACCTAGCGCTCCTCCTCAAGCCTTTCTGCCCGCCCAAGGCACCACTAAAATTGATAACCCCATGTTCAATGCTCGCTGCAGGATTTTATTGGGCAAACTAGCAGTGTCCGCATTCCTTTGGATAGTTATCCTTTGGGGCGGCATGGTGATGATTTATGGCGCTTCCCCTACTTTCGGCAGCGATCCCAAAGACTACATTTCCCTCTTCTTTTGGGGCGCCAGCTTCGAAGTAGTCCGGGGCCAAATCATCAATTTGGCTGGCTTAAAAGGGGCTCTGAAACTTTGAATTACACTCCACACACTAAACCCAACCCGAAACCTATGATTTCACCAAACCTGCGCCGGGAGGCATTATCCACATCGGATGCGAACCATGTCGATACGCGCAATTGCCGCGCTTTATCCATTCAAACCCTTTTCCTGCTAGCTTTATTGCTATTGGAAAGCGGCTGCTACCTTCATAACGATGCTCGAGCTAAACAGGCCGAAAGCGTTCTAACGCAATACCGAGGCTTCCAGACCAACTCTGGCAGTGTTTTTGGCATAATGCTCGAAAATCACGCTAAAGTTCAACAATCTTTAGCCGCCCGTCAGGCACAGGATGCCGACCTGAAATTCAAGGCCTACCTTAGCGGACTCCCCTCAATGCGTTGGTCAGACATAAAGACTGAAGTTGAAGGCCTACAACAGAAGGGCGCGCAAAAAAAGACGGATTTGGAAAGCAAGTTTGCCAAAGCTGTCGCAGAGCAGGTCGCAGCTAAGGGTCAGTTAAAAACCGCGCAAGAAGCCCAGAAAGAACTACAAGACCGCTTGAAAATGGCACAGGAAGAGCAAGACCAGTGGAGAGCTCGAGAAGAACTTTTCAAAGGTCTCCTGCAATTCTATACCGGGCATGCTTCCAATTTTGCCAGAGCTGATAAGACTCTTCTCCGGGATGCCAATAAGGTAATACTCGGCCGCAAAATAGGCACAAAAACTGTCGGCGCTCTGCTTTCTCCGGATCTAAAAAAATTGGAGCACTTTGATATCGCTGGGGCCGCAAGGCCATACACTTTGGACTTCTTCGATCCTCGCAAAGCTCCTGGTCTCAAGGTCCAGTTACTTAACCTCGGCGCAGATCTCGCCGTAGCCCGCGTCGCGCGGGTTCAATTGGATATAAACAGACTTAAAGCACTGAATGATTGCTGGACACGCGAAAAAGAAGCACTCGCCCTCCAAGATATTCACCTCAAAAAAGCTCTCCAACCCATAAACGGATATCTCGCCAATGCAGCATACAAAGACGAGGTGGTCGGCGTGCAAGTGGCTGCCTTCCAGAAAGCTGCCGACGCACCTGCAAGAGCGGAGCTTGAACGGAGTGGTCGGGGGTTTATTTACTACCTCCTTGCGGCGACTTACGACGAAAGCGCCATTCGGGAATTAGAAACGCAGCCTTCCGCCATCGCCCACGAGTATGCCATACGTCTAAGCAAGATAAACGAACAGGAGCGGGAAGCGCTCCTCCTCCGCGGCTTAGAAAGTCTCAACGCCTACCATCAGGGTGGTATCACATCCGAGGAAATCGCCAACCTAATTCGGACTGCTGAAGCCGCAGGCGTCGGCGTTATTGGCGCAGGCGTTATTCGTTAATCACCACTTCGCAACAAAATAATTCATGAATACTCTACATCAGCCAATAGTTCTACTCATCATTACGGTAATGTCCTTGCTGGCTGCCGGCTGTGCAGGACAAAAAACCGCTCAAGGCACGGCTCGAATCCTCGTAGGGCAAACTGCTAAACTGAGCTCCGAAATCGCCTCCGCAATCAAAGTGGAAGAATCCAACTATAACTCAGCCGCTCTAATCCTTGGCCGGAGCGCCAATCGCGAGGTGGGGCTCCTCCAGGATGAATCGGTCATTCGTTCCGGCCAAGATTTCGCCCGCGCTGTTATCAATTCAAAGTCCATTAGCGACGCCGATATAAGAGATTTGTTCGAAAAATTTACTCGCGATGCCGCGACTATCAGAAAAGAAGCCCTCGCCAGAACGGTTGCCGAAACTGAGGCCTTGACTACTAGTCTACAAAAGCTACAGGCCAAAACCGATGCGCTAGATGCCGTCCGCAAGGGCCTAGAACCCCTACAAAAGGAATCTTCAACCGAAATTCAAGGCCAAGAATTGTATGATTGGTCCAAAAAGGTAATCGACGGAGTAAAATAGCAATAACCAACGTAACTAAATCAAAAACTTATGACAATTGACTTGGATACTATCATCAAATCGCTCAACGAGCGCTTTAGCGAGCTCCACGACTATTCTTTTGTTGAGACTGACCCGATCGAGGAGAATCGTAAGACGCTCCAGCTGCACAAAATGCTAACTGATCTCAATGAGGAAATCACGAAGTACGAACGAATCCGCGCGAACACCAATGCATCAACATTAACCATTGCCCCTGCAAGCGATCAGGAAAACAAAGAGCTTCGAGATGCCCTTAACAGCCTGAATACCGCCATTCAGCAGGATGAGGCCTGGCACCGTGCAATTAGTTTGGGAACCGCCGTCCTCGAAGCGGCAGCAACGCTTCGCTCAAAAACATCTGCTGCGCCACAACCAACGGCGGCTTTGGCGAGTCTTAAATCTCTTTCCGCAGGCGACGTCAAACCAACGAACAAGAGAATCGACAAACTCTTGGCTCGACACGCAAAAGCCACTAAACGCGGCGCAAATACGAAAGGGGATAAAACTCAAAAAAGGCGCTAGCAAATTTCTACCTCATCGCTCTCTCGTTTCGACTATTCTAATCCTTAAGTAGGCTGGCTGCTAAAATTGATTCGCAGCCTGTCTATGCATCTTCCCCTTGAGGCACAAAACTCACCCGAGGATCACCATAAAGAACATATGAAGCCCATGCAAAATCGTTGGGCTCTAGCTTTCTACATGCCAGTCTTCCATTCAACACTGCCTCCCCCAAAGGCTTACCCTCTTTTAGCAAGGCCGTATAAAAGGCTGCCGCAAAGCCGCTTGCCGCTTTGTCACTAACCTTCCATCGGCTACCTAACAGGTAAGAACCCGTCTCGAGAAACGCTCTAGCCAATCCATACACATTCATTCTGCCCCGAGCTGCCGCCATCTTTCCACTTTCGCAAGCATTTATGAAACAAAATATTGGCTGGGCCTTCGATACATAGGCCGTTATACCGCCCGTCGCCATATCTTTGTCGTGTAAAACAAGCGTGCTCCTAGAGGGTGACTTCTCATTAGCCTGCGCATGTCCACAAAAATGCACGATATGGTGATTGCCGCTTCTAATGGCTGTATGCACACCTAAGTAATTCGCCTTTTCTCCTTTGAGCAACTCCGTTTTGACGCCGATGGCCGCTAAAGCGCTGACGATGCCGTCAGCCTCTGCTTCAGCAGACGTCAATTCGTCATATTCCACTTTCGGCTCTTTTCTCGGTAACGGTTTCGGCACCGCAATGACTAAGACGCTGAACTCCTCCTTCTCAAGTTCTTCCCACCGGGCTTGCCTGTTGCCTTGCTCCAAAGCACCCGATGCATTAACGAATCGGCCTATCTTATGCTTTAAGCACAAGAAATCGTCTCCGTCGTGCATTAGCTCCCATGGATATCCTAAAAGGCTTTCGTCCATTCCTATTTCGAGGAAAAGTCCACCCCCCTCTAGATCTGAACCTACAAACCGAGGAATTGTTAAGTCGTACAAAATATTGCCAAACTCTCTCATCTTTTTGGATGAATTAGAAAAGTCCCCACCGACGGGAACCAGCCCCGCCCCGGCTCTAGCATCGATGGACTGGACCATTTCTCCAAGCAAGGTATCAAGGTTGTCAAATTCGCCGGATGCGAGATTGCTCCTCTGTAGCGGAGGTCGAATGGTTACTCTAAAAGGGGGTGTATACTTAATTTGATATACTCCGTCGTCTTCATTAACTGCCGGCGCAAATATTTGCAGTTCTGCACTCGCGCCAGCGTTCCACCTCAGACAATATTTCATGTGGATGCCTCACTCCCGAATGTCCTCTTCAAGACCTGAGGCGTTTGGACATCGCTTACGCTTGTATTTTTCAGGAGCCCAACTTTTCTTCCTAAGCTGACCAGTAAGTTTGGTTTTGCAATCTCCTCTTGATCAAATGCTTCGAAACCTACTCCGGTCAGTTCCGCGATATTATGTTCGCCTCCTATATAAACCATTTCATCAAGTCTATTCACAGAACTCACCGATGAATACAAAAAGCAACCAGGGTTTTCACACCGCACGAGCCCCAGTCCTTCTCCCACCACCGAGCAGCAAGCCGCGCGCACGCGCTGCTTGATTATTTGCTCCCGTGCTGCACCCATGATGTCGCTCGCCCAATACCGCGGATCAATTGGTGCCAGAGAAATCACCGTATCATCCTGCGAATCTTGATCCCATATCACGTATCGCCATTGGGAAGGGGGGGTTATCTCTTGATCTGTTACAATTACTAGTTTTTTAACCCCACTTCGAATCTCAAGTAACTGGCGAACGCGCTCCGTAAGCACATTCGCGTCAAAGGTACGACGCTGGCCACTTTTAGCCCATATGCCGGGCCAAGAGGAGTCCACTCTGGACTGTGGCAGCACATCCTCTTCCGTTAGGAATTCAGGTGGTGATTTGGCCACATAAAGGCGTTCGAATTTTGTCGGTTTCTTAATCAGATTATATAAAAGCTCAACTTCCCGGAGTGTCGCCCATAGCATTGGCCCCAAATCGCGAGACACCGCATCCTCCCTTATCAGCACCACTTGTAAAATCGATTCTGTCCCGCGCATAAGTCAGTTGCCTGGAACTATTCCGGCCTTTTTATAGGCGTTTTGAATTGCTTGAATCTTAACGTCTCGGTCGGTCGCATCCCCCCCGTAATAGACGGAAGCCACATCAATCAGTGCCTGCAACGTTTTTCCGAATGTTGCCAAGCTGTTCAACCTCTGAAGGCTCAGATAATAAAGCACCGCAACGTCGCGCGGCATAAAAATATATTTACCGCCTGCATCCTTAGTCGTCAGCACATTATAAGCGGCCTTGTTATGTATGTTGCTTTTGGTGTGGACTCCTCCATTATCAAACGTTGTTGGCTTAAAATCGTCCATATGGACCGGGTCGTTTGTTCGAGCGGGATTACTCATGTCCCTTAACGGCAAGCCTCCCTTTCCTAGGCCTCGTCCAATTTCCCAATTCCATCGCGATACATCCTCGTCCGGTTTGGTTGGATCCCAATTGAAAATAATGATTCCAAATATGTCACTGAATGACTCATCCAAAGCCCCCGACTCTCCCTGATAAACCAAACCTGCACTGTGCTCTGTCACTCCATGCGTCATCTCGTGAGCGATAACATCTAAGTATCGGGAATAACTTTTGTATCCGCCGTTCCCATCGCTCACCTGCCCATACCACATTTTATTTTTATACCATACGGCATTCTTCCATTCCGGCCCAGGTTCAGCCCGCTTATAGGTGCAATGAACTACGGAAATCAATTCCATCCCCTTGTCATCGATTCCATTTCGCATCAGGACTGATCTAAAAAAATCATGCACCTTCTGCGCATTCACGTGCGCTGAAACCGCCGCAACATTAGAATTCTGCCAATTAGCGGTAGCATTTTGGCATGGATTTAAAGGGAATGCCGACTCAATGTCCCGACCTTGGAGATCAAATGTTTTAATCGCCCGCAAAGCATCGGTCATTTCAAATCCTTCATTGGCAGGCAACGTGCTTCCGTAAAATACACGCGCTGCCTGCAATTCGTCCAATCCATGACACTGCGTTACGTTTATCATTGGCGCCGCGCTGTAATAAAACAGCACTCTTCCGTCCTGAGCATCCACTAGATAATTCATAAGCGGAGCAATATCGCGAGGTGATTTACCCAGACCGTGGCCACACCCCTCGCTGCAGGCCGTCGTCAGAAAGTCCGTTGGCGCTGCCTCCACTTTCTTGAAGAACCACGCCAAATGCCAGCTCTTATCCTCCTGATCGTGAAAGAAAACCTTTTCTATCCCTTCTGGCACCAGCATCTCAGGCGCGACATTCACCAGCTTTGCGATGCTGCGCAACGCGCTCGTTTCCGTCACTGAGGCCAAGGGCGAAATATTCTGAATCTCGGCAATTTCGGCATCTAAGGAAATAAGGTTTCGATCCTTGTCCATTTCCACCACCACATTCGAACCAAAAACTGGCACCTGTGAGTGAGTTTGCTGAAACTGCACCAGTTTCGTATTGGTTAGCCGTTGAGACTGCTCCTTCTTCAGCTTAAGATCCGGGACGACTTCGGGCCGGTCGGGGGCAGTCAAACCCCTCACTAACGCGCGCTTATCGCTCTGAAATAGACTTTCGCAATATTTCCGCGCAGCCGCTTCGTCATTCTCAATTGGCGCCTGATTCAGAGCGCCCACTCCTCGCATTGCCCGCACCTTGGCGGTCGCCTCCGCAGTTCCGGAGCGGCATTTTGTTTTGCGGTGAACCGAAGATTTATGAAAGGCCCGGCCATAATTTACTCGGGACCAGTTGTGTACGTATCTACTGACGTTTTTGGCGACCTCGGATTTGCTCGCGCAAACTGGATTTTTCGAGGAGAGCTTAACGAACCCTCACCGAGAGTCAATAGCAAGTCGAGCCCTGGTAATCCTCGAACCGAGTATCGAGATGGATAAACTCGATTAGAATCTAACCTCCCTCAATATCGTTATAGATTTATATCCCCCTACCCCAAAGTTCTGGATGACGAGCTAAGCTTTATTGACAAGAGAGCGACGTCCTTTTTGCTATCGATTTTTTCAAAACTGCTTAACACTTTCTTTTCCGCCTCCGGCGTCCAGTATATTTTGAGCTTCTCCTTCGCTCTGGTTATTGCCGTGTAGAAAATATTGTGCGTAACCATTTCCTCGGTCTCGTTAGTAATGACGACCTTAACAGAGCTATACTCTAAGCCTTGCGCCTTGTGGATTGATACGGCATAGGCGACTTGAAATGGCACTATGGAATCCAGCAGTTCATCGTCCTCGTCGGTATCGCCGTGCTCACTAACAGAGAAACGAATTATTGAATTGCCGTTTTTTGCACTTCCGACCAGTTCCAGATCATACCCCGACACTTGCAATTCGTTTATCGCTTTTTCGATTTCAATATCAAATTTGATTTTATCTTTGGATTTTTGGATGCCCACGATTCTGCCTTTAAGGTTATTGTAGACCAGCGGCGCAAATCTGTCTGTTTCGTTGAACAGAACAGGGTCGTCAATTTTGTATATTTGAACACCCCACTCAACAGGGGCGTTTTCATTGCTGCTTTGTAGGAATTTGTTCAGATTATTGATGCCATACAATCCGTCGTAGTTTAAGCAGAGAATTATTTCATCTTCCGCGAGATTCTTGAATATTGACTCGTTTAAATTAGCCGAATACTCGTTTTTTGTAATGTGTTCCAGGATGTTATCGCTGAAGTTCCTGACCCTGTTCCAAAGCTCAATCAGCTTTTTATTGCTGGTGCGATAAGGGACGGTAAGTTCGAATACGGATGCTGCGGGAACGAAAGATTGCGCGATACCGAACCAGTTACCAAAGATTATCGACTCAATTTGAAACACGTCACCCACGAGGATTAGCAGTTTAAATTTCGCCTTTTGCAATACTTCTATCAGGTCAGAGTTACTGACAGTGCTGCACTCGTCGATGACAAGCAAATCGAATTCAACCTCAGAGGTTTTCCCTGACAGAAACTTGGCAATGGTTTGAAATATGCAGTTGGCCGCAGTTACTTTTCTCCTGAGATTGTCAATTGCAGGATTTGTGTTCGCCAGATAGAGTTTCTTGTTAGCATTTAAGAAATACGAGACATGATTTATCAGTGTCGATTTCCCCGTCCCGGCGGCGCCATATATCAAGGCTACCTCCGATTTTGCAAATAGTTGCCTTAAGATGTTTTCTTTATCTTTGCAGTCGATGTGATACGCCGAAAGCTTCAGCCACGAGTCTACAGAGTTTGAATAATTGTTGATTCCGCGCGATGCGAGGGCCTTTAGTTTTTCAACGATGTCCAGTGTGTCCTTTTCATAGCCGTTTATATAGACATGATCTTTGAAATCCTCCAGTTTGCGGCTGGTATGCTTGGGGAGGTAGAGCTTGTTGTTATAGGCGGTGACAAGAGCCTGAATCTCTTCTTTTGTTTTTGGAATGTCTTTTGTCGCAGTATAAAGCTTGCCTTTGTTTTCGGTGTTATTTTTTATCTGCCTCGCAAACAGTTCGTGTTCCCGGCCGGCTGAGTCAATGCATTCGAGAACATCGGCGATTTTGGGATTGTGCCCTCTCAGCGAAGAATTGAAGGGCATAACATCAAATGGCTTGCAGCGGAGGTCGAGGTTCAAGTTTGGTGCCAGCTTATAGCCACCATAGCCGAGGCGCTGCAGCTTTATGATCCTGTTGTTTAATGCGTGAAGCAGGTATCTAATCACATTACCGCCGACCGCTTGGTTTTTGATTAAATTCCTGCTTTTATCTAAAGCCCCCCAAAAGTGGACCGATTGTGAGCCGGAGGCGACCTGATCTTTCACCGCTTCGTACTGGTCATCGGAGAAATTTATCACCTCGACTAGGCTCAGGCTGGTTTTAGTGAGGAATTGCATCAAGTTTTTATACTCAACACTGTTTGATTGTATTTTTGGGGTTACGCTAAAAAGAGCCGCGAAGTTGTTCAGTTCGCATGGCCGAATCGATACCTCCCATTTGTCGACGATCTGAATGGGCATCATTTTACCCAGGACCTCTATGTGATCGTGTATCACCGATAGCCTTACGGCGTAATTCTCGGAAATGTCCAACTTGGTGAAGGCGATTACCCTGTCGAACTTGCTGACCTTTGCACTCGCGATCGTAAACGTTACTTCATAAAATATATCGTGCCCAACGAAGAACGGTTTGATTTTTTGAATGTAAGACCTGTCCCTGTAGGGGCTCGCTTTTCTCGTTGTGGTCGGGTTATTGATTTTATCGGCAATTTGTTCGTAATATTTCTGCAACGCTGGATCGGTATCGACAGGAAATTTCTCAATATTGCCGAGAACCTCCATGCCGTACGCTTTCTTTAGGTGAAGTTTTATTTTGAGCAGATATTCATAGTATTTAAGCATCAATCTTTCTGAATTTTCTTCTCCGGGCGTATAGTGAGAGGTCGCGATTTGTAGAAAGTGGTGAAATTTACTCAAAAACCTCAAATGCCCTTTTGATTTCAAGTCCGCAATTGCCAGCTGTATGTTCGGATACGTGTTCTCAATGTCTCCTCCTCCGGCATATTCTTTGAGTGCGATATGCTCCACGAAATCTCTGAGGTATTTCAAAATGTTTTCTGACAGCAACCCTCTTTCTGGGGCCTCAAATTTCTCGACGTTCTTACAAATAGCCGTGTCAATTTTTAGGATGTCGTGATCGATCTTGGACATGTAGAAATTATATCGAAATCCGAATCTGAAATATAGGGCCTCATTTCAATCAGTAGTCGTGAGAAAGATTCGACCTTGGGTTTAGCATTTCTACCAATTTTTGCTGGGAGGCTTGGACGATGTTCGCGCTTTTGGGGCGAAAGGGGAGCGTGCAGCCGCGCTCATATGCGCTCACTTTCAAAAAGGAATGTGGTGGTTCCCGTGATTCACTGACCGATGGTCAAAGCTAGGCGAGAATCGAAGTGAGGAGACACGTCCACTAGTCGCAATTGGCGCGAATGCTACACCTATTCCTTTCCACCAAGCTTGCGTAGAAGATCGGCAGTTGCTTCTTGTTGATAGTCAATGGCGCGCTTGAGCGGAGTATGCCCTTCTTTATCCCGCGCGTTTATCTTGGCGCCTTTGTTTACCAGCATTGTTACCGCTTCGACGCATCCTTCCTGTGCCGCAACGTGCAAAGGTGTCTCACCAGTCTTGCCTTTGAGCTCTAGGTTTGCACCCTTTTGAAGCAACAACTCGATTACATTCGTGCAGCAGTGTGATGATGCTACATGCAGGGGCCCACGGCCTCCGTCTTCTTTTGCATTCAGCGCTGCGGGATTGGTCGAAAGGATTGATGCGACCGTTGCGACATCGCACCCGATGGCAGCCTGATGGATGGGGCGATAGTCGCTATGGGGCAGCGGCTTCAGGAAACACCCGTTGACTACGAGGAGCAGGGCGCAAAGAGCCGTCGAAAGGAAAAGTCTAAGCGTAGTTTTCATGGCACTTGACTCAAGAGGGTTCCGAATTTGGGATGGTCAGCTCCTGCGCCCTGCCGTTTCATCTCATTGATGGCATCTCGAAAGCCTTTCCTAAGATTGTTATCGGCGGGAGGAATCTCGGCGAGCAAAGGATCGGGAGGGGGAAGCGCGTGAATATAGGCATCCATGGAAGGCCCTGGAGGCGAAATAATGATGGGATTGGAAAAGTCCAAGGCGGCGGAGAGGCTTTCCACGGGACGCGCATCTACCACGGGCGAATACGAACCGTTTGGCCCGAACCTCTCTCCGATAAACTTGAGCACAGACGTATGATCGAAAAGATTGTGTGCTACAGCACCCGGCTTCACGAATGGAGAGAAAATATAGCCGGGCGTTCGCACGCCCAGCGATTTGAAAGGAGGGTAGTTCGCTCCTGGAGGCGGGTTAGTTGGGATCAAAGGCGGTGAAACGTGATCGAAGAATCCACCGTGCTCGTCATAAGCGACAATCGTGACCGAACTTCTCCAGAAAGATGGACTTGCCGTAACCGCATTGTAGACCTGCATCAGGAACTCTTGACCGTCGCTGATACCTGACGGAGCGTGGTCGTCCGTGCAGCGGCCCAAATGCGGGCAGTCGCCGTACATCGGCTCGATGAAAATGACTTGAGGGCGCTTCGCTGGGGGTGTGTTGGCCATATCCGACTCGAACCGGCTGAACGGCCGAAAATGGTCGCTCAACAGAATTCGTGGGACCCAATGCAGCATCATGGTGAAGAACGGAATACCCTGATGGTAAACGCACCAGCTGATATTGTTTGCGTCGAGCCAATCGTAAACCAATTCCTGCTTCGGGAGCGGAAGCGCGTTGGTATCGATCATCGATATCCCGCTCATCGCCATCAGCCGGTTCGGCTGCGTTCCGGAGGGAAATGCACTGAACCAGCGGTCGCAAATCGTAAAATTGTTGGCTAAGAAATCCGTCATGGGTGCTTCTTTGGCGCCAAAGTAGCCCATCACGAGGCGTCGATCAGTGAGATATGGAGAAACCGCGGTCGGGATCGCTCCGACGAAGCCATTCATCGGATATGTGCCGTCCTTCAGTTCCCCGAGGTGTTTGGCAACATCGGAGCGCTGGTGCGGCGGATCAAAATCTTTCGGCAAAGAGTATGGATTGTCACTATCTTTCCAGCACAGTGGGATCCGAAGCTTGGAATTCACGTGACTTGAAGTCGCG
>JADMIO011621112.1_pt1 | contig 24728 bp, 22 predicted proteins | sample 8958161 | NCBI WGS metagenome assembly JADMIO01 (sample SAMN16585339, study PRJNA669376) | soil metagenome | isolation source: Crop rotation soil | place: USA: Cullars Rotation, Alabama | collected 2011
GTCTGAATCGAGTGAAACACCAAGTATTGTTAGAGCAAATAAAGAAGGGGAGGGGAATAAAAAAATGTAACGCTTCCACATGAGATCAACCTCTAATATTTTTTTCATCCTAAGGGGCGAAAAAAAATTATTCAATGTTTAAAACTAGGAAGAGAGGAAAAGATGGTTTTTTCTTGTACGTAGCCAGGTCGCATAGCAAAGGCAATGGTGGCATAGCGGATTTGGCCATTTGGGATGACAATGTGGGGGGTGGGATAGAGGGAAAATTCTGTAAGAAGTGCGCCTGGAATAAGGAGAAGAGAGTGTTCTGGATCTGACCTGGAAAATTTTCTAAGAGGAGAAGCAAAATCTTCTACTCTCAATAAGGATTTATAAGGAGAAAGAAGAAGAGATTGGGTATCTGTACTGTCAAGAAAAAGAGAAAAGGCAGTCCCATCATAATGCGGTCTTTGAGGGCTGTAAGAGGAGAAATATTTGACGACCTTTAACAAGAGAGGGGGATTTCCCTCTTCTGAAGAGAAAATCGCTTCTATTCCTAACTCAGTTGCTACCTCATGAAAGAGCGCTCCATAGGGTTGTTGGATCTTAAAACACGCCTCGAAAAAATGTCTGATTTGTGGAACTTGGTTGAAATCTGGGTAGCAAGAAGAAATAAAGGCATGGAAATGGGTTGAATAATAGAAGGAGATTTGGCTTCTTCCTCCTCTTTTTGATTCGTCGTAGAAACCAAAAAAATCGGTGGAGTAGCGCTTTCTATCTTTTGACCGAATAAAACGTTCTTTTGCGGTGTATAACTTTTGTGTCCATAGAGGATTTGTTTGAAGAAACTCGATAAGATCCTCGAAATAAACATAAAGAGCATCATATGCGATGGCTTCCTGTTTCTTATCAAAGATCTCCACATACCCTTTTTGCTGAAATTGGTTGAGAAAAGAGGTGGCATAAAGAGAGTGAAAGGCAGATAAAAGGGAAAAGCCTAGAAGCAAAATCTTTCGAACCATCATCCATGCATCGTAAGATTTGTAAATTTAATTTGTCAAAAGAAATCCCCTTGCAGTGAGCAAACCCGTTAAAAACTAACACCGAAGGTTAGGCCTGGACAAACAGGAGAGAGGCCCTCTGCATGTTTAAAAGGCAGGAGAACATCTGCTTCTAAAAAAAAGCGATTTCCCCATTGGTAACCGATGGCTATTTCGAAAGATCCACTCCTATTAATTGTCTCAGGATCATTGAGAATTCCTAAGCCTCCTCCAGCATAAAACCCTCTTTGTTGAGGATAAATAAGATAGAGACTTTTGATATGAAAAATAGAGGGATTAAAGGGGCAAAAATTAGTAGAAAAATCAAAAGCATGAATTTCTTTTTGTACGCGCACTCCTCCTCCTATCAAGGGATACAAGCCTAAGGCCTGCATGTCTCCATAAATAAAATAAGGTTTTTCTTCTGAATTGCAAATAAATGGAATTAAAATTGATATTAAAACATGTTTTATTTTCATTATTTAATCCTCTTTAGTAATTAGATATTATTAATCATTTTGAGGATAATAGGAAGAGAAACTTCTTGGCCCATTTGATCTAGAAGTGCATGATGGAAGTAGACTTTTTTAAATCCCAGTTCTTTTGGGACAACGAAGGAGAAGGTGTTTTATCAATACAAAAAGCAAATCACAAACCTATATTTCTTTTAAAAAAAACTTAACCGCCCTCAAGGCAAGAGCGAAAGATCGCCCCCTCTCTTTAAAAGAGATCCTTCCCTTTTTTTCAGGAAAAGGGAAAATCTTACTTTTAATTTTTTTCTCTCTTCCTTTTAGCCAAGTTTTTGGATTAGCTATTCCGTTTGGGTTTCTTATCGCTTATTTAGGATTAAGATATGCCTTTTGCGCAAAGGCTTGGCTGCCTCGATTTATCCTTAAGAAAAAAATTGCCCCTAAAATTTTAAAATTTGTTGTGAATCAACTTCTCTATTTTATTAAAAAAATTGCCAAATTATCCCATCCCAGACACGTATGGGTGTGTACTCTACCTGGGATGCGAAAAGTGAATGGATGTTTAATCGCTTTGGTGGGGATTTTTCTTGCCATTTCTCTTCCTATTCCGCTGAGTAGTTATATTTCATCAGCTGCGATCATTTTTTTAGGAATTGGTCTTTTAAATGACGATGGTATTTTGGTTTTTATTGCCTATCCAGTAGCTCTATTTTATATCGTTTTTGTGATTGTCACGATGAATTATATTTCAATGAGGGAAATCTTTCATAAATTTTTCTGGTAGAAAAAATGCTGCTTTCTAGGCAGCAGATAAAATTTAAATTGGAAAAATAAGCTATTGAGGCTAAGTTATTCTATATCAAATCTAAGTGAGAAGGTGAGGAAGGAAGATTTTTCGAATTTAAGCCATAAAAAGGAGAATGTGATGAGCATATCAAGAATTTTAGGACTTATTTTATTAGGAATAGGGATTGTCTGTTTAGGATTTGGATGGAATTCTAGTGATACAGTGATGAATCAAGCAGCCCAAGCAGCTACAGGGCGTTTTACTCAACCGACAATGTGGTATATTTTTAGTGGCATCGCTTTGGTCCTAGGTGGGGGAGCGTTGTTTCTAGGTGGTCGTCCTAAGCCTTAATCTAGGGGAGGGGGAAGACGTTTTATCTTCTCCCTCGTTTTTTCTTCTTCCCGCAGGCCTTTCTACTTTTAGATGGTCCGATGTATTGGGTACAGGTCACCTTTTGAGAGCCCATGGAAAGAAGTTCCACAATTTTTATTTTGATAAATCCAATTTATTCTGTATAGTGAATGGGTAAGATTTTTTTCATCTTAAGAGAGCTATGAAGACAATTTTAGCGATTTTGATCCTGCTTACCAATACAATATTTCCTCAAGACTATCAGAACAATTTCACAAATTTAATAAAAAATACCATTTGGATTGTCCCCCCGTCTACTGTATTAGCTTATCAATATTCACCCTCCTCCTATACGGCGGTAACGGATCAAACGGTATGGATAATCGATGGGTACGAGAATGGTTATTTTTTTGGAACATCTTATACAGCCGTGATCAATTCAGGTTCTATAACCTACTCTCAGAAAAAAATACTCGGTACTGTTACAAATGGGGGAGGTGTCTATATAACGTTTATTCCTTCAGGAGCCGTCTCTACCACAGATTTGGTCAATGGGATTGGGACATTCGTTAAATTACAAGGCAGCTACCAATTTGTCATGCAGATGAACGCAGGGTCTACTACTGATGGACTTTCTCATTGGTCTTACATGATTAGCATTAATCAAGACAGCCCCTATTATGATCATTTGCCAGGTGTAGATCAAAGCTTGCCAGAGTTTTTGAGCAATTTTTAATATCTTAATAAAATGCCCACAGTCAATCCAGATAAAGCTAGATTTCCATTTGTGGTATAAGCGGCAGTTCCCAAGCTTGTTTGTTGCAAATAAAAATCCTGAAAGCGAACGATATCGATGTAATAATGTTGTTCCCATCCAGCTTTTAAAGCGAGTTCAAGATTTGATTTTTGGAAAAGGTGCCTCCAATGAAATCCAATCTCTAGATCAGTATTGAGGATAGAACCACCTTGAGAAAGATCGTTGACTTGATCACCTAATACGATAGGATCGCTAGAAGAATAGTAATCCTTTTGGCTGTAGTCTTGTTTTATCTTGAAGTTGCCCCATAAGATATTTATTCCAAAGTGACTGTAGAGTCCAAAGCCTGCTTTAAAATCCAAGTTTGCTTTGAATCCCATGCGAGGACCGATTCCCAGTAATAAATTTTTATTCTTTGAGTCGACGACATTTGTCGCAGGAAGATCCGTTATCAGGTCTAAGAAAGCTGTATTGACACTAAGATCGAAATTTTGCGTAACATCCAGGCCCTCTATTCCAAAAAATGGCTCTAAAAGAAAATGATCTCCAAAAGAGAGTTTTCGCCCCAGTTGCAAATCGAGTCGATTGAAGTGTAAGTTCCATTTTTCGCCTACTTTAAATATACCCGCCGTGCTTGGAGTAGAGGTAAGGATAGTCTCAATATTTGCATTTGCCGTATCGCTAGAACTGATGGAATAGTAGGTATAACATAGCTCAATATCCCAGTGTGTAGGGTGTCCGCCAATTGTCGCCCTTACTCCAGAACTCCATTCAGAATTTAAATGCGGGGACTTTCCTGTTGCAACAGTGGGAGAATGTAATCCATCTTGATTGCTATACCAAAGAAGATATTCTAGTTCGGCATAGATAATGCAATTCAGTTCCTTTTGATAGGGAGAGGCTACTTGGTCTGAGAGTTCGTTTGCAGATATGTTAACAATCAGAACAAAACTAGTGGAAGCTAATACACGAGAAATCAATGAACAAATTTTCATGTCTTATGAGGGTAATATTTAAATGTCTATGTATTATAGAGAGGATTGAGTGTCAAGATTTTCGTAGCGCTCCCTACTCTTCCAAATCAGGCAAGCTGTCGTTGTAAGACTGAAGATTTTTTTAAGTCTCCCATTTGTTCTGTCAAAGAAGAGAGCTTGTTGACACTGACTGTGTTGAAAAAATCCCCTAAAATAAAAAAAACTCCTTTGCAGTCTTTACAAGCCAAACGCATCTGAGAGTTATACCATTGGCAAAAAATAAATTCCTATTTAACTGCGCCCTCCTAGCAACAAATTTTTGGTCTTCACTTGCGTCTTGCCTGTCGGCAATGGTCACTTGGCTCCAGACACAAAAATTTGTGCTCTCTTCTTGTTAAATTTATGAATTTATTTCTTGCGAACGGTATTAGTAGAGAATCTAAAGGGTGATCTGGCTTGACTGCGACCCGGATAGAAAGACTTAACCATGAAATAGACCTCAATTCCGAAAGAGGTCTAATAATTAAATTTTTTTATAATTGAATATTAAATAAAAATAAAGTATAATAAATAATTAATAGGTTTTTATGTCAATTAACTTGAATAGTATTAAGTCGGAAACTATGAAACCCACTACAATAAATAGCTTACCGGAAGAATTGCTTGAAAAAATTTTCTCCAATTTAAGCGAAATTGACCTACAAGCGACTGCGTGTGTTAATCGGGATATCAGCAGAAGTGTAATAGCAGCAGCTAATTTTAGCGAGCCTCATTCAATCAGGAACTTTATCCAAATTCTAATTCAAAGATTGCATGGAGAAATCTTTCCAGGGGCAAGGGAGCAGCTCGTGAGGATTTCGCATAATATAAGGTTTCATCATTTTGTAAATTTACGACTGCTGAAAGAAGATATCTTGGAGGTGAAAGCAAAATTAATCAACATACTAAAAATATTGGATGAGAAGACATTACAGAATCTAAGCGAGAATATATACCCTCCTCGTTTTCTTGAAGATATTTTTGAATTGGTTCCAATTGAAATAGAAAGGGATGAGGGCATTTCGATCTATCACGAGGCTAGAAGAGCGGCGGCACTGCGGAGTATTTCCACAGTCTTAGCACAAGGCAACATAGACAGAGCCATTGAGGTTGCTACATCGATCCCTCAAAAGGATATAAGAGGGGATGGGCTCTCGTATATTTCCAGGGCCTTAGCACAAGAAGGCAACATAGACAGAGCCATCGAGGTTGCTACATTGATCCCTCAAAAGGATATAAGAGGGGATGGGCTCTCGGACATTTCCAGGGTCTTAGTAAAAGGAGGCAACATGGATAGAGCCATCGAGGTTGCTACATTGATCCCTCAAAAGAATAGGAGAGGGTGTATGTTTTCTTATATTTCCCGTACTTTAGCAGAAGGAGGCAACATTGACAGAGCTATCGAGGTTGCTACATTGATCCCTAACGAGGATATAAGGGGTGGTAGGCTCTCGGATATTTCCAGTACTTTAGCACAAGGAGGCAACATTGACAGAGCCATTGAGGTTGCTACATCGATCTCTGACGAGGCTATAAAAGAGCAGGCCCTCTCACACATTTCCCAATCCTTTGTAGTGAACTAGACCCGGTCTTATCAAAAAGTCGTTTCTCCAAGGTTTTAAACTCGTATCGTTTTAACGCCCGACTGACTGCTTGCGTCATAGACGAAGCGGTTTGCTTACTCTCAATGATTCTTTTTATTCGGTTGATCTTTGTAGAAAACCCCTGTATACGTTCCTGTCATCACTTTTTTGGAGGTTTAGATGTTTAAAACGCTTTTGATCTTTTGTTGTTTGTCGATCTGTGCTTGCGCAAAGTCGCCTGTTTTTGTCGGAATTGCGGGTGGTACAGGATCTGGGAAAACAACTCTCGCACAGAGGATTCATGAATCATTTCCAGGATCTGTGCTGATTAGTCAAGATTCGTATTACAAAGACCTTTCTTATTTGCCATCTGAAGAAAGGGGAAAAGTAAATTTTGACCATCCCAATGCTCTTGAATTCTCTTTGCTGAGAAAGCATTTGCTCGCTCTGAAAAATGGTCAAGCCATTGAACAACCGACCTATAGTTTTTACCTCCATGCTCGAGAAAAAAGAACAGAGCGGGTGGAACCAGCCCAAATCATCCTTGTGGAAGGGATCCTTCTCTTAGCAGCACCTGAAGTGAGAGATCTTTTCGACATCAAGATCTTTGTCGATACCGACGATGACGTTCGAGTTCTGCGTCGTATTGAACGAGATATGAAAGAGCGCTCTCGTGACTTTGCTAGCGTAAAAGAGCAGTATTTACAGACTGTGAAGCCCATGCATGATGCCTTTGTACAACCTAGCAAAAAGTACGCCGATGTCATTTTTCCAGAAGGGGGACACAATCAGGTTGCCATCGGTCTTATTTTAGCTAAGTTAAACCAAGACTTCTAATCTTATCATAGTAAAGTGCTGCCACGATTTCTTTAATTTTAGCCTTTATCGCTTTTCTATGCGTCTTTTCATGAGGGGTGAGAAGATAAGTCGGAGTCACGTCTGGTTGTAACAGGGGTGTGTAGATACGATACTGGGGAATGGGAGGGTAAATTATGTCACATTCAGCTCTCTTGTCAAATAACCCTTTTTGTAGATTTTCTAAGAGAATAGAGCTGTTTTCTTTGGGGTGGCAGGCACAAACCGCTCCAAATGGATGTGCCCGATATTGAATCTCTTGGCTTTTTTCTTTTGGCACACAGATGGTAAACAGATTCCCACACGCCGCTTCTGTGGATTGGACAACATAAAATATCCTGTTGGAGAACTGACCGAGTTCTTGCTCAGACAAATTGGGGCAATAGTGTTTGATGATCTGCCCATAGAAATCCTTAATTGTATCGGGTTTGCCTAAAATATTGCAGTTATTAATTAAAAAAAATAAGGAAGATTCATATGTTTGTGCATTAAAGAAATAGCCATCGACCGATAGCAAATTCTCTCGAGTTTCCCTATCGCTGTCGTTGACAAACCACTTTGAATGAATGTATTCCTGCACATTCGTGATTTTTTCCTCTTCTAAAAGCGCATTCCTACATGACTTCCAAAGAGAACTGAGGATACCTGGGGGGCACAACTTGAGGGGGGGACGCAAAAATTTGAAGTGCCCAATAGGGGTATTGGGTTCAAACATCCTATGCAGCTCTTTAACAAGATAGGTCAAGCCAAGCCAATTAGATGCTTGGGCATGGAGAAAGACATGATGAGTGTCACCATAGATCGATTTGACTTCCAGTGCTTGTCCCATGAGCATCTTGATTTGATCAAAGCTTTTTTTATTAAGCGTTGAATGTACTGTATTTATAGACGCATCAAGTTGTGTAGAGACATCCTCTGTTAGCACTTTAGTGGCTTTTAGTCGCTTTAACTCTGCCTGGGGGGTGTCATAGCGCGATTTACGTATTAACGTCATTACTTTTTGCTGCCAACCGGGCTGAGCAGCTCTTCTAAGAACCGAGATGTTTTGAGAGAGTTCTTTGGCTTTTAATGAGATATGTCGATTTAAGCCGATAGCTACCAGTGCTTGTCCGGTTATAGACAATACACCCAATACTAGGTAAAGGAGGGGAGATACAACGATTGTGACAATGCGTATGGCGATTTCTTTTACCCTGTCTTTTGGCGGTAGTTCACTCCAGGACTTTACAAAGCGACCATGGAAGGTGGATAATGGACGTTGTAAAATCAGTCCATACCTGTAAATGTTATTATTAGATAATCCCGCGATTGGTATAGACGTAAATTCTCTCTTTTAAAATGTTGTGTCGCTTGATTTAAGGTGTTGTTTATTTTACCGTTTTCTTGGTTTTAGAGGAATCAAGATTTGATCAGTGTATTAAATTTTTTTTACTATGGTAGCATAGGAATGTGGTGGGACACATTCAGAACTTTTGATGGCATAAATTAGATTTTCTAAAAATCCCATCCAGCTTCGATTGCTACAAAATAAGAACTGAGTTTAGCGCCGAATTCTCCTTGTAGATCGATTCCCAAGAAAGGCATTTTAGGGTTTTCGGGATGGAAAATGCTTTTTAATTCAATTGCACCTAAATTTTGTAGAGAGAGAGTTCCGGTGCCAATAGAAAAGAGAGGGGTAGATCCTGCAATAAGAGGGAGAAAGATGTTTTGTTGAAAGGGCAGTTGGTTCACATAGCTCACTTTTTCTAAAAATTCCACTCGCCCCGTCTTAAGTCTGAGAAACTGTTGAACATAAAACCCCATTTCTGTTCGAAGAAGAGAGGAGTGCTGAGAAGGGACTTTAAGTGAAATTTGATCGCCCCCTTTTTCAGTATAATCATTTTGCCACAAGAAAACCCAATCACCCATTAGGAAAGGACTAAAGGAAAGCCAATTTTTATCGGAAAAAATAGAGCCTTTAAGTTCAAGATGGGGGGTTAGTGTATATCCTTGTGTCGTGTATTTTGATGTGAAATTTCCTGCAGTTTCCCTTTTCCCGTTCAATTGATAGCACCCTCCCCATAAATTAAAGCCGATAAATAGTCGGTTATCTTGCCAAGAGGTATAAACCACAACGATTTCTTGATTGATATGTGCTTTTCCTAAGCCTCTAATAAGATGGGCCTGATTGTAAGTATACCCAAGACCGCCTCCTAGAAGAAAAGGATCGATTTTAGTGTCAAAGGTGGTTAAAACTCCTGCAATATTATTATTAAAGTCAGGAATAGAACCCTGGTTTTTTTGATGAATAAAATCATAGAAGGGGATGATTTGGAGTAAATAAGAGGAGTTATAGTGTTGTGAGTCGCGTTTTGGGTGAGTCTTGCTGTAGGTGGGGGAATCGCTTGCATTTGCTAGAAGATGATCGTTAGAGAAAACGGAATAATAAGAGAGTTTATCAGATTGTGAAGAAGGATTACGACCAGATACACGTGTATTCATTGTTTTGATTTGTCCAAGCGTTGTATTAAAAACGCTATTTAGAAGGGCTCCTTGAATGCCAGACGTCCAGCTCGAAACAAGAAGAGAATGAGAGCCAGGCTTTGTTTTTATGTAATAGACGCTGTTGCCTGGATTGTCCTTATCATAATACCATACAGCATTTGGACCTGCTGATAACAGATAGGCTTCACTAGAGCTGAAAGGAACAACTGTGTTTATCGCAGAAATTCTGGAAGTAGAGCCAGAGAGATAGTAGATTTTCCCATCAAAATTTGTTCCCAGGCCTCCAAAATCGGAAAGCCATAGTTTGCCCGAAGAGGAATCTACTAAGAAGTTTTGGCTGTTAGTATTGAAAGTAAGTGTTGTGGTAGAAGAGGTGATCGCTTCTGTCGAACCTGATAAATAATAGACATTTGATAAAAAAGGGGGATCTATTGAGTCTTTGGCGATATCAAAATACCAGGCTGTTTCAGAAGTTTCTCCCCTGACTAGCTCTGCATACTGAGTTTGAAAGGGGAGAGTCGCAGAGCTTGAGTTAATTCCGTCTAAAGAGCCGCTGAGGTAATAAATATTTCCATTAAATCCCGCAGTATCGATAAATCCTCTATCGAAATACCATCCTCTATTTTCCCTACCACTTGGAGTAAAAAGAGCATCATGTGTTTGGAAGACAAAAGAGGAGCTTGGAGAGCTTGCGATTTCGATTGACGATCCTTCAAGATAATAGATTCGCCCTGAAAAACCAGCTGTGTCTCCATAGTAATTATAATACCAGGCCGTATTTGGTTGATTATTCAGTGTTACATTGACATAAGGTGTTGAAAAAACAAAAGAGCGATGTGTTTCAGTGATGTTCGGTAAATCTCCTTTTAAATAATAAAGGGTAGCGATATTACCTGTTGAAAGACTGCTATCAGCATACCAGGCGGTGTTGTGAGCCGCATCTGCAAAAAGAGGGGTATAAGAACCGTGAAATGTGCAAGTAAGAGGATTGGAAGAATGAATTTCTGCTTCAGAACCCTTTAAATAATAGACATTTCCATAATAATCTGAGCCTGTGTTGGGCAGCTGAGAAAGATCGTAATACCAAGCTACACTAGGGTTAGAATCGATTGCGACAATCGGCGACACCCCTAGAAATGGCAAGTTAGTGAGAGACGAATGGGCAATACCATCTATAGATCCACTTAGATAGTAAATATTGGCTAAGTTTGAGGTTTCTATATAGCCGTCATAATACCAAGCTTGATTAGCGATAGGTGTGGGTGCCAAATTCAGAGAATTTCCATTAAAATTTAACAAAAGAGAAGGGGAATGCAGGATGTTTCCAATGGAGCCGCTTAGGAAATAAATATTTGCAGTAGAAGGCGTGTTGTTATCACCTGCATCAAAATACCAAGCTGTTTTAGGGCCATTTGCCGCCGTTGCATAAGCATATCCCGTTTGAAAGCTCAGGAGAAGGGAGGGAGAAGATCTGATAGATGTGACGTTGCCTTCTAGAAAATAAATGTTTCTGTTAAAATAAGGGGTTTGTGAACTGGTGATCTCAAAATGCCAGGCATTATTTGGTGTTAAATCAAATACAAGGTCTGAAGAGGTGCCTTGAAACTCTTGAGTGAGCACGGAGGATGACTCAATTTTCATCCCATTTAAGGAGTGATCCCATATGACTAATGTTACAAACAGCCAAATTGGTTTTTTCAATTTTATACCTTCAAAAGAATTTTTCAGAAAGGTAACAAAAAAAACAATAGAATAATAGGGGGATGTGCGGCTGTGTTAAAAAGTTCTATAGAGAAGACTTGAGAAAAATCCTGTAAAGAAACGCCTTTGCTCTCCTATCAAGACCTACACAGGAGTTCTAAAGATGGGTATCAGAATGATTTTTGTTTGTATGCGCGCCAATGACTCTTTCTTAATCAACACGGTCCAAGACGGTTATTAAACACAGCAAAAGCCATATTTTTACCAACCATGGGCAAACTGCAGATTATTTATGATTGGGTATTAGCTCTCGAAGCCTCTAGACGCTCAGCTGCCAGACGAAACGTTTCTGCCCGATCATAATAATTGGGATGCGTAGACGATTTTCCCGCGACAAGAGGCATGTGCCTATTCTCAATAACCCATTCACGTAGAGTTTGGTTGCGATTTTCTCGCTTTTGAAACTCTACCATTGGACGGCTCTGTCCACCTTGCAATTTGGGAAGATTTTCAACCCAATCCTCAAATTGCTTTTCATAATAAGAGGCTACAGCTCGCAATTCTTCACTATTTTTCGTATGTTTGATGGCAAATTGGTCGGCGCGAGACTCTAAGTATAATTTCATAAAGCGTTGTATTCTCACGGTAAGCGGCAATTGGATAACGATTGCGGCTATAGCTGCAATGGCCCCGATAGAGCTCCCTTGCAAGGATTGTTCCATTATTCGAGAAGCTCCATAAAGAGCTGCTGTTGCTGCAGAGCCTATGCAGGTAGCCGCAATAGCATCAGAATGCTTTAAGTGTCCCAGTTCGTGTTTAATTTGCGAGCGTAAACGCAATTCAGCCTCTAACGATTGCTCTACTCTCCCTGTAAGGAAAACTGTATTGGGGCAGCACTTGCAGGACTAGACCCATCGTCTCTGACTTTACAAACATATTTGTTTGGATTTAACCCACATTCCGCCACGCATTCTCTGAAGATTTTTTGTACCTTCTCATCAGCAAGGGGAAGATTTCCAAAGCAAAAGTTGTCTATAATATCAACTGCTGCATGTCCAAGAGAATAGACACTTCCCACAAGACACGGGATGTGCTTATTGCAAGCAAGTAGAAAATTACCGATACCAGACATACTAAACTTCTTATACCAAAACTGGCGCACTTGATGTATTTTCGAAGGGTCTCATCAAAACTTTCTTATGAGGTTTTTAACAAGAATAAATGTTATCATAAATCATTTAAAAATATATTTTGTAAAATTCTTTAATTAGTTTTAAGAGGTCTGACTCATTTTCTACTCGAGTCTTCCAGGACCAATGATGAAGCTGCTCTAAAAGGTGGATTCGTTATAAGCTTTTCACTGTGTGAATTTCGTCCTGTATGTTCCTTAAGAACAAAAGCTTTCAGTTTCACAACCCCAATAGGGGGCTTAATGGAAAGGAAGTTGGAACCTCAAGAAGAGAGAGGTTTCTATGGAATGACTTAAAATTTAGAACTCCCAAGCCAGTTCCACATAAAATTGATGGGATTGATATTGAGAACCAAACTCGCCTTGATAGAAAAGAGTGCTTGCCGGATAGCGGCCATTTACCGGATCGAAAGTCATCGCCATCTGCGCTACGCCTAAATTTTGTGCAGAAGACAGCGTTTCTACAGTAAACGATCCTGGTGAACCCACAAGGAATGCATTGACTTTACCTGCATTGAAGGAGTGTGTGTTCACATAACTCACTTTTTCCTGGATGCTAAAATTCCAGAATTCAAAGAAGAAAGTTTCATAGAAACGCAAACCAGCTTCTGTGCGAAGAAGCGAGCCATAATAGGATTTTTGAGCGGCGTTGAAGGGACTATTGCCATGTTCTTTATAGCTTCCTTGCCACGCGTTTGCCCAATCGAGCATGACGAGCGGGTTGCAACAAAATTGGCAGGTTTTGGAGGGCTGACCTAAACTCTTTTTAACTCCTAATTCCAAATGAGGAAGCAATTGCCATCCCTTTGGGTGAGATGAAGAGTGAAAGGAAAAGCCGGTCATTTGTGTATTGCGCACCTGATCGATTTGGATAGCTCCACCCATTAAAAGCATATCGATATAGAAGCGTTGATGATCCCAAGAACTATAGACAAATACGTCTTCCTGATGAGTATTGCTGTCCCCTTGGTCTTCTTTTTCATGAATATGGGTAAATAGATAAGATACCCCTCCACCTAATCGCCAATCCTTTGTCACCCTGCGATCATAAGCCAGGATGGCTCCGCCCGTTGTGGGATTAAACGCGACTGTTTGGTCCTGCTTTTTCTGATAAGCCAAAGCGCCAATCATTTGAAACCAGATCGAATGAGGATTAGGGAGAGGGCTTTCCGGTGTTTTTTTGGGAAAAGTGAGCGACGATAATAATTGGTCTGAATCCTGTATGTTCTGGGCAACGACATGAGGTTTTTTTAGTGACAATCTCTCTGACTCCTGATTTCTAATATGAGTGGAAAAACTCGTCGTCAGATTGAATAGGTTGTGGCTTGCCGTGTAGATCGACACTGCATTGCGTGTGGGGGCTGAGCTTTCCAATGCTGCATTCAGCGTCCCATCGAGCGTTGCGGGAATGAAGTAAAACGCGTTTTCAGGCGCCCATTTGTTTATATAATTAGCAAAAGTTAAATTGTTGCCTGATAAAGAGGTGGTTGGAATCAGTGAAGAAATTAAGCGTGGTAGAGCCGCGGTATTGATCCATCCAGAATTGGCCATATCTCCTGTGAATATCAAGGGGGTCACTGTGCCTGAAGATGAGACAAGCGCGACGTAGGCGGGCTGAGATCCCGTCATGTCTTGCCCCCCGATAATACCATTTCCAAAGGAATTGATCGCGACAATCATGATATTTCCACTCGTTTCCATAGTGCTTCCGAGCGGTAGGGGAGTCACACTGCCTGAAAGGGAGACGAGCGCTGCGTAGCCGGGCTGAGATCCAGTAAGATCTTGTCCTCCGATAATGCTGTTTCCAGCATCGTTCATCGCCACGCTATTGATGATTCCACTCGTTGTGATCCCCCCTGCTAAAGTGAGAGGTGTGACTGTCCCTGAAGAAGAGACGTGTGCTGCATAAGCTGGGACAGCTCCAGTGAGATCTTGTCCTCCAATAATGCCATTTCCAGAGGAGTTCATCGAAACAGAGACAATTGTTCCAGTTGTGGCCACACCTCCTGTCAGCGTCAGAGAGTTCGCAGAGCCAGAAGAGGAGACGAGTGCTGCGTAGCCAGGCTGAGATCCAGTTAGATCCCGTCCCCCCAGTATACCCTGTCCAGAGGAATTGATCGAAACAGAAGAGATGGTTCCATATGTGGCCACACCCCCTGTCAGCGTAAGAGAGGTGATAGCGCCTGAAGGGGAGACGAATGCGGCGTAGGCCGGCTGAGCGTCATAGTAACCCTGTCCTCCGATGAGGCTGGTTCCAGAGTCATTGATCGCAACGTGATTAATGATTCCACCCGACACTATGGGACTTGGAAATGTCAAAGGATTAAGTGGATTTCCAGAGGGAGGGACGAGCGCCGCATAGATGGGTCCGGTCGTGTCACGTCCTCCGATAATGCCGTTTCCAGAGGAATTGATGGCAACACTATTGATTATTCCATGGAGGGCTGTCGGTCCGCTAAATGTCAGAGGTGTCAGCTCTCCAGAAGGTGAAACAAGAGCTGCATAGACGGGACCAGCCCCTGCTTGTCCTCCGATAAGACTATTGCCTGTAGCGCTTATGGACACGCTAGAGATGACTCCTGATGTGGCCATATCTCCTGAAAACAGCAGGGGAACGACCTGGCCCGAGGAAGAAATGAAGGCTGCGTAGGCAGGCACAGAGCCGATGAGATCTAATCCGCCAATGATCGCAACGTTATCCGCAGAAGCCTGAGGCATCGCTCCTATTAAGAGAACCGCGATTGCTTTATAAAGTTTTGGTAAATTCAAAGAGGATTTTCTCAAAAAAAAAGGCATTACACGTGATCCATAGGACGGGAATTAATTTTTCTATAACACGTACACATAAATTATTTCAAAGCATTTGATCGAATTCCTTTTCAACTGCTCATTCTCTATTGGAGAGTTTTTAAGTTATTGAGAGAAGGGTGGTCATAAGAATTTACACTTCAGAACTTTTGATTGAGAATAAATTGATCAAAAAATGGCTGTATTTACTAAAATACGGCCATTTTGCTTTAAATACGGCCAAATCGCTTAAAAAAATGGCCGTATTTCTGTTAAAATGGCCGTATAAGGTAAAAGTGGTCGTAATGAGCTTACGAGACAATAAAATGATGGTATTAAGGCTGTTAGGTTTAGAGTTCGAACCGATCGGTCTGCCAGAACTGATGCATAGATTGGGGAAAAATTTTAAGGAAAGATCTGTCAGGAGATGGCTGCGCCTTCTGATTGAGGAGGGAGTAGTTAGAAAAATAGGTCAAAAGCGCGGAACTAAATATTCGTAGTAGGTCGATTAGAAGAAGCCAAAGAGGAAATAAGCAGTTGTTTGAGTTCGGCAAGTCTGAAGGTTATTGCATGCGTGAAGAGGCCCTTGTTTGAGCGGCGTTCTGTTGCCTATGCGGATGACTGGTTTGACAGCTATCAACCTAATTCTAGCTACTATTTACCAGAGATCTTGCGACAGCAGTTACAAACATCAGGGGAGAGAGCCAATGCCAAAGATCCAGCGGGTACGTATGCTCATCAAATTTTTAATAGGCTAATCATTGATCTGTCATATAACTCATCGCGTTTGGAGGGAAATACCTATTCTTTGTTAGATACTGAACGTTTGCTGCTTCATGGTAATACTGCTGAGGGAAAGCTGGATGAAGAGAAGGCGATGATTTTGAATCATAAGGAAGCGATTCGCTATCTTGTTGATAATGAACCAAAGATCGAGGTCAGTCGTAATGTTATATGTACGCTGCACTTTCTGCTGTCTGATGGACTTGTGGAGTCAGCGGAAGCGGGCAAGGTGCGAAGGCATGGTGTTCGCGTTGGAGGATCAACCTATATTCCATTTGAAGATCCAAAAAGATTAGAACAACAACTTGAGAAGATAGCTTATAAGGCAATGCAAATTAGAGACCCTTACGAACAAAGTATTTTTCTATTGATTCATATTAGTTATTTGCAAGCCTTCGCAGACGTGAACAAACGAACTGCTCGGCTATCAGCCAATATATCGTTGATCCGAGAAAACCTTGTGCCACTCGCATTCAGTGATGTCAGAGTCGAAGACTATATGTCAGCAATGATTGCGATCTATGAACTCCAAAATGTGAAGCCACTGGTAGACCTATATGTTTATTCCTATCTGCGTACCTGTGCAGCCTATGACTCCACGATCAAAGCAATGGGATTTGATGAGGTGCGCGTGCGGTATCGGCAAGAGAGAAAAAAAGTGGTAAGAAACGTCATCTTACAAACATTAATCGGAGAGGACATAAAAAAGTTTGTGGAGGCGGAAGCAGACGAGCACGTCCTGGCGACAGTGCGAGCAGACTTTGTGGAAGATGTTCTAGAAGACTTAGAGCAGATGGATGAAAGTAGGTTGGCTGGCCTAGGCATCACGCCAGAGCAATTGAAGGAGTGGAAAGAGAAGAGGGGATAAAAAACAGAAACAAGTAGTTCTGTGTAGTAAACCAAACTTCCTCTGACAAACAGCCGTTTCTCAGGGGTTATTAAAGCCTCGTTGTTTCAAGGTTAAAAATGGCCGCTTCCGGCTTCGCCGCCGCGGCTTCTTTCTCTTGAGTGGTACAATTTTCAAACCCAATCATTTTATCCTGGGCTTTTTCTTTGTCCCGATTAAAGCATTCCATAGGTGTCAGACCAAGACAGTGTTTGCCTTGATGTGTTCTTTCCTTGTTATACTTATTCAACCACTCGTCTAGATCTTTCTGCAAGTCTTCTATCGTTCTATAGACTTTTGTGCGAAAAGCTATGTTATAGAACTCCTCTTGAATCGTCTTATGAAATCTCTCACAAATTCCATTTGTTTGGGGATGGTACGCCTTTGTAAAGCTGTGCTCTACCTCTTCTATCGAGAGATAAAGAGCATATTCATGATGCTCTCTTATCCCCCTATATTCTGTTCCTCTATCTGTTAAAATCCTCATTAGCTTCACCTCTTGTTCTTCAAAGAATGGGATCACCCTATCATTGAGCAAGTCTGCTGCTACCAAGGCGTTTTTACGATCATACAATTTACAGATCGCTACCTTGGAATAAGTGTCGAGAAATGTCTGTTGGTAAATCTTTCCAACTCCTTTGATGTTACCAACGTAATAAGTATCTTGACTTCCTAGATATCCAGGAAATAAAGTTTCAATTTCTCCATGAGCTTCTTGTTCTTCCTTTTTCTTTTCTAAAGCAGCTAGCTGCCTCTCTGTCAAAATAAGCCCTTCTTTAGCGACTTTTTCTTCCAGAGCCTGAAGCCTTTTTTTCATGGTATTTAGGCCATTTCTCACCCAAATATAACGCACTCCTTGAGGCGAAACAAAAACCCCTTGTTTCTTGAGTTCATTACTGACTCGCAATTGTCCATAGGCTGGTTGCTCTATAGCAAATTGAATCACAGCTTCTTCGATGTCTGATGCTATACGGTTTTTATAATTGGGCTTCCGACGAGAGATCTCTTGTAATCCCTCTTCTCCTTTTTCCTCGTAAAGCTCCTTAAAACGGTAATAGCTATCTCTGCTGTATCCAAAGATTTTACATGCTTGGGATACGCTTCCTAGCTGCTTTGCCAGATCTAACAGTCCTAGCTTGTTCTTAATCACTTTGTGATGTGTGGTTAAATTCACGATTTGTCTCCTTTATGTTTTAGCACATTTAGGAGAAACGGTAACCCATTTTTTGGATTATTGTCAGATTAAATCTAGCTCACTACAAGTTCTGCTTTGTTAAGTCTAGAAAAAGGTTGCAAGATCAAGGAGCCCAAACGTCAACCTGTTCTTCTGTGTAGTGTTGAATATTGATTCTGTGAATCGTATTGTAATAGATATTGGCAAGGGCTTGTACATCTTCTGAGCGGTAGTCTCTTATAAAGATTTCTTTTTTCATGGTTTTACGGAGTTGAGATATTTAATTATTAAATTGCTGACAAACTGACAATCCCCATGGAGGATTTTCTATTTGCGATTCAGTATAATTTCCGTTGGTGTATTCGCCAATTACTCTTCTCCAAAATTTTGTTGCTGCTTCAGAGCCTGAAATTTGCCTTACTCGCCACGGCCCAGGATGTTTATCAAACACAGCAAAAGCCATGTTTTGACCAACCATGTTCTTTCTGTAAGCAGGAATAACATAAAAATCTACGATCTCAGAATACCCGTCAATAGGCTCGATAATAGAAAAGCCAACTATCTTGGAGCCTTCTTTCCAATAGTAACCAACATTTGGAGTGTGCCAATCGACGTCTATAGAGTATTTTCCATCTGGATTTTTCTTTTTTCCCGAGGTCGGGGAAAATTCATCTTCGTAATCCTGAGCTAATTCATCGAAAATATGAGAATTTGATTCGTTAATCAGCTCTAACATATACCCTCTATGAAAAGATCAGCATCTTTTTGGGTTCTGAAGACAAAAAAATCGGTCTGAGGATATTTTTCTCTAAGCTCTTCAATTCGAGCTCTTTTTTCGTTATCAAAGCTCCAGGTGTATTTCAAGAGTTCCCAGTTGATGGTTCGTAAGCCACCAAAGTCTCTTTTGTAGTTAAACAAGCTTTTGAAAAACCTCCAGAAACAGACAGCCCTTGAAAAGTGAAAATATATCAGAACATCAGCCTTAGCGAATCTCATTTCAAAAGTTGAAAATGAACATCCCTCCACAATCCATGCTCTTTCCTCAAGCATAGCTTTTTGAGTTTCTATGAATTCTTGCTTATCTCTTTTCTTCCCGCCTGGCTCGAACATGTGTCTATCCAGGTGATGGACTGGAATGTCTAAGATTTTACCAAGCTTAGAGGCAAATGTAGACTTTCCGCTTCCAGGGAGGCCGATCAATGCAAATTTCTTGTAGGGGGTGTTTTTCATGACTTACTCTTCAGCGAGATGCAATTAAATTCTTCTTCAAATTGCCCGATCGTTTTTAGGATTAATTCCCATGAGGGAATCTTTCTGAAAATCATGGATTCCATTAACCCGTAATCTTTTTGAAGTTCTTTCAAAACATGAGGCGGTGGCACGAGTTTCAGCGTTCCTTTTTTGGCAGCGCCATAGTTTGCCCAAGCTGATGCAAAGTAAATGCTTTTGTGACTGGCTACTCTTTCAAGTAAGTTTGATTCTTCAATGGCTTTTTCCTTTATCGGAGAATTTAGTAATCGAAAAAAATCGTAGAAGTGCCTGGAAATTCTTGGAGGAAGTCTTTTATCTTCAGGTAAATGAACATACTGATGCAGGATTGTTGCTTTTTCCCAAAATGTTCTCTCAGCATTTAATACACGGATTTTCGTTGCTGGCTCTTGAATTTTTTCTTTTAATACCTCTTTGGTGTAGCTATGTACGATATGATCACTTACAGGCCAATGTTCTGACCTTGCACCTATCTCTATTTTCACGATAGGTCGGACATAGTCAGCGTTTGATTTTTTGCTTTGGTATTCAAATAATAATGTTTTGGAGTCAGGGTCGTCCAAGTCAGGAAGAAGTTGCCAGCCTTTATTTGTTCCAAGTTTTGCGCTAATCGCATTTGTTAGCTCTTGTAATAATTCATTTTGCACATAGTTTGTGCAAGTTTGAGAGAGATTTTCAATAATGAGATTTTGTTTTTTCCTTGAAGGTGCATTTTCAGGGTTGTTGGGTGTCCCAAAACCAAAAAAGTCTCGTTCTATGGAGAGATCAATATCTTCAGAAAAACGATCAATCAATCTATATACTTTTGAAAGAGAAGTCCCTCCTTTGAAGGTAAGATAGGGTCTCACTTTTTCTAATGAAAATAACCTCCCTAAAATCCACACTACCCAAAAGTCTTTTTCGATAATTTCAAAAGGCATGTTTTGGATATCGGCAGCTGTTTGAAAGAAAAGTTCTCGCTCATCTTGAGCTAAAAAATAGATTTCATTCATGGCTTAAGCTCCATGATATCAAAAACAAGAGCTCGTATCCAGGCTGGAGCGAATTTCATATTCTTTTTGATTTCCTCTTTAGGCGCGTCTTTGAGGAATTTTGAAATTCGTATGCGTGATTTTTGATCGATATGATCTTTCCCTAAATTTTTCAGAGCTTGGATTAATAATCCTTCCCTAGTCCCAGCGGAAAGCATGTTTTTCTTTGTCGTTTTTTTGAAGATTATTTCTTGATTGCCAATTTTGACTTTTTTGGAAGCAGCCTCAGTTAGAAATATAACTCGACCAGGAACTTGTGTAGAAAGGCCAACTAAATTTGCTGCGTGGGCACCTGCAGGTTGAATAAGTACCCCGTCTTTTTCTGCAATCGCCTTTGCTACTTCATTTAAATCGGGGGGAATAATACCCAATGTAGGGTGGCTTTTTGGATAGTCATAGAGACCTCTTGCAAGTCTTCTTATGAATTTTTGTTTTTCAAGTTGTGATAATGCTTTTCTAACAGAAGTGTCACTTCCTAGGTCTGAAAAATGCATTGGCGTAAAGCACCAACCAGAACCATGTTCGGTAATTCTATTTTTTATTGATGTTTCAGCGCTATGACGCATCGGATTAGCCTCTGTTTTTCACAAAAATTAGCATGTTTTTGTGAAATTAGCAATCAGAAAATCATAGATTTCACAAAAAGAGGTTGGTTTTCGTGAAAAATGCTTGTTGTCAGTTGGCCAACATCTTGTTGGCTAAATGGGTAAGAAGCCGCAGCTTTTACTGCAGTTTCATCCAGTCTACTGCGTAATTGAGCTTTACGCAGCGGAATTTTTGGATGTGAATTTTGTGTTGTATGTCGCTAAAAACAAAAGGCTTCAGTCGTTAAACTGAAGCCTTAAATTTGATTGGAGGTGGAGAGAATCGAACTCTCGTCCTTAGCAAACTCCACACCCATGACTACATGCTTATCGCCTTTATTTGTTGAGTTGACCCTGCTGAAAGACGCCCCACTAGAGATCAACTAGCTTCTTAATATCTTGGGGGAGTTCCTTAAAAAGCCAAAAAAGGAAATCTCACCCATACCAAGGTTGATGACGGTAATTCTAGCGCTCTTGGTCGCGCCCTAGGTTACCGAGCACTTAAAACTGTTTCCAGTCTTTAAGCAGCCATGAGTTCCATTTCTGGTTCTGCATTTGTTTGTTTATCGGATGATTTAGGAGGCCAACCGACATCCTCCGCATGCCACGGGTGTTTTGTTTCCAAGTCGAAACCAATACACCCCCGCTTCTAAGTCTATCAAAAGATCTCTTTTAATGGAAATCCCTAGAAATTAAGGGGAAATCGCTTTAAAATACTCCTTACGCTTAAGTAGGTAAGATTTATGTTTAACTGTCAGGAAGAGACGATTGTCCAAAGAGAAGAAAAGGTTCTGGACTTGTGGAAAAAAGGGAAGATTTTTGAAAAATCAGTTGAGCAAAGAAAAGAAGGAAAAGTCTTCTCTTTTTATGATGGCCCCCCCTTTGCGACAGGCCTTCCTCACTATGGACATCTTCTAGCCGGCACGATTAAAGATGTGATTCCAAGATATAAGGCGATGCAAGGGTATTATGTGCCCCGGCGCTTTGGCTGGGATTGCCATGGCCTGCCTGTAGAAAATGAGATCGAAAAGACAAAAGAGCTTTCAGGCGCCTCTTCTATTGAGGATTTTGGGATCGCAGCTTTTAATGAAGAGTGTAGAGCGATTGTGCTCCGCTACACCTCCCAGTGGGAGGAGACGGTAAGGCGGATGGGAAGATGGGTCTCTTTTGACACTGTCTATAGGACCATGGATCTTTCTTTTATGGAATCTGTTTGGTGGGTCTTTGGAAAACTCTATGAAATGGGTCTTGTCTATGAAGGTTTCAAGGTGATGCCTTTTTCGGCTAAACTCGGGACCCCTCTATCGAATTTCGAAGCGAACCTCAACTATAAAGAAGTCGATGACCCTTCGTTAACAATTTCTTTTGAACTGGAAGGGGAAGAGAATACTTTCATTTTAGTCTGGACGACAACGCCTTGGACTCTTCCTTCTAACCTGGCGATTTTAGTCCAAAAAGAAGCGGAGTATGTCAAGGTTAAAGAAAAAAGTTCTGGCAGATTTTATCTATTGGCAACCTCTTGTCTACAACGGTCTTTTAAGGAAGAGTCCTTGTATGAAGTGATCGAGAAGGTGAGAGGAAAAGACCTTTTAGGCAAACGCTATCTCCCTCTTTTTCCTTTTTTTAAGGATTTAAAAGAGAAAGGGGCTTTTAGGTTGATTGAAGAGCCCAGCGTGAGTTTGGAAGAGGGGACGGGATTTGTGCACGCAGCCCCCGCTTTTGGAGAGGTCGACTTTTATGCGTGTCTTAAAGAAAAAATCGATCCTGTCTGTCCTGTCGATCAAAATGGTTATTTTACTCAAGAAGTGCCCGATTTTCAGGGGGTTTTTGTAAAAGAGGCAGATAGAGAGATTATCCGTCGTTTAAAAAATGAACAAAAAGTTTTCCATGCAGGACAGATTCATCATCGCTATCCTTTTTGCTGGAGATCTGATACCCCCTTGATTTACAAGGCGGTCAGAACATGGTTTGTTTCTGTCGAGAGAATCAAAGAGAGACTTCTTTCTACCAATCAAAAGATTCACTGGATGCCAGAGCATCTCAAAGAAGGACGGTTTGGGAAGTGGCTTGAAAATGCCAGAGACTGGTCGATTTCTCGTAACCGCTACTGGGGGACGCCTATTCCTCTTTGGAGAAGTGAAGAAGGGGATCTAAAAGTGATCCAAAGTGTCAAAGAATTAGAGGAAAAGGTGGGGACATCTGTCTTGGATCTTCACCGTCACTTTATCGATGCTTTGACCTTTGAAGAAAATGGGAAAGTATATAAACGGGTCCCTGAGGTCTTCGACTGCTGGTTTGAATCAGGTTCAATGCCTTATGCGCAAGATCACTACCCGTTTGAAAATAAAGAGGCATGGGAAGGGAAATTCCCTGCCGATTTTATTGCAGAAGGGATCGATCAAACCCGGGGATGGTTTTATACTCTTCACGTCCTTTCTACAGCTCTTTATGATCAACCCGCTTTTAAGAATGTGATTGTCAATGGGATTATTTTGGCCGAAGATGGGACAAAAATGTCTAAACGACTTAAAAACTACCCAGAGCCCTCTTTTGTGATCAATAAATATGGGGCAGACGCCATTCGGTTTTATTTACTTAGCAGCCCGGCTGTGAAAGCAGAGGATTTGCGTTTTTCAGAAAGGGGAGTGGAGCTTGTTTTAAGACAAGTGTTGATCCCTTTTTGGAATAGTTTTGTCTTTTTAGCAACGTATGCCAAGATCTATGCCTGGAATCCTGAAAAAAGCCCCTTTAAGACCCCGTCCGCAGAGATCGATCAGTGGATCCTTTCTCTCTTACAAAAATTGATCGAAGAGGTCAGCCAAGCAATGGAGCGGTATGATCTCAATGGAGCGACCTTACCCTTTCTAACTTTTATCGATCAGCTGACCAACTGGTATATTCGGCGCAATCGCTCCCGTTTTTGGGCCGATGAGGAGAGTGTGGAGCGACAAGAGGCTTTTGAGACTCTTTATACAGTGGTAAAAACTTTATCTCAGCTGGCCGCTCCTTTTATTCCCTTTATCAGTGAAGCGATTTATCAAGAGTTAAAATTAGCAGGAGATCCTGAGTCGGTCCATCTTTGTGATTTTCCCCAAGGAAATAAAAAACAAAGAAATCAGATGTGTGAACGGGAAATGGAAGATGTGCAAAAAGTCGTCAGCCTTGGGCATAGCTTACGTAAAGAATATAAATTAAAGGTGAGACAACCTTTAGCAAAAGCTCACCTGATCACAACCAATCAAACGATTCAAGAGGCTCTACAAAGGAAATTACAGTTAATAGCAGATGAGCTCAATGTCAAGGATGTGGAAATTTTAAGCGATGAAACTGCTTTTGTTTCTTTAATAGCGCTTCCCAATTTTCGTGTTTTAGGCAAGAAGGTAGGCTCTTTAATGCCAGCTGTGAAAGAGAGAACACAAAATTTTTCCCAAGAAGAGCTAAAAGCCCTTCTTTTAGGAGAAAGTCTCTCTCTTGTGATAGAGGGACAAGAGGTTGTTTTAACACCCCAAGATGTGGCTGTCGAAAGGCGTGTGAAAGCAGGGGTGATTGCGATGTCTGAGGGAGAGGTGACAGTAGCTTTAGATACAGAGCTAACAGAGGAATTGCTCATCGAAGGACTAGCTCGGGAGATGATCAATAAAGTCAATGCCATGCGAAGAGAGGCAGATTTTCATGTGACAGATCGGATTAAAATTGCCATCGCTGCAACTCCGCGGATTAAAAAGATGCTCGAGCGATTTGAGACATTTATTGCACACGAAGTACTTGCCAAAGAGATTCTTTTGGAATGCTCAGAGGGAACGGAGTGGGATTTAAATGGGGAGATCACTCGCATTTTGGTTGTCAGAAGCGTTTAAAAACGCTTCTATTAAAAAGTAAGGGGCTTTTTGTGCTTGCGTTTGTAATAGAGGGAGCTCCCGATAATCGCCCCTACACCGAGCGTCCAAACAATCACACGGGGGAAGTTTGCCCAAGGGTACCCTTGTTGATTCGGCGAGATCGGAA
>JADMIO010634526.1_pt1 | contig 24725 bp, 19 predicted proteins | sample 8958161 | NCBI WGS metagenome assembly JADMIO01 (sample SAMN16585339, study PRJNA669376) | soil metagenome | isolation source: Crop rotation soil | place: USA: Cullars Rotation, Alabama | collected 2011
CGCGACTTCAAGTCACGTGAATTCCAAGCTTCGGATCCCACTGTGCTGGAAAGAACTACATCGACTGGAAGCAATGGCTGGGGTCCGCGCCGCCCCGGGCGTTCGATGCGGACCGGTTTTTCCGCTTCCGCAAATACTGGGACTACTCGGGCGGGATTGCGACGGACCTGCACTATCACATCGTGGCGCCGTTCCACCTGGCGCTGGGCAATCAGCATCCTACGCGGGTGGTGGGCATGGGCGGCCTGTGGGTCTACAACGACGGGCGCGAGGTTCCGGACACCTTCATGGATTCGGGCGACTATCCGGGGAAGTACACGATCACGGTGGAATCTTCGCAGGTGAATGAGGTGGGACCGGTGACCATGCTGCGCGGCACCAAGGCCACGGTCTTCCTGGGGGACGAATGGGAAGGACCGAAGAACCGGCAGTTCGACCACGCGCAGATCGTGGCGGAGCAACCCTACCGCAAAGAGTTCGCCGAGAAGTACGGCAAGGAAGAGATCATCATTCCGGGACTGGGTAACGAAGGCGACGACAAGCACGTGGACAATTTCTTCGACTGCATGCGCTCGCGGCAGGAACCGAACTGCGGGGCGGCACTTGGCTACACCACCATGACTCACATCGCACTGGCGGTGAGAAGTTATCGGGAAGGCCGCATGTTCCACTTCGATCCGGCTAAGGAGCAGGTGGTCTAAGGCACCGGCGAGAACAATTCTATGGCAAACGGCAAAGTAAAGGTAGGGATCATCGGGTCCCAGTTTCAGGGCGACATTCACGCGGCATGCTTTCAGATCATGCCGGAGGAGGCGGAGGTAGTGGCGATCTGCTCGCCTACTCCGGGGCACGCCGCGGAAGCCGCGCAGAGGTACGGCATTCCGCGCGTATATCTCGACTATAAAGAGATGCTGCGCGAGAAAGACATCGAGATGGTGACCATCGCGGCGCCCAACGCATTGCATTGCGCGATGACGGTGGATGCGGCGCGCGCGGGCAAGCACGTAGTTTGCGAGAAGCCGCTTTGCATGACCCTGGCAGAAGCGGACGAGATGATCGATGTCTGCAAGCAGCAGGGCGTTTTACTGCTCTACGCCGAAGAATTGTTTTTCACCCCGAAGTACGTCAAAGCCAAAGAAATGGCGGATAACGGGGCATTCGGAAAGCTATACCTGGTGAAGCAGAGCGAGAAGCATTTCGGCCCGCACAGCCCGTGGTTCTGGGATGTCAACCGGTCGGGCGGCGGCGTACTGATGGATATGGGATGCCACGGGATCGCATTCTGTTACTGGTTCTACAACCGCTCGCCAATCAAGAGTGTTACCTGCCATATGGGCACTTACGTTCACGGCGACAAGACGCGGGGCGAGGATGACAGCATCTGCATCCTGGAGTTTGAAAACGGCGGCGTGGGCATGGTGGAGAATAGCTGGGCCAAGCGCGGCGGCATGGACGATCGCACGGAGATATACGGCGAGGGTGGCGTTAGCTACGCAAACCTGCACATGGGGAACGCGATACCCACCTATAGCGAATACGGGTATGGTTATGCGGTAGAAAAGGCTCCCAGCACCAAAGGCTGGAGCTACCCGGTGTTCGACGAATTGTGGAACTACGGGTCGCCGCACGAGATGCGCCACTTTGCGCGGTGCGTGCGGGGCAAGGAGACGCCGCAGTGCACGGGTGAAGACGGGCGAGTGGTCCTGGAAGCGATTTACGCGGGTTATGCGTCAGCCGGGCAGGGACGGAAGATCGAGTTGCCGTTCCGGCCGGAAGGCGTGAAGCGACCCATCGATCTGTGGCGCAAGAACGCGTAGGGCGCGCTACGCTTCTATCCGCTCAAACGAGGCGAGGGCCAGGGCGAGCCGCGACTCCAGGTAAAGGCTGACGCGCTGTTCCACGATTCTGCCGGCGGCCCAGCGCAGGACATGGGTGACAGGGAAGGTAAGGGCGGCGCGCCCGGCGGGTGTTACGGTCAGATCCGCTTCAAAGATAGTCAGCTCGCCGCCGGACCAGAGTTGGATGCATTCGTGGCGCAAGTCGTCCACAGCGAGCGAGAACCGCAATAATGCCTGGCGGATGGCGGCACGTGCTGTAATCACCGGTCCGCCGGGAAGTTGTACGGCGGCATGCGGCGCGTAAAACGCAGCTATGGCATCCACATCCAAGGTGTCCAGGGTCGCGAAAAACTGCGTGGCAGCAGGAATCTCCGGCAAGTGTATAGGGTGCGCGCGCCAGAGATCCGGTTGCTTCCGGTTTGTTAAGCTTCAGTAAAATGTAAAGCTACAAGTTGCCGAAGATGGCAAGCGAGTTTCCCGTCCCGACATAGACCTTGCCGTTGACAATGGTCGGAACCGTGAACTTGATGGCCGGACCGAGCTGGTCGCGCGCCGCATTCTGGGCCGAGTTATATAACTCATGGGTCAAGTTGGTCGCGTCGTATGCATGCAGGACGGCCGGACCGTTACTGGTATAGCTCCCGACGTCCAACGCCCAGACGATTCCATTGGTTTGGCCGTTGGCGGAAATGCTGGGCGTGGTTCCGGGATAGCCAAAGCTGGTGGAGGTTTGGGAGGTCTGAGTCGTCCCGAAACGGCCATTCGTCAGTGAGAACGCGCGCATGGAATCCCAGGCCGGACCGAAATAAACCGTGCCATTGAAATAAGCAGGCATTCCCCAGACACCGCCGATGGCATGATTCAATTCCTGGACGATTTGAGTGTTTCCGGCAGCGTTATACTTACCCAGGTTATCCCGGTTGAGCAAGTAGATGCTGCCTTCTTTACCGACAGAGACGGCTAAGTGCGGAAAAGGTCCAGGCTGATCAGGGAGGAGTAAGATGCCGCCCGAGCCGAGGTCGGTATCGTTGGCGTCGAGCATAGACTCGTCCGCCGGAGTGAAGTAGTCCTCGAGGCCGAATGGACGGGTCAAAGAAAGCTTGAGGACACTGTCTCCATAGTCCTTGCCACCCGTATTGGCATCGAAATATCCGTTGCCGGTGGCGAAGAAAAGATTGTTCGAACTATCGACGGCGGGAGCGGCGCCGCCCTGCCAGATTCCACCGCGGCACTCATAGGAGACGGTACCCATGTTGGGGTCGTCATTGAAAACAGCGTTGAGCTTGCCGGTTGACGCCTGGAAAGCCATGACCCAACCGGTATAAGGATTGAAGTCACAGTGGGAGGCGAAGACCACGACCAGGATTCCATTGTTCAAAACCAGGCCGGCACGTTGATTCTGGTGCAACGCGCTGAAGACTACTCGCCCGTTCTGATTGGGATAGCAGTTTCCTTCCACGGCAGCCTCGATGGTGAAAGGACCGCCGAACTTTTCCGCGCCGGAGGTAATATCCAGGGCATGCAAGCGCTGGTAGTAGCGGAGGGTGCCGTTCGAGAATTCCTTGGTCTTAGCGACGGCATAGAGTGTCTTACTGGCGCGATCGATGACCGGAGTGCCAGTGATTCCTAATTTGGGAGTGAGATCGCTGCACCCCAAGTCAGATGACGGCACAGCCTCGATACCTTTGGCCAGATTGGCGAAAGCAGTCTTCCACAGAGGGCTGGCATTGGGCCCGGTGTTACTGTCGGCATCAAACGCGTAGATCGAGTCATTCTCGGTGGCGACAAAGACGACGTTGTGGGTTCCCTTTCCCGGCACAGCTACTTGCGGGACATACAGGGGCTGGGCATAGATCTGGCCGTCGACGTTGTACGAAAACTTCTTACCGAAGGAGGTACTGTTTACATTTGCGGGAGTCAGTATTGTCTCTTTGGTATTAGTTCCACTTCGAGAATTATCGTTGTGATAGGTAGTAACAGCCACTTGAGCCGGAGCTGCAGCGGTGTAACAAAACGCACTAAGAGCGAGAACGATTAGCGTGGGGCGTAGCATGGACCCTCCGTGTCTGGAACATGATACCACTGGTCCACGGGCCGGCGATGGTTAATGCGACGGGGATACACGCCGCTTCCTTGCGGTCGCGGTTCGATTGTACACAGGTGATGCGCAGCACCAGGGAGCACTAGGGAGTAGCTTTAGGGGTTTTGACGAGCTGGCGTCTTTTGCGGGCCCAATCTTCCTTATTGACCTGCCTGACTCTCGCGACGCCCAGGGCATCGGCGGGCACATCTTCGGTAATCACGGATCCGGCGGCCAGATAAGCACCGGGTCCGACCTCGACGGGAGCTATCAGGGTGGAATTGCTGCCGATGAAGGCGCCCGCCCCGATGCGGGTGGGGTACTTGCGGTATCCATCGTAGTTACAAGTGATAGTGCCGGCGCCGACGTTCACGTTTTCCGCTATGTCAGAGTCGCCGAGATACGCGAGGTGCATAGCCTTGGCGTCCGCGCCCAAGCGAGTCTTCTTCAGTTCTACAAAATTGCCCACGTGAGCACCGGCTTCGAGATGATTGTCGAAGCGCAACCGGGCAAATGGTCCGGCGTGGACGCCTTGCTCCAGCCGCGAGGTGCCCACGATGGAAAAAGCTCCGATTTCGACCTGGTCGCCGAGCTCGGAATCCTGAATGATGGAGCAGGCCCCGATGCGGCAGTCTTGGCCGATGGTGGTGCGTCCCAGAAGTTGCGCAAACGGTTCGATCACGGTATCCATGCCGGCGGTGACATCCGGATCTACGGTAACGGTCTCGGGCTTCTCGACGGTGACTCCGGAAAGCATCAGCTCGCGCACTTTGCGATCGCGCAGCAAGCGGTCCACCATGGCCAGTTCGACGCGATCGTTGATGCCGAGCACCTCTCGCGGATCGTCGATGCGATACGAGGTCACCGGCTCCCCGGCCCGATGCAGCACTTCGACCATGTCGGTGAGGTAATATTCATGCGCCGGATTGTCGGGGCGCAGTTCCTGAATGTGCCGCCAGAAGGGGGCAGCGCGATAGCAGTAAAGCCCCATGTTGGCTTCGCGTACGGCCAACTGCTCGGGCGTACCGGCCTTCTGCTCGACTACGCGCGTCACCTGTCCGTCGGCATCGCGCAGCACGCGCCCGTACCCGGTAGGGTCTTCCATGATGGCGGTGAGGATGACCCCGGCGGCGCCGGAGGTTTGCTGGGCAGCAACCAGACCTTCGAGTGTCTTGACGCGTACGAGCGGGCAATCGCCATACAGAATGACAAGCCGGCCATCCATGCCCGACAGGGCATCCGCCGAGACCATGAGGGCGTGCCCGGTACCCTTTTGCTCGGCCTGGTGGATGAAGTGCACGCCATACGGCTCCAGGGCGGAGCGCACCTGATCGGCCTGATGTCCGATGACGATGAAGATCCGATCCGGGGTGGTGAGGGCCAGGGCGGTGCGGATCACGTGTTCGACCAGATATCGCCCGCCGGCGCGATGCAGGACTTTGGGGCGGCGCGACTTCATGCGCGTACCCAGACCCGCGGCCAGAATTGCCACTGTTACCGGCTCGTTCACGAGTGTTCCTCCCAGGCTACTTTCGATTTCGCTGCCGCCGTCCTTCGGCGGCTAAGCGGGCTACCAGAGCGGCGGTCTGATCCGGATCGTGCCGAATCTTTTTGGAGTCCTGCAGCAGTTTTCCGGTAACCACCCGCACGCCCATTTTTACGATGCGGTCGATATCATTTTCCACCGGCAGAGCCTGCTGGCGCTCGTAACGTTTGCGAGCGGCCATCTGGATGGGCGCCACGTTCACGATGGCGCAATCGATCAGCTTTCCTCCGGCGTGTTTGTTCAACTCCTGGATGTGATCCGACGCGCGGAAGCCCATGGTTTCGCCGGGCTGCCACATCAGGTTTACGAAATAGGCTTTCAGGGCGGGCGAGCGGCGGATGGCGGAGGCGATGCCCTCCACCAGGAGGTTGGGAATCACGCTGGTAAAAAGGGATCCGGGACCAAGCGTGATCAGGTCGGCCTGCGCGATGGCGGAGAGGGTATCGGTCATGGGCTTAACGCGGCGGGGACGCAGCCGGATATTCCGGATACGCTTCCGGCTTTTGCTGATGCGGGTTTCCCCGGTAACGTGGGTTCCGTCTTCCAGGGTGGCCTCGAGCGAGACATTGGCGGCGGTCGCAGGATAGATACGTCCATCGACGTTCAAGACATCCGAGCAGGCTTTGACGGCGGCGGGGAAGTCGCCCATCAGTTGGGTGAGGGCGGTCAGGAAGAGGTTTCCAAAGCTGTGGCCCTTGAGTCCCAAGCCGGCCTGGAAGCGATGCTGGAAGAGACGAGAGAGAAGAGCCTCGTCTTCGGACAGGGCCACCAGGCAGTTCCGGATGTCACCGGGGGGCAGCACATCGAAGTCGCGGCGCAAACGGCCGGAACTGCCGCCATCATCGGTAACGGTGACGATGGCGGTGATGTCCATCCTGGCGACGCGCCGGGGCCGGGCATAGGTTTTGAGGCCCTGCAGCAAGGCGGACAGGCCCGTACCGCCACCGATGGCTACTACGCGCAAAGGTCGCGTATCAGGCATAACACATGATTTTGGAATGATATGGGTTTAGAACTTCTTGTCCGGGTAAAGCAGCCGGGAAAAAGAAGGGTGCTCGGCCAGGGCGGCAAAGTCCGGATCCTGGCGCGCCGCCAGCCGGTTACGAGGCTGTAAATCGATCGCACGTTTCAGGTTCTCATAGGCCTCGGGCAACTCGCCAGCGAGGCTCTGGCAGGCTGCCATGGCGTAGAGAACATGGTCGCCATCCGGGGCGCCATCCAGGGCCAGGCGCAAGTGCTTTTTGGCTTCGGCCAGAGCGCGTGAATTGATCAGGGTTATGGCGTAGTTGTAATGCTCTTCGGGATTGTTCAAGACGACCGCGGGCTGTTCGAACCGGCTCTCGCACATGCGGGCATGTAAGCCGGCACGGTGGGCGACGGCACGGTCGGGTCCGCGCACGGCGGAATCGAAACACACCTTGGCCTGCTGAAACTGGCGGGCATGAAACAAGCGCATGCCTTCTTCAAACGAAGTCATCTGGCTGGGTCCGGCTTCCGCGGGTGAGGCGGCGGATCCTGACCGGCTGGTTGCGAAAGCACGGCGACCGGGCAAGCCATTCTTCGGCTCGGTGGTAGACACTTCGGGAGTATTGCGCTTATCGGCACTCTTCGACATTGGTGTGCTCTTCTTACCGGGCATAACAGCGCCCAAAACCTGGCGACGAGTCAGTTAGTTCTTATACCAGACCCGCTGCGCTCGTGCAAGGGGTGGCGAGCGTGCATCGTTTGGAGAATTATCGCACATTGCGCGCCGGGCGTTATACTCAATTTCAATGAATCAGATCGCCTTATACTTAATTACTTTTTCGGCGTTTGCGGCGGCGCCTACAATCGACATCAAGATCGATCAAGCAGGGTATCTTCCGGGATCGCCGAAGATAGCGGTAATCTCGTCGCAGACACTGGCGAAGGACTTCACGGTGAGGCGAAGCGGCAGCCAGTCGGTGGCGTTCCGGGGAAAGATCGGGGAGCCGGCCAAAGATCCGGATACAGGCGACCTGGTGCAGATTGCAGAGTTCTCCGGTTTAACGAAGGCGGGCAAGTATTACCTGGAGGCGCCTGGAGTGGGCCGTAGTTGGGAGTTCTCGATTGGCGCGGATGCCTTCGCGCGCGCGTTCTATTTATCGATGCGGTCATATTACGGGCAGCGCTGCGGGACGGCGGTGGATCTAGGCCCAAAGTTTCCAGGTTACAAGCACGCGGCGTGTCATGCGCAAGGCGCGTACCATGTGTCGTCGGGGAAATCGGGCGCAGCACCTTCGAGCAAAGGCTGGCACGATGCGGGAGATTACGGCCGGTACATTGTGAACTCGGGAATCTCGACGGGCACGCTGCTCTGGACATGGGAAGTTTTCGGCGCACGCCTGAAACAGATCAAACTGGATCTTCCGGAGACGGGGAACGGCACACCGGACATCCTGAACGAGATCCGCTGGAACCTGGATTGGATGCTTTCCATGCAGGACAGCGATGGTGGGGTCTGGGCCAAACAGACCAGCGAGCGCTTCTGCGACTTTGTGCCGCCGGAGAAGGACGGATCGGTCAGTTATGTCATTGGCAGCGGTAAAGAACCGTACAAGACATCTTGCGCGACGGCCGACTTCGCCGCGGTGATGGCGATCGCGGCGCGGGTCTACCGGCCATTTGACGCGTCGTACGCAGACAAATGCCTGGTGGCGGCGCGTGCGGCGTGGGGATGGCTCGAGAAAAATCCCGAGGTGCATTTCCGTAATCCGGCAGGAGTCTCGACCGGTGAGTATGGAGACAACAACTGCGGGGACGAACTGCTGTGGGCATCGGCGGAACTGAACCGTACCACTTCGGATACAGTTTACGAGAAATATTTTCTGGATCATTATGCCGCGTTTCTAAAGACGATTCGGGCGACCGAACCTCCAGGATGGGCGGATGTGGGAGCGCTGGGTTTATGGACATATGCCCTGGGTCACGGTAAGAACGCGGATGCGGCAGCCGCAATCACGCACGCGTCGACCGATGCCGCAAACCAGATCGTGGCGCGCACCGCGAAGAACCTGTATCGAACCAGCCTGACCGCGAGCAACTACATCTGGGGTTCGAACGGTGTGGCCGCGAATTACGGCATGCAACTGCTGGTAACGAACGAGTTGAAGAAGGATCAGCGGTATGTGGACACGGCGTTCGACAATCTGCATTACCTGCTGGGGCGGAATACATTTTCGATTTCCTGGGTGACGCAGGTGGGGGAAAATCCTTATCATCATCCGCATCACCGGCCCAGCGGCGGGCTCGCGGAGCCCTGGCCGGGTCTGCTATCGGGCGGACCGAACCGGGGACGGCAGGATGATGCGATGCGTAAGAAGCTGCCGAACGGACCGCCCGCGAAGATGTACCTGGATGAGCTGGCCTCCTATGCGAGCAACGAGATAGCCATCAACTGGAATGCGCCGCTGGTGTTCGTGCTGGCGGGAACTCTAGTCGCCAACTGAGGGCGGAGTCCCGCGATCAGAACAGCCGTTCCTGGCGTTTCAGCGTACCGAATGAGCCCAGATTGGCTACCGCGAAGGCAAAGCGATACTGGTTTTCGTTGCGGGCGCCGAAATCCAGCCGGCGGAACTGCACGCTGAAGCCGCAGCAATCGGTATTGTAAGTGGCCTGCACGATGGCGTACTGCAGGACGGCTTCGCGGTAATCGTAGATGGCGATGAAGGCGGCGTTCCAACCTTTGCGGGTCTGGTTGCCGAACCCGAAGCTGGCGCGCATCTGGTTGGCATTGGGGAGCAGGAGATTGGATTCGCTGTGGGCTTCGTTGTGACCGACGGAAACGAAGTATGAGCCTTTGCGCCAGTCCGCGCTGGTCGTGCTGGCGACGATGCCGCGATGCAGCGGGTCGTAATCAGCGCGCCATTCGAGCGAGATTCCCCATTTGGGAGTGGCGCGCAGGGTTGAGACGATCGGCGAATAAGAGCGGGCCGCGGCCAGGAAGGTGAAGGGTGTCAGTTCCAACTGGCTGGCCAGGACATTGCGCTGGCCGGGGACGATGGCTCCGCCGAACGTGGGATCGAAGAATCGGGCGGCCGCCAGCTCCCAACTGAAGATCTCGGTGACATCGTCACCGCGTTTGGAATACAGGCGGTTGGCTACCGATACGGTCACCTGATTGGTATTGGAGATGAGGTCGGTTTCGTCGAAGCGAATGATCTTACTGAAGTCACTCCCGATACCGGTTACATAGTCGTAAGTAACGCGCGGCTCGATGACGTGCTTCAGCTTGTCGCCCATCCAGGTTTTGCGATCGAAGACGCGGGCGAACGAGGGGGCGATCAGGTCGAGCTTGAATTCCCTGGCGCTACGCACCAGTCCCGTTGAGACGACCTGCTGAAAACCCTGTTGGAAGGGCGCCTGCGTCTGGCCGTAGTAAGTCTCATCCAGCTTGAAACTCGGCACCAGGTGGAAATCGCCGAGATGGAGGACGGTCCGGATGCTCGGGGCGAAGTTGATGCGGCTATCGAACAGGCTGGTTTCGAAACGGCCCAGAAGCTGGTTGTCAGGGGTGAAGTCCGGTTCGCTGCGCGAGAGCAGCCCCGCGCTGGAACCGAGCGAATACCAGATCGGGAGATTGTGCGATACCTGGTGATCGCGGCTGGAAAGATCGACTTCGGGAAGCTTGCGAATGACCACGGCATTGGTATTGGTGGTGGTCCGGTTGGTAACCGGATCGGTGGTCGTGATCTCCAGGCTGGTGAAATCCTGTTGCCGTTCGATGACGGTATTGAGGGTATAAGTGGACCAGTTCTTGTTGAGGAACGCGACCGAATTCACCTCCGTGAAGACGGCTTCATTGAAGGAGTCGGAGAAAGCATCACGGAAGGTAAAGGAACTCAGGTAGTTGATGGATCCGCGGGCAGTCCAGCCGCTACCCAAGTCGGCTTTACCGACCGCGGAGAAGGTAAATCCGCCCTGTTTGATGCGGCTGCCGTTGTCGAGTTTGAGGCCACGGTCCTGCACTCCAAAGAAGATGGCGTCGAAATCGGCGCGCTCAGTCGGCTTACCGCGAAATTCCACATGATGGGCAAACCCGCGTGCGGTGTAATCCAGCACGTGGTAAGTGGCATCATAACTTCGGTTAATGGCCCAGAAGTAACCTCCCCCGACCATATATCCACGGGTGGAGCTATGACCTATGTTAGGCATCAGAAATCCACTACGGCGGGGTACCTTCTCGAGTGACTTATAAAAGAAGGGAGTAAAGAACAGGGGGAAGCGGCGCAGGAGAAACACGGAACGGTAAGCCTTGGCGGACTCTCCGGGAAGCACATCGAAGCGGGGACCCTTGAGCCGCCACCACGGGTTGGGAACGCGGCAGTTGGTCAGAAATCCGTTGTACAGGACATAGTGGCCGTCGACCCGCTCGGCCCACTTGCCCTGGAAATAGTAAGGGCTCTGGCTGGTGAGGATGCCGGGGCGAGTATCAATGCGGGGGGCGGTGGTGCCGCGAACGTCATAGAATTTGCCCTTTTCGGTGTGGGTGTTGTACTCCAGGTGATCGGCCCATATCTTTTCATTACGATCGAACTGCTCGAAGTAGATATGCCCGCGGGCCTGCACGTCGCCGGTATCCTCGTTGAAATCGATCTCGTCGGCGCGGAAGAGCATGGAGGCATTTTGCAGCTCGGCGTGACCGCGCAAATGGTAGACCTTGCCTTCGGTGGTTTCACTGACCGCGTACGTATCCCACCATCCGGTGGCGGGAGCATCGGGGCGTACGCGATGGATGCGTAGATCGGGTTGCGCGACGGAGGGCGGGGCTCCCGGCGGGGGAGGGACGAGAACGGACGGGGGAGGGATTTGCGGAGTCGCGACGCCTGCGGTCAAAACCAGCACCGCCAACAGGGTGAGGACGGAAGTGTACGTAATACTATAAGAAAGTTCGTGACAAAAAAACGGGAGTGTGTTACCTACAATGAGAGGGCGTGTGCGACGGAGAGTATTCAACCGGCAAACGTACCACATGAGTAAGATCCTTTGCACGAAGGGCACTTTAGTATGAATTGCAGTTATTGCCGTTACCCTAATTCAGACGAAGAGAGACGGTGCCGGCGTTGCGGCCGTCCTCTTTATGATGCCTACGCCATGGTGAACACGGGATCGCTGGCAGCGGTTCCGGACGTGGTACCAGAGGAGCAACCGGCCGAGGCCGTGGCTCCGGCGCCTGCCAGGTCCGCGGCACAGCCGCGGCAGGCGATGCTCTTCCAGGATCGCTCGCAAAGCAAGGTAATTCCCTTCGACGGCGTATACGAGACAGCAGTTCCGCCGAAACCCAAAGCATCGACGCGGGCGACGGGCCGGGTACACGCGCGCCGTCCAGGAGCGCCGAACGACGCACAACCTTCATTCGGGTTCCTACAACCGGCACCGCAAGCACCGCGCAAGCTGGGCACCAAAGTGGAAGCGGTGATCGACTGCGACGCACCGGTGGCATCGCCGATGCACCGGGCGTGTGCGGCGGCGATCGATGCCAGCATGATTCTGATCGGCTGCGGCGTTTTCTTTACGACTTTTTATCTGCTGGGCGGGTCGCTCGGCGGGGGCAAGCCCGCACTGGTGGTGGTGTCGGCTTCCGTACTGCTGATTGCGATGTTCTACGGTTTCGTGTGGGCTTGCGCGGGAGCACGCACTCCCGGTATGCGGGCACTGAGCCTTACGCTGATCAATTTCGACGGCTATCCACCGGACGCGCTGTCACGCTGGTTGCGGTTCGCAGGCGCATGCCTGGGGTATTGCGCGGGCGGCCTGGGCCTGCTGTGGGCGCTGCTCGACGAAGAAAGCCTGTCGTGGCACGATCACATTTCGAAGACATTCCCGACCTTCCAGGGTCCTGAGACGAGCTTCGTTCGCCGCCGGTAACTTCCGGTTTCCATTCTTTCGCCAGATCAGCGGGTATTGGTGTGCCGATATATACTTCGCTAGATGTGTCGAACCGCGCTTCTTCAGAGCCGCAGTATATCCCTCGCCGGGCTGGCCTGGCTGTTTTACTTCAACGCTTCCGGGCAGAGTTTTCGAGGAGTTAACGTCTCACAAGCGGAGTGGGGCGATCCGCGCGTCTCCACTTACGGCTCCGGCTACAGTTATCCGATGGCCCCCACCTTCAACTACTTCGCTTCGCGAGCGTTAGGTTTCGTGCGGCTGCAGGTGCAGTGGGAACGGCTGCAGCCGGTGCTGGGCGGTCCGCTGGATCCGACGAACCTGCAATGGTTACGGCAGGATATCGAGTATGCCAAGGCGGCCGGCGCCTCGATCAGCATTGTGCCGCATAACCAGGCGCGCTACGCCCCGACCGCCATCCTGACTGCGAATCCTTGCATCATCGACAATCCGTGTCCGGGCAGCGTGATCAATGTGACCGCGGACGACCTGGCCGACTTCTGGGTAAAGATTTCGACTGAGTTCAAGGATGAACCGGCGGTGGCGGCCTATGACCTGATGAACGAGCCGCACGATATGGGCGCGGCCGACTGGCGGACTATCGCGCAGACGGTGGTGACCGCAATCCGGGCGAACGGCGACAGCAAGCTGATCATGATACCCGGCGATGGATGGAGCAGCGCGACTTACTGGTCGAGTAACAACGGTTCGACTGCATTTATCAGCGATCCCGCCAACCATTACTATTACGAAGCGCACGAATACTTCGACCACGACTTCAGCGGAACTTATGCGGAGAGTTATGACCAGGAACTGGCTGCAAATACTCAACTCGCTGAAGTGGGCGTGGCGCGTTTGTTGCCGTTCGTCACCTGGTGCACGAACAACAATGTTCCGTGTTACCTGGGCGAGTACGGAATTCCCAACAACGACGCCCGGTGGCTGACAGTACTGGATAACTTCCTGGTGGCATTGGATTCGGCGGGAATGCCCGGATCGTATTGGGCGGCCGGCGAGTTGTGGGCCGGAGTTCCGGGTTGCGGGTGCAGTCTGTTGTCAATCCAACCAAGCGGTGACTTTTCGACGGATGCCGAGCAAGTGCCTACGCTGCTGGCGCATCCCGCAGCCGGATCGTTTCGTTCCGCATCAGCGGCCGGGTCGTATGGCTGGGCGGCGGCGCCGGGGCAACTGATGGCGGGATACGGAAACGGCTTGGCCACAGGCGCGCAAGCGGCCGACCTGCCGTGGACGACGAGCCTGCTGGATACACAGGTACAGTTGACGGACAGCACCGGCGCGGTTACGTTGGCTCCGTTGCTGTATGTCTCCGGGCAGCAGATCAACTATTACATCCCGGCCGGTGTGGCTTCCGGATTGGCGAGCGTCCAGGTACTCAGCGGAAATGATCCGGTGGCGGCGGGCGTACTGCAAGTGCAGTCCACGGCTCCGACCCTGTTTACGGCCAATTACACGGGAAAGGGGGTGGCCGCGGCGCAGATCCAGAGAGTGCACCCCGACGGCACGTCAGAATACGAAAACGTGGCGGTGTACGATGGCGCGAGCAGCCAGTTCGTGGCATCGCCTATTGCGTTCCATGGCGACCGGCTGTTCCTGCTGCTATACGGCACGGGATTCGATGCAGCCACGGGCGCGGCAGGAACCGAAGTCACGGCTTCGGGTACGCGCCTGGCGGTGACGTACTCGGGAAAGCAGCCGCAGTTTGCGGGCGAGGATCAGATCGATGCGGAGCTGCCCTCTACGCTGGCGGGTGCGGGTGAGGTGACGATTGCGGTTAGCGTGGACGGCAAGCCGGCGAATCCGGTGACGATTACTCTACAGTGATCCTGAGTGGGAGATTTACCGTTTTTGCAGGACCCAGGTAGTCATGCAGCGCTGGTTCTGCACGATGGTGGTTTTCAGCGGGTCGAGCAGTTGGCCGTCCATGGCGGAGGTGAGCTGCAGGAGATAGGCTTCATCCACCAGATACCGTTCGCTCCCATCGGGTAACAAGAAGCGGCGCCCGGAGACCTGCTGGACGCGGTTTTCCATTCCGATGGACGATGCCAGGCGGCAGAAGAAGAGCCCGCCGCGGCGGAGCATCCGCCACGCGCCGCGCAGCATGGCTTGAAAATGGTCGTCGTCGCGGGCGAAGTGAAGCACTGCGCTGCTGATCACTACATCGGCGAAACTGTCCGGGAAAGTGGGCTGCTCGACGGGCTCAACACGGAAGTTGCCGGGCGGAAGGTGTGGAGCGAGAGCGGCCGCCATCCGGGTTACGGATTCGATTGCACGCGAATCCATATCCGCGGCGAAAACAGGATAGCCCTGGCGAAAGAGATAGAGCAGGTTACGGCCCGCGCCGCAGCCCGAATCCAGAATGCGCATGCCCGGCTGGATCCGGCCGCGGAGAAGCTGGTCGAACAGGTAGATATCGATTTGGCCGAATTGTTCCTGAAGAATAGACATGATCGGACTACCGGCAGGTTATAACATGGTTACGGCGAACGCGAATCGGGCCGGTGTGCCGCGTGTGAGAATGTGGTCATGGCAGATCCGGTCATCTTGATTGCGAGTGGCGATCTGCGCCTGGCCGCCAACCAGAAGTGCTGGCCGGCGCAGGCGCGAGCTGAGGAAGCCGTCATGGAAGCCATCCGGCGGCTGGGCCACGCGGTTGAACGCGGCCATGCGTGCGACCCCGCCAAGGGGCACGGTTTTATCGATAGCCAGAAGCGCGGAATGGAAGTATTTCGCGGTATCCCGCCGGACGCGCCGCTGGTGGTGGTAGAGGCGGTATGGCAGTACAGCCATCATGTCCTGCATGGGCTGTACACGCACCGCGGCCCGATCCTGACGGTGGCCAACTGGAGCGGCGAGTGGCCGGGGTTGGTCGGGCTCTTGAATCTGAATGCGTCCCTGACTAAGGCCGGCGTGACGTATAGCTCGCTGTGGAGCGCAGATTTCGCCGACGAGTTTTTTTTAAGTGGTTTGCGCAAATGGCTGGGCGGCCAGCGGGTGGAGCACGACCTGAGCCACGTGCGGCCGCTGTCGTCGTGCAAGCTGCCGGCGCGCGCGGAAGAAACCGGTAAACGGCTGGCGGCGGAACTGCGGCGGAATAAAGCGATCATGGGCGTGTTCGACGAGGGCTGCATGGGGATGTACAACGCCATCATCCCGGACGAACTGCTGCATCCCACCGGGGTCTTCAAAGAGCGGCTGAGCCAGTCCGCTTTATATGCCGAGATGCGGGCGACCTCGGGCGAAGAAGCGCGAGAGGTGCGGCAATGGCTGGACGCCAAGGGCGTGCAGTTCCGGACGGGCAGCAATCCGGAAACGGATTTAACGGACGATCAGATTCTGGAGCAGTGCAAGATGTATATCGCGGCGCTGCGGATCGCGGACGATTTCGGCTGCGATGCGATCGGCATTCAATACCAGCAGGGATTGAAGGATCTGGCGCCGGCATCGGACCTGGCGGAAGGCCTGCTGAATAATGTCGATCGTCCAGCGGTGCGGGCACGGGGAAACGGGCGCGTGCTGTACGAAAACGACGCGCTGCCGCATTTCAACGAAGTTGACGAGTGCGCGGGTCTGGATGCACTGGTGACGAATCGTATCTGGAAGGCATTGGGATATCCACCGGAGACGACGCTGCACGATGTGCGGTATGGGGAAGCTTATCCGGTGAAGGGCCGGGACGAGTTTGTTTGGGTATTCGAAATTTCGGGTGCGGCGCCTCCCGCGCACTTCATCGGCGGATATGCGGGAGCGGTGAGCGAGCGGCAGCCTGCGATGTACTTCCGGCTGGGAGGCGGCAGTCTGAAGGGCGTCAGCAAGCCGGGCGAGATCGTGTGGAGCCGCGTGTTTGTGGATAACGGCAAGCTGAAGGTGGATATCGGACGGGGCAGCGTGGTGGAACTGCCGCAGGAAGAGACGGAGCGGCGGTGGCGGACTACGACGCCGCAGTGGCCCATCATGCATGCGGTGACGCACGGGGTGACACGGGACCAGATGATGGCGCGTCACAAATCGAATCACGTACAGGTGGCGTACGCTCCGGATGCGGCCGCGGCGGACCTGGCGCTGGCGGCGAAGGCGGCGGCGTTCCGGGAGATGGGGCTGGAAGTGGCGGTTTGCGGCGAGGCGCCCGGGATATAATCGGAAAAGATTTGCGAACGTGGCGGAATTGGCAGACGCACCAGACTTAGGATCTGGCGGGGGAAACTCCGTGGGGGTTCAACTCCCCCCGTTCGCACCACTCCACTCACCACGCCTGTAGAAACGAATGGCTGTACGCCAAAAACGGGGGCAGCCCCGATCCCAACCACACAATTTAAGCACAGAGCACCTGCACTCTCTGCCGGTAATTTTCGAAGTTACGGAAACCGTAAGCCTGCCTGGTAATGTTCTCCATTTTGTTGTGAAAGCCTTCGGTTATGCCGTTAGAGCGAGTGAAGCGCCACATACGCACGATCTCCTCGGACCAGGCGTGTAGAGTATCGCCCAAGGAGACAAGCGGGGCCAGACCGGACTGTCGCAATTCCAGAACCGCGCGCAAGAAGCGGGGAATGAGCTTTTGACATTGGCGGCGGGTTTTGTGTTTCTTTAACAGGAGGTAACAGAGCCGCTGTTTAAAGCGATAAATGACGTAGAGGGCGGGGTGCAGGGCCAGGTAGGCCATCAGACGGACCTTCTGGTCGGGTTTGAGGTTGTGACGATGGCGGCGCATCAGGGACAACAGACCGCGGTTTTTGGCGCCGGCCGGATCGATTTCGCGCCAGCAGGCCAGGAAGTGCTGGTTGACCAGGCGGATGACGTGGAAACGATCGGCCACGATCACGGCGTTAGGAAAGTGCTTGCGCACGCTCGAGCGGTAGACCGCAGCCAGGTCCATGCAGACGATGCGGACCTGCTGTTCGCCTTCTAAGGAAAGGAAATACGGCTCCAGGGCAGCTTCGGAACGGCCCAACGTGACGTCGTAGATGCGGTGGTTTCTCAGATCGCAGAAGGTGGTGGCATAACCCTTCTTACGGGTGAAGAAGTGCTCGTCGATGCCCAATACCTGGGGGCAGACCGGGGAATGGTCTTGCCGGGCACGCCGCCGCAAGTGGCGCAGAAAGTAGCGCTTTCTTAGCGGGCAGGGGTACTCTCTTGTTAGGTGCGCGGCACCACGATGCTTCCTGCGTTTTTCGGAAGAGATGTCACCCGCCAGGGAACCAAAGCGGTTACCGCGCCTGTACCGGCCAGTTTGGCGACGATGGACCCCGGAGCATCGGCGGGCCGGACGCCGGCGAACGTATCCGACGCGGCGCGAGTCAGCGTCACGGCGGGATTTGCAAAAGACGTTGACGCGGTGAACCAGTACGCCGCGGTGATGTGGGCTCCCACGACGGCACGGAATCGCGGAAGACCAGGGTTTTGAATTGCTTTTGCAGAGTGTGCGTCCTGGTTGCAGGAATTCCTTTGCGCTTCTTCGCGGATCTATGGTTCAAGTAACTTTGTCCAATTGACTACGACAGTGATCGGAGCTGTGAGAGTCTGCTCTACGCGACTTGGTAGCAGGAATCGTCCGTTGTTGCTGACGTCGAACCCTGGATTGTTATCTTCAAGATGAGTATGAAATAGTGGCCTTGGTACGCCGGCTTCGAATGCGGCCTGAATGCCGCCGGCACCCTTTACCTCCACAGCCATCATTCGTTGGTCGCTTCCGATAAAGAACAGTTCCTCGCCACCGGCACTCCATACTGGTAAACGGCCCCCATTTGTGGAGACCTGCCATTTGCCATTCGGCTCGGGAAACGTTTCGACGTAAATCTCATTCCGGTTGGTCTCATCTGACATGTATGCCAGCAGCAGGCCATTGGGAGATAGCTTGCCATCACGCTCGTTGTAGTCAGACCGCAGATACGGGTATGCTTTGTGATTGCCAAAGATAGGCAGGACCCAGATGTCGTATCCCGTTTTGGAATCGTTTACTTGCTCGATGAGATAGCGTCCGCTTCGTGCCCACGCCAATGGTGCCTTGACAATGTCGGACCGATCAAGTGCCTCGTCAATGGTCGCGTCCTTAAACGACTTCTGATATATCCTGATAGTGCCTTCTCGGTCTGAAGAAAATGCGATGCGCGCGCCGTCTGGCGACCACACTGGAAAAAGGTTGTTCTTCGAATCAAAGGTCAGTCTGTGGGCGTTTCCGTTCTCCAGATTAAGCGCCCAGACATCCCAGAAGCCCGTCTGAGCGTCTAGTCGACTGGTGAGAACATATCGTCCGTCCGGAGAGATTGCGGGCGCCCCGCGTAGGGCGCCCGGCTCTCCCACCGTGCCAAGAGTTTTACCCTGCCGGTCATACCAGGTAAGCTGTGCGTCCAAGCTACTTCCGCCAATCCGGTACGCCAGAATACCATTCGCGGACGCAGTAAACATGCCGGTGTGTTGCGCATACGAACCAATCTGTTCAGCTATCCGAACGGGGTCCCCGACCAGTTTCATGTGTTTCGTATCCAACTCCTGGGCCATCAATGTCCGGTCACGCAGGAAAAGCATTCGGGCTCGTTGACCTCCTGGCGTTAGCGAAGGTGCATAAACAGCAGGGGACTGCGTGTCCAGCAACCGTCCACTGGGTTGGTCGCGAGGTAGCGCATCCAACGATCCCACATAGATCCCCCTCTCTTGTGTTAGTGATAACTGCTTAAAATAGATGAAATGCCGTCCGTCCGGAAGGAAAGCCGGTGCCATATGTGTTTCCAGCCGCAAAGAATCCGCACGGGTTACCGGAACCGCTGACCCGCCAGCCACCGAAACGCGCCACAAAGGTCCAATCTCCGTAGTGCCGAATATGATCGTGCCATTCGCGTTCCAAGAGCCTGGACCAACCGAGTGCGCCATTTCGCAGAGAACTTGTGGCGGACCGCCGGAGGCGTCGATTTTCTTAAGTCGCCTTCCATCCGCATACCCGAGAAAACGGTCATCGGGCGACCAGAACGGATTCGAAGCACCTTCGGACCCCGCCAGTAAGCGAGACTCCAGAGCGTCCATGTCGCGAACCCAAAGCCGTTCGCGCCCGTCGGCTCCAGTGGCCGTGAATGCGAGATGACGGCCATTCGGCGACAAAGCAAAATACGGTCCGAATTTGCTTTGGTCGGGTGGGAAGATCTCAAAGCGCAATGCGTCCCGCGCCGTAACCGGTGGCTCATGGAAATAGAGGACTGCGAACAATCCAAAAGCTGCCAGGAGCCATCCCGCAATAGTCAGCCAGCGACTCGTCGCAATGACCCAGCCGCGCCGTTGCCAGCCCTTACGGCTGCTCGAGTTTGTCGGCGATGGCATCGGCGATTCTGGTCTAGCCATCCACTTAAGCTGCAAGACGATGTCGTGCGCCGTTTGCCAGCGTTCCTCAGGCTTTTTGGCCAGGCAGGTCCTGATCAAATAATCCAAAGCCGGTGGTGCAAGAGGTTCCAGACTCGTCATGGAAGGTGGCTCGTCTTTTAGAATGGCCGCGATGAGATCCGCCTCGCTGCTCGCTTCGAAAGCCTTGCGACCAGTAGTCATCTCGTACAAAACGGCGCCAAGCGCGAACAGATCGCTGCGCTCATCCCCCTCCTTCTCAGCAAACTGCTCAGGCGCCATGTACTGCAACGTGCCCATGATCATTCCTTCGCGAGTTAAGGGCATGGATTCGGTAGGCGAAAGCGCTCCCCCCATCGCTCTTCTGGTGGGGGCCATTCTCGCGAGGCCGAAATCCATAAGCTTAGTTCCAGCTTTGGTAAGCATGATGTTGCTCGGCTTCACGTCACGGTGCAGTATGCCACGGGCGTGTGCCGCGGCTAATGCGCTCGCCACATCGATGCCGATGTGCAGTGACTCATCTAGCGAAAGGGCCTTCTTTGCCAAGCGCTCCGCCAGGGTCTCCCCATCTAGATACTCCATCACGAGGAAGTCCATGTCGGCATCTTTACCCACGTCGTAGAGCACGCATATATTCCCGTGCTGGAGCGCCGATACAGCTTTCGCCTCCCGCTCGAAACGAGCACGCAGGTCGGGGCGAGAAGCCAAATGGCCCCGCAGGATCTTGATGGCGACCGTTCGATCTAATACCTCATCGTGAGCCTGGTACACCTCCCCCATACCCCCGCGACCGATACACGCGAGTAGGGTGAATCGTCCCGCGATACGTCGTCCCCTGTCGAACGCCGCTGACAGACCAGGTTTCACTATAGGTTCGGCAAGGAACGAGCCAGCCTTGGATTGTTGATCCCACAGCTCTCGGACTAAGACGGCGACCTCCGGATCTGTTCCGGCCAGCAGGCGCCGCCGCTCGGCTTCGTCGGCAGCCTTGCCCAACTCGAAGAGGTCCTGTGCCCGTTCCCAATCGTGCATTTACGCCCGACTCAATCTCTCTCGTTGTATCAGTGTTAATCCACTCGTGCCGACCAGTACAAGCCACTTAGTCCCGGTGCAATTAGAAGCAGGGAATCTCTCGATTCCCGTTTAACCGTCCGGCCATTGTTAGAACCTCGGCAATCTCGCTCTCCGTCAGTCCACCAAATTCTATGACCTTGGCAGCCCGATCGGTCCTCCTACAGTTTAAAGGCGTCGTTCCAAAACGACAACGGTGCCATCTGCCATGTAGGCTCGCACAGAACAAGCTGCTCCGGTGGAACTGACTGCGCTCGCCCCGATAGTCAGGATTACGGGCGCGCATAATCACCGGACTGAGCACAGCAGCTGCCACGAACACCAGAAATGGCGTGAGTCGTCGAAGCCGGATTGGCGGTCGGGTACCTCCAAGGCTCCGTGCACGTACGCGGTCGCGCCCAAAGTGTAGGCGAAATGTTCACCGAGCATCCGTGCCCGGGGAATGCTTCGCTGTGGCCGTACGGCAGTCCATAAAAATGGGCTCTCTGGTCTCCATGTAAAGTCGCCGAGTCGCGGCAGGAGTACGGCAATTCGGTCCGAGAGACAGATATTCGCCTGCATCCGGGTATTTTAACTCAGCGAAAATATTGCAAAATGTAGGATGTCTCTAAATGGTGGTTGGGATAAAATACCGGGAGGCCGCGAATGAATGAAGGTGTGCCAAGTGAGGTAACCGCGCTCCTTCAAAGTCTTCGGAGCTGCAGGCCTCAGGCCGAATCCAGACTCTACGAGCTACTCTACTCAGAATTACGACGGATTGCGGCAGCGCAAATGCGCACGGAGCGTTCCGAACACACGTTAACACCAACGGCCTTGGTTCATGAAGCTTGGCTGCGGCTGGCAAATGGCGACTTGGCTTTCGAGAACAGGCACCACTTTTTGGCAATCGCCGCAAAGGCAATGCGTAGAATTCTCGTGGATTATGCGCGCGCTCGCCTGGCAGAGTCGCGCGGCGGCGGGCAAAGGTCTGTTTCGATTGATGAGTACCTAAACCTAAGCGAACCGATAACCGACAAAGCAATTCTGGACCTTGAAGATGCGCTACAACGGCTACATGAGGTAAGCGCTCGTGCCGCGCGTGTGGTCGAGATGCGGTTCTTCGCGGGGCTGACCGAAAGCGAAGTGGCCAAAGTCCTGGGCGTTAATCGGCGCACAGTCAATCGAGATTGGGAAATGGCTCGGATCTGGCTGTATAGCCAGATTCACCCGTCGATGGACGGCGAGGGTTCGCATGATACTTGATTAGAGGTAGGTTTTAGGGCCTGTGGCGGTTCATTCAACGAGTGGGATCATGCCCAGAATCTTATGAACTCTGAAATCGAGCTAACGCATTGGAGAGTGAGGTTCTTGTCCGTTGCAGAACTATATGTTCCCGAAGCTGGTGCGAGTGTTGTCGGCACGGTACGCCGGCGACCGACCGGTATCAATCGATGCTCCTGCTCGATAATACACAATGGATTACTAAAGCCCATCTGTTCACCTTTGCCGCTGCGTCAGAATGGATCGCTCGCCCTCAGTCCCGATTCCGAGAAGAAACAGCGCGTCTCCCATGACGTAAGCTCGACAGCGTTCGGCCCGCAACCGCGGAATTTACAAGCAGTGCCTTGTATATGGGCTTCATGTTCATTGGTCCGATCGCCCGACACCGTATCCCTCAGATCCGGTTCTTGTACATCGGGCTAGTATGTTTGTTGTTCGCATTTTTCGGACCCTTCGTAGTCGGAACGCTCTTTGCGCTTCGCTAAGCCCAACGTCGGCCCTACGGAGAAATGGAGCGCCCTCCCCAGGCACTCCAGGAACAGTGCATAGGGAGCAGAAGAGCACTGCTTGGCGTACATCAGTTAAAGGGGATTGTCACCCGCCCGAGCCTGTCAAACATGCCCGGGACACGAAGAAAAAAGCCAGCCGGATCCGGCTGGCTTTTTTCGGTCGCGAAGCACCTTAATGTATCGAGGTGGTACTAAAACCACTTAGGGCACGACCGTCAGGGCATACGTCACATCGAGCTCGAAGTTGCCGTTCGAGAATTCTTCGATGCCGTGGAAGTGGATTGTATGGCTGCCGGACGAGAGCGGAGTCAACATGATCCAGTATCCATCGGACACGCCGGGCTGCCTGGTACCGGTGATGCAAGGGTCGAAAACCGTCATGCTCGTGTCGCCAACAAAGGAAAACATTGGTGACGTCGCTCTATAGGCGTACAAACCTTTCAACGAAGCACCGTCAATGGTTGCATCCAACTCCGTTGTGCTGTCGATATACTCTTGCGCCACACCGGTTAAAAAATCGGAAAGAGTTTGTCCGGGAGCAGGATGAAACCCTGGATCCGGACATGGGTAATCCGCGACCACATTTAGTATCGGGAACAGAATCGCCTTACCACCCGGGACGGTACAAGTTCGGGTAACGGGCCCGCCAGCGTTGCCGGACAGGAACCAGACTGGACCGGACTGGTTAAGGGCACAGTCTGCGCCGGTAGTGTCGAAAATCGGACTAGTTGCGAATGGCATGCTGTAAGCCCATTGCCACCATTGGGCAGTCCACGAGCCATAGCTTCTGCCGTAGGGTCGGGAATGAATCGGGAAAACTCCGGGATTCAGCCTGTCACCTTGAGTATGTCCCGGACGACTACCAGCCATCGGCATGGCCGAGACTAACTGAGCCCAGACCATGAACACAGTGCCACTACGATACAGATTCAGATTTTTCATCGAATTTTCCTTTCTTGCGCAGTTCGTTGCGCGCGAATGCCCCTCAGAGCCTTCAATCATTAATGCGTACACGAACGATGAAGTGCGACAAAGCGCGATTGAAAATATGCAGGTCCCAGCGAAACCGATACCCGAGCGTGCCAGCTCACCGCAGGACAGGCGAAGCTTTGCGGGGGCCAGGCCGAACCGCCTAGCACCTCCTCGACCGCCGAGTTGCTGAGGCCTTGTCATCGCGAACTGGTCGGCCGGTACGACGATTCCGCCTGTTTTTTTTACGCCTTTTTAGCGTGGCATTCCGTGTCATGCCTTCCGTGGCAATCCATCCGGACCGCTTTCTGGAGGGCACGAAAACTGAAGGGTTTAATATGCATCAGGAACGGCGGCCCAGTGACTGGAGTCTGGCCGACATGCATCTGTGGAGCAACACCTTCTGGTGGAGGCGGCAGCGCAACGACCGTAAAGGCGGTGGCTTTCGTCAGATCTACGATCGCGAGATTCTGAACGAGAACGGCGATTCGGCGCTGGCGAAGTCAGACTGGCAAGGCATGTGTGTCTTCGGGCGTAGTTTGGCAGCCAGAAAAGCGGATCGCTACTGGTATCGGGATTGATGTTCTTGCTGGGCTTGCATATTCAGCTTTTGCGCGCCGTTTCGCCGCAGCATTAAACGACCTACTGATCCACGGACCTGGCTAGTGGGACGGGGCCGCCGTATCATTCAGCAGAAGACAGACCCCTCCGCGATAACATCCGGCCGCAATATCACTTTTGCCATCCAGGTTCGCGTCGATGGCCACCAGACCGCGCGGTTGCTCGGCGGTACCGAAAAAGTCAACGGGCTGAAATGTTCCGTCGCCCCTCCCCGCAAGAATGCCAATGTTCTGATCGCTGGGATTCGAAACGGCCAGATCCAACTTGCCGTCAGCGTTGAAGTCGGCCGCGACGATGACTGAAGCGGAGAATCCGGCGTCGTACCGGACGAGCGGTTCAAATTGTCCGTTTCCATTACCGAGAGCGATCATGGCTTGCTTACGGCTACTCGGACTGGCGCCCCCGACCAGTGCAAGGTCTAATTTTCCATCACCGTTAATGTCCACGGCGACGGCCCAGATTACAAAAACTCGTGGCTGGTACCTGACGGGATTCCGGAAGGCGCCGTCACCGTTGCCGAAAAAGATATAGAGTTTCCAGCACATTGGGATCCTAAGCTTAGAATTCCACGTGGACAAGTTGTCGCG
>JADMIO011609073.1_pt1 | contig 24717 bp, 21 predicted proteins | sample 8958161 | NCBI WGS metagenome assembly JADMIO01 (sample SAMN16585339, study PRJNA669376) | soil metagenome | isolation source: Crop rotation soil | place: USA: Cullars Rotation, Alabama | collected 2011
GCCTTCCCGCCTGGATGCGGCAGCAACAGCCTCGGTGAGCAGGAAGGGCAGCGCCGCCTTCGAAGAGCCGCCGCTGCTGGCGGTGGAAACCGTCGTCCTGGGCACCGAGGAAGAAGCGGCATCGCTGGGGCCCTGGCGGGAGCTGTGCGCCGAAGCCGCCCGGGTGGTCTGGGCCTCCCAGACCCGGGAGGAGGGCGAGCTGGCGGTGGCCTTCGTGCCGGGTCCCCCGCCCACCCAGGACGGGCGCCACCGGATCGTCGTCGGGGGGTACAGCCCCGAGACCAAGACGGTCCTCATCTTCATCGAATCCCTGGAGAAGGTGCGGCGGGACCGGTCCTACCTGCGGCAGCTCCTGCGAACCCTGGCCCACGAGACCACCCACGCGGTCCAGCACCGGGAGCATCCCGGCTTGCGGCCCGGACGGCTGGGATCGGTGACCATGGACGCCGAGACCTACTCCCAGGACCCGCTCGAACGATCCGCCGCCTTCGAGGAAGACGTCTTCGACCACGTGCTTTTCTCAGCCAGCCCGCCTCCCGAGGCCCGGGAACGGGTCATCGGCTACCGTCCGCACCTCACCCACCGGCTTTTCGAGCTCATCCACGACCTCGAAAAGTGAGATGGCCTCTTGCGGCTAGAGGCCCGGATTCACAAATTGGCTCCCCCCGCAAACGCTTGAGCGAGTGACTCTTAACGCATATGCCTCGGCTTACATGATGGCGATCAGCACCGCGCCATCAGTAGAAGCCGGACGCAAGTTGGTGCGGGAGCTGGTGGAGCGCCGCCTGATCGCCTGTGGCACGGTGATTGATGGTGGGACGTCCATATATAGATGGAAGGGCGCCATCGAAGAGGTTGGCGAGGCGCTTCTCCTCATGAAGACGCGTGTAGAAAAGTGGGATGAGCTGAAAAGGGTGTTCCCCACCCTGCATCCATACGACGTTCCCGAGTTGATCCTTGTGCCCATCGCGGGTGGTCACAAGCCATACCTGGACTGGCTGAGCGCGGAGACCTGAATGGGGCGGTCGAGACGGCGGAACCGGCACGGTGTGCCGCAGATGGGCGAGAGCGCCCCGGTAGAGACGATCGTTTCCATCACCCCGGTCGAGACATTGTCGCCGACGTACGTGCCGATGCTCGCGTTCGACGGCATGGAGCCGTGGGATGAGGTGCCGGCCGCGCCGGTCGCCCTCGAAGATGATCCGGGCCCGTCGCTCGACGTGCTTCCCGATTCCATCGATCCTTCGCAGCTGGTGCTTGCGCCGGGACACGAAGAAAACCAGGACGGATTGGAAGGGCTGGAGGAGGAGGAAGGCACGGTAGCCGAGATCCTCGTCGAGGAGCCGGTGGCCGAGGTCGAAGTCGAGCGACCCATCCTGGTGCTCGAGTCGGAGCCGCCGGTCGAGGTGCAGGCCGAGCTGGAGCTGGCCGTCGCGCCCGCGCCGGCCATCGACGAAGAGCCCGCGATCGCCGAATCGTACGCGCCCGAGGTCGTCGCGGCGCTCGAGCCGGTGGTCGACCCGATCGAGCTGCGCGTCGCCGACGCGCGCGCCGCGGCGGACGAAGGCCGCACGATCGACGCCCGCAACATCTACCGCGAGATCATCGCGCAGCGTCCCAACCATCTCATCGCGCGCAACGCGCTGGCGCAGCTGCTCGAGCGCGGCGGCGATTCGCAAGGCGCGCTGGTCGAGTATGACCGGGCCCTGGAGATGGACGGCGAGCACGCCACGCTGCTGACCAACCGCGGCGCGCTGCTGGGCGCCATGGGTCGTTATGCGGCGGCCGAGCGCGACCTGAAGAAGGTCCTGCGCACCGACGTCAACCACGTCGACGCGCTTTACCACCTGGGCGTCGTGATGACCCGCAAGGGCCTGTGGGCCGAGGCCGTCACGCAGCTGCGGCGCGTCGCCGAAATCGACCCCACGCGCGGCGTCGCCTACTTCTACCTCGGCGAGGCGCTCAACAAGGTCGACGACCTGTACGGCGCGATGGCCGCCTACCAGCGCGCGGCTGAGCTGGTGCCCACGCACGCGCGGGCGCTGTACGGGCTGGGCATCGTGTACGACCGCCTCGGCCGGCCCGACGACGCGGCCCGCATGTACCGCCGTTCGCGGGAAGCCGGTACGCGGTGATCCTCGCGGTCGTGGGCGACCTCGCGTCCGTCGCGGCGGACGCGGTGGTCCGGCCCGCGAACACCCGGCTCGAACCCCTGACCCCGGCCCTGCGCCGCCTCGACGAGGCCGCGGGGCCGTCGTTCGTTCAGCAGGCACAGGTCCGGCGCGAGCTGCCACCAGGCGCCGCTGTCGTGACGGCCGCGGGCGACCTGCCCGCCGAATTCGTGGTGCACCTCGTGCTCGGCGCCGGCGCCGATGCGGTGACCACCGACACCGTGCGCCGCGCGATGGAAGCCGCGCTGTGGCAGTGCACCCAGTGGCACATCGCAACGCTCGCGACGCCGATTCCCGCCGCGGGCAACCTCACCGCCGCCGGCGCCGCGTCCGCCCTGCTGGAGGCCGCCCGCACCCACATGCGGAACGCCGATCATCCCGCTACTCTATTGATCGTGACCGCCGACGATACCGAGTGCGCCATGGTCCAGGAACGCCTCGGGGACCCAGCCTGAACCGCCGCGCCACCCTTGGCGTCCTGGCCGTCGCGTGGCTTGCCGGCGTGGGACTCCTCATCAAGCGCGAATACTTCCGGCCCACCAGCGAGCTGCTGGCGGAGGCGGCCACGCGCGTCGGCCCGCGCGCCAGCTACTACGCGATGTCGATGGGCGGCCAGCAGGTCGGGTACGCCACCAGCACCATCGATACCACCGTCCAGGGCATCGTCCTCCAGAACAACACGACGCTCGACATCAACGCCCTCGGCAGCAACCAGCGCGTGGGCATGGTGCTGATCGTCAACCTCACGCGCGCGCTGCACCTGGTGTCGTTCGACGCCCAGCTCAACAGCGAGATGGCGAAGTTCAAGGCCAAGGGGCACGTCGAGGGCGACACGGTGCTGCTGGTCGAGATCGACGCGGGCGGCACGCGTCCCTCGCGCCAGCGCATTCCGCTGTCGCGCCCGCTGGTGCTCGCCGACCTCGTGTCGCTGCGCCTCGCCGTCGGCGGCAATCTCCAGCCCGGCCGCACCTATAGCCTGCGCACGTTCGACCCGATGATGATGCAGGAGCGCGAAATCCAGCTGCACGTCGAGGCCGAGAGCACGTTCGTCGTGCCCGACAGCGCGGTCTACGACTCGACATCGCGGCACTGGGTGCCGATCCGGGTGGACACGGTGCGGGCGTACCGCGTGCGGCAGAGCGCCAACGGCGTGGACCTCACGAGCTGGATCAACGCGGACGGCGACGTCATCGCGAGCACGTCGGAGACCGGCTTCGGGATGCGGAAGATGGCGTTCGAGCTGGCGGTGCAGAACTGGCGGCTGGACCGCGAGCGCGGCGTGTCGGCCGCGGCCGGCGCGGGCAACGACATCATCAACACCACGGCGATCGCGTCGAACGTGACGCTGCGCTCGAACGAGCTGCGCAGCCTGACAGTTCGCCTCGACAGCGTCGGCCTGGGCGGGTTCGACCTCGCGGGCGGACGCCAGCAGCTGCACGGCGACACGCTGATCATCACGCGCGAGCAGGGCCTCGGCGAGGTGCCGCAGGGCACCGGCCCGGCGATGATGAACGCGAGCCTGCCGATCACCGTGGCAGGCGACACGATCATCGCGGCGGCGCTGCGCGCCGAGCCGCTGGTGCAGTCCGACGATCCGCGGATCATCGCGCAGGCCCGCACCATCATCGGCCGCGAGCAGCGCGCAGGCCGCGCCGCCGAGCTGCTGACGCGGTGGGTCTACTCGACGCTCGAGAAGAAGATCACGGTGAGCGTGCCGAGCGCGGCGCAGGTGCTGGAGACCAAGAGCGGCGACTGCAACGAGCACACGGTGCTCTACGTCGCGCTGGCCCGCGCCATCGGCTTGCCGGCGCGCACCGCCGCCGGCGTGGTCTACCTGCGCGGGCACTTCTACTATCACGCCTGGCCGGAAGTATGGCTGGGCCAGTGGGTCGCCGTGGATCCGACCTTCGGGCAGTTCCCCGCCGACGCGGCGCACCTGCGCTTCGTGATCGGCGGGCTCGCCCGGCAGGTCGAGCTGGTGCGGCTGATCGGCCGCCTGCACGTCACCGTCGTGGGAACCGAATGATCCGACTCGAGAATCTCACCAAGCTCTACGGCAGCTTCCGCGCGGTCGACGCGATCTCGATGCACGTGCCGCGCGGCACGCTGCACGGGTTCCTCGGCCCCAACGGCGCCGGCAAGACGACCACGCTGCGCATGATCGCCGGGATCCTGCGGCCGACGTCGGGCACGATCACGATCGGCGGCCACGACCTGGCGAAGGATCCGGTGTCCGCCAAGTCGCGGCTGGGCTTCATCCCCGACCGGCCGTTCGTGTACGACAAGCTCACCGGCGCCGAGTTCCTGCGATTCGTCGCGGGCCTCTACGGCCAGTCGGGCCAGGTGATCGAGCGGCGCATCGACGAGCTGCTGGAGATCTTCGAGCTGTCGTCGTGGAAGAACGAGCTGGTGGAGTCGTATTCGCACGGCATGCGGCAGAAGCTGATCATCTCGAGCGCGCTCATCCACCGCCCGGAGCTGATCGTGGTGGACGAGCCGATGGTGGGCCTCGACCCGCGCGGCGCGCGGCTGCTCAAGGACCTGTTCCGCGAGTTCTGCGCGCGCGGTGGCACGGTGCTGATGAGCACCCACACGCTGGAGATCGCCGAAGCGATGTGCGACCGGATCGCGATCATCCAGGGCGGCCACATCGTGGCGCACGGCTCCATGGAGGAGCTGCGCAAGGAGCACGAGGTCGGCGCGCTCGAGGACCTGTTCCTGCGCCTGACCGGCGGCGCCGCCGCGCGCGAGCTGAAGGCGGTCCTCGAAGCGTGACCGCACTGGCCCAGCAGCCCAGCCTCAAGCACGTCCTCATCCCCAAGTGGCGGACGTTCCTGACGCGCATGCGCCAGGAGCGCGACGAGGGCGGCCGCGGCAAGGCGCTCATCCTCGGCTCCGTGGGCCTGCTGTTCTGGGCCTTCGTGTTCGGGCTCTGCTTCAAGGTCCTGCGGTACTTCCGCGGCGTCGAGGAAATCGGCGCACTGCTCGCGGCCAAGATGCTGGGCCTGGTGTTCCTGAGCTTCGTCTCGGTATTGCTCCTGTCGAACATCATCACCGCGCTCAGCTCGTTCTTCCTCGCGAAGGACCTCGACCTGCTGGTCAGCTCGCCGGTCGACTGGCTGCGCATCTACATCGCCAAGCTGCTCGAGACGCTGATCAACTCGTCGTGGATGGTGGCGCTGGCGGTGGTGCCGATCCTCACGGCCTACGGCATCGTGTACAAGGGCGGGCTGCTCTTCCCCATCATCGCCGTTCTCGCGCTGGTCCCGTTCCTCACCATGCCCGCGGTGATCGGCAGCGCGATCACCACGATCCTGGTCAACGTGTTCCCGGCTCGGCGCACCCGCGACCTGCTCTCGATCATCGCGCTGGGCGCGGCGGCCGGCATCATCCTGCTCTTCCGCATCGTCCGGCCCGAGCGGCTGGCGCGCCCGGAAGGATTCCAGAACCTCCTCGACTTCATCGCCATCCTGAAGACGCCGACGTCGCCCCTGCTGCCATCGGAGTGGGTCTCGAAGACGGTGATGGGATTCCTCACCGGCAAGCCGGACTGGCTCGCGCTGTACCTGCTGTGGAGCACGGCCGCGCTGCTCGTGGCCCTCGGCGCGTGGCTGCACCAGCGCCTCTACCACGTCGGCTTCACCAAGGCACAGGAAGGCGCCGAGCGGTTCGTGAAGGGCGGCTTCTGGGACTTCACGCTGGGCGGCGTGCTGAAGCCGCTGGGAACGTCACGGCGGGAGTTCGTGCTGAAGGACCTGCGGCTGTTCTTCCGCGACACGACGCAGTGGAGCCAGCTGATCCTGCTCGCGGCGCTGCTGGTGGTCTACCTGTTCAACATCAAGGCGCTCCCGCTGTTCCGGGGCGAGCAGGTGCCGTTCTTCCTGGTGAGCGTGGTGTCGTTCCTGAACCTCGGCCTCGCCGGGTTCGTGCTCGCGTCCATCGCGGCGCGCTTCATCTTTCCGGCCGTGAGCCTCGAGGGCCGGCAGATGTGGCTGCTGCGTTCCTCGCCGCTCGAGATGCGCGCGATGCTGTGGGCGAAGTACTGGGTGGGGACGATCCCGCTGCTGGTCCTCGCGCTGGCGATCACCGTGCTCACCAACGTGCTGCTGAAGGCGACGCCGTTCATGATGGCGGTGGGCGTCGGGACGATCCTGCTGCTCACGCTGGCCATCAGCGCGCTGGCGCTCGCGTTCGGCGCGCTCTACCCGCAGTTCGAGACGGAAAACGCCGCGCAGATCCCGACGAGCTTCGGCGGCCTGGTGTTCATGATGGCGACGATCGCGCTGCTGGCGATCGTGATCCTGATCGAGTCGGTCCCGGTCTACCGCTACCTGCGCGCCTCGTTCGACCACGAGCCACTCACCGTCACGCCGATCATGGTGATCGCGTTCGGCCTCGCCGCCGCGGTGTGCCTGGGCGCGACGATCATCCCGCTCCGCATCGCCCTGAAGCGCGTCGAAGCCTACGAGTTCTGAGTCACCGCCGCGGCGGCCCGCAGGGCGGCCGCCGTCGCGACACGAATCGCCTCCAGCACCAGCTCGCGGTTCTTCACGCCCGCCTTCACGCGGGCGATCAACTCTTCCGGAGGCGTCGGCTTGGTGAGGTAGCCGTCGCAGCCGGCCTCCGCGCCCTTGATCCGGTCGTCACTCGAGTCCAGTGCCGTCAGCATGATGACCGGCGTGAAGTGATTCTGCGGGTCGGCCTTGATGCGGCGGCAGACCTCGAACCCGTTCATCCCCGGCATGTCCACGTCGAGCAGTACGAAGTCGGACGGTTGCGCCGCCAGCTGGGCGAGGGCGCCCTGGCCTTCGGCCGCGACGTCCACGTGGAAGTTGTGCATGCGCAGGAAGCGCGTGACGGCCGAGCGGACCTGCGGGTTGTCGTCCACTACGAGCACGCGATACGGCTTGACCTGCGGCGCGGGCGTGGGGCTCGCGTCCGCCGCCGAGGGACGGCGCATGGGGTTGCGCGCGGGGCGGAGTTCGGTGCTCAGGATCGTCATGGCGGTTCTCCCGTTGTCGGTGGCGGTCACCGCGACCAGGCCATCCTCGACCCCTTCAAGATCGCGTCCCGGCGACCCGGCCAATACAGGATGATGCCCGTTCGGCGGGTCAGGATTCCCCTACAGGGCCTGACGATCGGGCCGGTCCCCACGCCCGTTCACCGCGCGTCGTAAGGCGGCATTCGGCGATAGGGGCAGCGCGCCGGATTTCCGAGGTTTATCGCCATGCGCAACGCATGGTGGTTCATCGTCGCCGCGGTCGTTATGACCTCGGCCCGCCCCCTCGGGGCCCAGGAGTCCTCGCGAATCGACGCCGTCGTCGAAACGCTCGCATCGGGCGTCGTGCCCACGGCCCTCGACCGGGTTGAGCGTGACCTGGAGACCGGCCGCGGCGCGGCGGCGAGCTACCCCGGCCGCGGGGCCGCGCTGCGCGCGATCACCGAGCTGGGCTTCCCGCTGCGCGGCTACGGCGCCGCGCTGCGCGCCACGACCGACGACCCCACGATCCAGCTGCTCGTCATGGAGGCCGCGCAGGACAGCGCGGGCGTGCGCGATGCCATCCTGTTGCTCGACGCCGCGCGCGCGCGCGTCGCGGTGCGCAACCTGCCACCCCCGCTGACCCTCGCCGAGGCCGAGCTGTTCCTGGGCGACAGCACCGCGGCGCTGTCGCGGCTGCTCGCGTTCGAGGCGTCGTGGACACAGATGGAACGCGGCGTGGCGTGGGGCGTGGTGCGCAACAGCTGGATGCTGGGCCGCACCTGGCTGCTGCTGGGCAACCTCGCCAAGCGGATGGGCCGCACTCGTGAGGCGTCGGCCGCGTTCGAGCGGGCGGCGGCCGAGGGCCAGTCCATCAATGAGAGCGTCCTGGCCCCGGCGACCGCGGTCGCCATGGGCTCGGTGCCCTCGGACGGCCGCGTGCGTTACGACGCCACGATCTGGATGACGCCGGCGATCGGGCCGGACCAGGGGACGCGGCCGCTCGCGCGGCTGTCGCTCGTCGCGAACGAGCAGGCCTCGCAGGGCCCGGGCGGCGTGCGCATCGCCCAGACCTTCGACTCGATCGCGCTCGACATGCCGGCGCTCGACCGCCTCGGCAACGAAGGGCTCGCGCTGCGCCGCCGCATCCAGTCGTCCGCGGGACGGCTGACCGCCATCACGACCCTGGATGCCCGCGGCCGCGTCGCGGACCGGTCGGTCCAGGAGGACGGCCTGCCCGGCGAGTTCAGCGCGCTGATCGCCGGACCTGCCGGCTTCGGTCCGCTCGATGCCGCGATCCCGATGCCCGACTGCACGGTGCGCCCGGGCGACAGCTGGCACGACACGCTCGCGGTCGCCATCCCCGGGAGCGCGGGCCCGGCCGTGCGCGTGCCGGTGACGTTCCGCCTCTCGCGCATCGTCGAGACCGACACGCGCCGGCTGGCGTTCATCACGATCGCGGGCAGCGGCATGGAAGACAGCACGGCGGTGAGCATTTCGGGTGAGATCGTCCGCGACCTGGCGTCGGGCGTGTCCCTGCGCCTGGCCGCCAGCCTGCGGGCCCGCGTGGCCGCGGGCACGGCCGAGCGGATGCCGGTGCGGGTGCTGTTGACGGCGCTGCGGGACGGCGACGCGACGGCGGGCCTGCTCGCGGCCCGTTAGGCCGGCAGGCGCCCCGCGTCGAGCACCTCGCGCACCTTCCGCGCGAGGTCCTGCGAGGTGAACGGCTTCTGGATGAAGGGAATCGTGCCCAGGTCCCGCTGCACCTGGTCGCTGACGTAGCCCGACATCAGCAGGACGCGCGTGTTGGGAAGAATCACGCGCAGGCGCTTGAGCATTTCGGGCGCCGTCATCTTCGGCATTACCACGTCCGACAGCACCAGGTCGATCGTTCCCTCGTGGCTCGCCGCGAGGCGCAGCGCCTCTTCGCCGGTCACCGCCTGCAGGATCTTGTAGCCGCGCGCCGTCATGGTGGCCGTGATGCCATGGCGCACGAGGTCGTTGTCCTCCGCCACGATGATGGTCTCGGTGCCACCGGGCACGGCGTGGGAGGCCTGCGCGGCCTGCCCGTCGGCCGGGGCCACGCGCGGCAGGTCGATCGTGAACAGCGTCCCGCGTCCCGGCTCGCTGCGCACGTCGATGACGCCCCCCGACTGCCGCACGATCCCATAGACCGTCGCGAGGCCGAGGCCCGTCCCCTTGCCCGGCTCCTTGGTCGTGAAGAACGGCTCGAAGATGTGCTCGAGGATGTCGGGCGTCATGCCGGTGCCGGTGTCGGTCACCGCGATGCGGGCCCGATCTTCGTGCAGGCTGGTCTCGATGGTCAGCGAGCCGCCTTCGGGCATGGCGTCACGCGCATTGACGGCGAGGTTGACCAGCGCCGACTCCATCTGCCCGGGATCGATCTCCACCAGTCCCACGCCTTCGCCGAAGACCGTGACCAGCTCGATGTCCTCGCCGATGAGCCGCCGCAGCAGCCGGTCGAGTCCCGTGATCACGCCGTTGAGCTCCATCACCTTGGGCGTGAACACCTGCCGGCGGCTGAACGCAAGCAGCTGCCGGGTGAGGCCGGTTGCGCGCAGTGCCGCCTCGCGGATCGTCTCCACGTCGCCGCGCCGCGGATCGTCCGGCGGGCTGTCCATCAGCAGCAGCTCGGAGAACGACAGCACGGCGGCGAGCATGTTGTTGAAGTCGTGGGCCACGCCGCCGGCCAGCCGGCCGAGGCTCTCGAGCTTCTGGGCGTGGATGAGCTGCGCCTCCATCGAGCGTCGCTCGGTGAGATCGACGCCGGTCGCCAGCAGGCACGGCTCGCCCCCGCGCATGATCCGCACGGCGGTGACGAGGAACGAGATGGGATGCCGGTCCGGGCCGGCGAGCCGCAGCTCGACCGACGCCTGGCCGTCACGGAAGGCCGTCGCGACGGCCGTCTCGACCTTGGCCTGGTCGTCAGGCCAGACGTAGTCGAAGAGGCGGCGCTCGGTGGTCAGCGGGTACTCGGGCGTCTTCAGGACCGCGGTGAGGTTCTTGTTCCAGCGCAGCAGGCGGCCGTCGGTATCGATCAACGCGAACGCGCCGGGCATCGAGTCGATGAGCTGCTCGGCGAACGCCTTCTCGACGCGCAACCGCTCGTCGGCTTCCTGGCGCGCCAGCTTGCGGCCGCGCGCGTAGCGCATGACCCGGCGCAGCGACTGGCCGGTGAGGCCGCCCCGCGCCACGTAGTCCTGCGCCCCGCGCCGAACCGCCAGCTCGCCATCGACTTCGTTCTGTTCGTCGGTGAGCACGACCACCACCGCGTCCGGGTCGAGCGCGAGCAGGTGGTCGATGACGGTGAGGCCGGACGCATCGGACAGCGCCGTGTCGGTGAGCACGACATCCGGCGTGTCGCGCTCGTAGACCTCGAGCGCCTCGCGGATCGAGGCCACGGACGTGACGACGACATCCCCGTCGGCGCCGCCGGCGAGGAGTTTCGTTATGACGATGCTGTCGAGGGGATTGTCCTCGATGAGCAGGACCCGCAGGACATCCGACTGCTCGCCCACCGCGCCTCCTTCCCTGGGGAGAGGTTAGGCGTCGATGCGGCCCGCGGTCAATGGGGCAAGGCTTCTAGGTCAGCAGGCCGATGTAACAGCCGGCGACAAGCGCGAGCGCCCAGCCGGCAAGCACCACGCCGAGCTTGGTGCGCGTCATGCGCCGGCGCCGGGCTACCTGGCCCGCCATGTAACGGACGAGTTGCCGCTCGTTGAGCGTCGCGGCGACGCGGGGCATGCCGCCCTGGAGGGCTGCCGCGGCCAGGCAGGCCGCGGCCGCGTCCACCTGGGACTGCCAGGCCTCGTCACGGGGCATATCCGATGATGTGGCCTCATGATACCGCACCAGGCCGCGGGAAATGGTCGTCGTCATGTCGGGCTACCTCGTGGTGTTGGTCCGTTATGCACGACCAACAATTTCTCCTCCTGGAGCGGTCCAAGGAGTCAGCGGGTATGACGAAAAGCTGTAGGGTATTGGCTACAGCAGGTTGTGCCTGATCAGGCTGAACGCGACGGACCCCGAACACACGCAAGTCAGCGAATGACAGGCACTTCCGTTTCAGGATGCGATTGGACACTAGGGTTTGCCACAGTAGCGCAATGCAAGGAAGGCCCGGCAAGTTAGCGAGACACGAAAGGCGTACGATGGCGCGGTCCCCGATGTCCATCCGTCAGCTGGTGAATACCGCGTTCGCGGCGGCGTTCGTCGTGCTGGCCGGCACCGGCATCGGCGCGAGCTGGTGGAGCCGCACCGCCGCAGACGCGGCGAACCGCCGCCGGCTGAGCTTCGATCGCCGCAGCGAGTTCATCCACCTGCTCACGCTCGTGCAGGATGCCGAAACCAGCCAGCGCGGCTTCATCCTCACCGGCTTTCCCGAACAGCTCGATGCCTATCGTGCCGCACTCGGACGCATCGACGCGCAGCGGCCGCGGCTCGACTCGCTGGCCCACGGTGACGCTGCCCTTGAACGCGCCGCCGCCAGCCTCGAGCGCGACATCGCTGCCAAGCGCGCCGAGATGGACAGTACGATCGCCCTGCGCCAGGGTGGGCTCCAGACGTCGATTGCGCTCGTGCGTGCGGGCCCTGGCGCGGCGCTGATGGATTCGATCCGGGGCACCATCGCGCAGGTCGAGCGGACAGAAACGGCAACGGTGGAGCAGTACGACGCGCGCGCCGTGCGGGCGCAGCGGCTCACCATCGTCCTGGGCACCACGCTCGGCGCGGCGACCCTGCTTTTCCTCGTGCTGGCCTTCATCGTGTTCAACCGCACGCTCACGCGGTGGATGGCCGCCGAGCGGATCGTCGCCGAGAGCGAGTCGCGGTTGACGCAGATTCTCGACGCGCTGCCCGTCGGCGTCTTCGTCGCGGGCGTGGACGGCAAGGCGCATTACGCCAACCGCGAGTCGAAGCGGCTCCTGGGCAAGGGCCTGGTGCCCGGCGCGCCGCTGTCCGAGCTGTCGAACATCTACCAGGCCTACCGGGCGGGAACCGACGACCTGTATCCCCCCGACCAGCTGCCCATCGCCCTCGCGGTGCGCGGGCAGTCGACCGTGCGCACCGACCTCGAGATCCACCAGGGCGACGTGCGCGTCCCGCTCGAAATCGTGTCGACCCCGGTGCGCGACGCGAGGGGCGCGGTGGTGTACGGCTTGTCGGCCTTCACCGACATCACCGTGCGGCGGGCATCCGAGCGCGCGATCCAGGAGGCGCGCGACGCGGCCGAGACCGCGAACCGCGCGAAGTCGTCGTTCCTGGCGCGCATGAGCCACGAGCTGCGCACGCCGCTGAACTCGATCATCGGGTTCTCGGAGGTGCTGGCCGACGAAACCTTCGGCGCGCTCAACGACCGGCAGCGGCGCTACGTGAGCAACGTGCTGACGAGCGGGCGCCACCTGCTCGACCTGATCAACGACATCCTCGACCTCTCGAAGATCGAGGCGGGCCGCATGGAGCTGGTGCTGTCGCCGCTGAGCATCAATGCCGCGCTCGCCGACCTCAGGCAGCAGCTCGAGCCCATGGCGACGAAGAAGCACCAGCAGCTGGACATCGTCGTCCAGGCCGGCCTCAAGCCGCTCATGGCCGACCCGGTGCGGCTGCGCCAGATGGTGTCGAACCTGATGACCAACGCCATCAAGTACACACCGGACCGCGGCCAGATCACCGTGGAGGCGCGCGCGGTCGCGCCGGACGGCGGGGCGGACGGCGAGTGGATCGAGATCGCGGTCACCGACACCGGCATCGGCATCGGGCCGGCGGATCACGAGCGCATCTTCGCGGATTTCGAGCAGGCGACGAGCGCGTACGTGCGCGAACAGGAGGGCACCGGCCTCGGGCTGCCGCTGGTGCGCCGGCTCGCGGCGCTGCACGGGGGACACGTGACGCTCGAGAGCGCGCTCGGCTCGGGCAGCACGTTCCGGCTGCGGCTCCCGGTGGCGGGCCCGGACTCCTCGCGCGCGCTGCGGCCGGACCGCATGCCGGCGGAAGGATCGGCGCCGCTGGTGCTGGTCGTGGACGACGAGCCGACGGCGGCCGACCTGCTCTCCTACTACCTGCGCGAAGCCGGCTACCGCGTCGCGATCGCCACCACCGGCGACAGCGCGATGGAAATGGCGCGCGCCATGCGTCCCCTGGCCATCACGCTCGACATCCTGCTGCCGGACCGCGACGGCCTGAACGTGCTGGCGCGCCTCAAGTCGGCGCCCGAAACGCGCGATATCCCCGTGATCGTCGTGTCGATCACCGAGGATCGCGCCGTCGGCTTCAGCCTCGGCGCCGCCGAATGGTTCGTGAAGCCGGTGTCGCGCGAGAACCTGCTGTCGGCGGTCCGGCGCGTGCTCGCGCCGCGCACCGCGGGCACCGCCCTGGTGATCGACGACGATCCCCAGGCCATCGAGATCATCTCGGGCTACCTCGGCCAGGCGGGATTCACGGTCGACTCGGCGCTCGACGGGCGCACCGGCATCGATCGCGCGATCAAGGAGAAGCCGGACGTTGTCGTGCTCGACCTGGTGATGCCGGGGGTGAACGGGTTCGACGTCGTGAACGCGCTGCGCGAGCATCCCGACGGACGGGACCTGCCCATCCTCATCTGCACCAGCAAGGATCTCACCGACGACGATCGCATGCGGCTGCGCGGCTCGGTCCAGGGCCTCGTGCGCAAGGGCGCCCTGCGCGAGCGGCTCCTGCACGAGATCCGGCGCGCCACGGGACTGACGGTATGAGCGCGGCGCGCGCGATCCTGGTGATCGAGGACACGCCGGCCAACCTGGAGCTGGCCGCCGACCTGCTCGGCGCGGCGGGATACGACGTGCGGCTGGCCGCGACCGCGGAGGCCGGCATCGTGTCCGCCCGCTCGTCGCCGCCCGATCTCGTGCTCATGGACATCCGCCTGCCCGGCATGGACGGCATCGCCGCGATGAAGGTCCTCAAGGCCGACCCCAAGACGGGGCGCGTGCCGGTCATCGCGCTCACGGCGCAGGCGATGAAGGGCGACGACACCGGCGCGCTCGAGGCCGGGTTCGACGGCTACATCCCCAAGCCCATCAACACGCGGACGTTCGCGCGCACGGTGGCGGAGTTCCTCGCGAGGGCCCCGGCGTGAACGAAGGCGCCTGGGAGGGCGGGGGCGCCCACATCCTCGTCGTGGACGACACCGCGGCGAACCGCACCCTGCTGCGCGACCTGCTCGAGGAGCGCGGCTGCCGCGTGAGCGACGCGGCGACCGCGGCGGACGCCGACGCGATCATCGCGCGCGACCGGCCCGACCTCATCCTCATGGACGTGAGCATGCCCGGCGAGGACGGATTCTCGGCCTGCACGCGGCTCAAGGCTGCGCCGCTCACCGAGGCGATCCCGATCATCCTCGTGACCGCGCTGGCGCACCGCGAGGACCGCATCCGCGGCATGGAAGCCGGCGCCAACGACTACCTCACCAAGCCTGTCGACCGCACCGAGCTGGGCCTGCGGGTGCGCAACGCGCTCGCCCTGCATCGCCTGCACGACAGGGCCGAGGCGCAGTACCGCCAGCTGCGCGAGATGGAGACGCTGCGCGACAGCCTGGTCCACATGCTGGTGCATGACCTTCGCACGCCGCTCACGGGCATCCGCCTCTACCTGGAGATGCTGCGCGACGACGTCATTGCCGCGGGCAAGACCGAGGCGGGCGCGCTGCTCGACGAAGCGTCGGGGATCACGGTGCGCATGACGGAGATGATCAACGACCTGCTCGATACCAGCCGGTTCGAGGCGGGCGCGATGCCGCTCGAGCTGAAGCCGGCCGACGCCGCGCTGCTCACGCGCGAGGCCGTCGCGCTGGTGGGCACCCGCGGCCGCCGGCGCGAGGTGAGGGTCAGCGGCGACCCCACGGCGCCGGTCACGTGCGATCCCGCGATCATCCGGCGGGTGATCGCCAACCTCATCGGTAACGCGGTGGACTATTCGCCGGAGGGCGAGACGGTGGAAGTGCGGGTCGCACGCGCGAACGGCGACGTCGAGGTCCGCGTGCAGGACCGCGGCCCCGGGATCCCGGAGGCCTACCGCGAGCGGATCTTCGAGAAATTCGGCCAGATCGACGCCGTCAGCCGGCAGGTCAAGCACTCCACCGGGCTGGGCCTGACCTTCTGCCGCATGGCCGTGCAGGCGCACGGCGGGCGGATCGGGGTCGATTCGCCCGAGGGCGGCACGGGCAGCACGTTCTGGATCCGGCTGCCCGCCGCGCGCGGCAGTTAGGCAGCGACCCGGGCCAGCACCGCGTCGATCGCGCCGACCAGCTCGAGCGGACCGAACGGCTTTTCCAGCGTTTCGTTCGCGCCGGCGAGCGTGGCGCGCTCGAGCATTTCCTCGGCGGTGTTCAGCACGCCGCCGCCGGTCATGACGATGATGCGGCGTACGTCGTCGCGCCCCTGCATGCGGCGCACCAGCTCGACGCCGTTCATGCCGGGCATGTAGACGTCGGTCACGACCACGTCGACCTCGACGTGATCGAGCATGTGGAGCGCGGTCTTGGGGCTGCTGCTCTCCCAGACCTCGTGGCCGGCGCGTTCGAGCACGCGCTGGGCGCTCTTCAGGATGAGCGGATCGTCGTCGACAACCAGGATGCGGGCCATCAGTTGGTCCCTCCTTCGCGGATCATGCGGCTGAAGGCATCGAAGACGGCGGGGTCCCACCAGCCGCGGCGGACCTCGCTCTCCATGACGTCGAGCGCGGCGTCGGGCGCCAGCGCCGGCTTGTACGGGCGGCTCATCGTGAGGGCGTCGTACACGTCGACGACCTGGAGCACGCGGGCGGTCACCGGCACCGCGTCGCCGGCAAGGCGGTCGGGATACCCGGTGCCGTCCTGGCGCTCGTGGTGGTGACGGATGATGGGCAGCACGTCGGCCAGCGAATGCAGCGGCGCGCAGATGCGCTCGCCCTCGACCGCGTGGCGGCGCATGATCGCCCACTCGTCCTCGGTGAGCGGGCCGCGCTTCAGCAGCACCGCGTCGGGGACGACGACCTTGCCGATGTCATGCACGATGCCGGCGGTGCGCAGCGCGCGGCGTGACGCGAGCGGCAGGCGCAGGCGGGTGGCGAGCTGCTCGCCGAGCTTCGACAGGCGGTTGCAGTGACCCTCGGTGTCGGCGTCGCGGCTCTCGACGATGCGGGCCAGCGTGAAGAGCACCGCCTGGGCGGGCTCCATCGTGTCGGTGATGTGCTTCTGGCGGATGGCGGTGCGCACGCGGGCGACCAGCTCGGGCACCGCGACGGGCTTGGTGAAGAAGTCGTCCGCCCCGGCCTCGGCGCCGCGCAGCCGGTACTCGGGCGTGTCGAGGGCCGTGACCATCACGACCGGGATCAGCGCGGAAGCGGCCTCGTCCTTGATGCGCCGGCAGACGTCGAACCCGTTGCTGCCCGGCATCTGGACGTCGAGCATCACCAGGTCGGGCAGGTGCGTGCGGCAGGCCTCGAGCGCGCTTTCGCCATCATGCGCGTCGATGACGTCGATGTTGTAACGCGTGAGCAGGCGGCCGAGGGAGCGGCGGATGGCCGCGTTGTCGTCGACGAGGAGGACGCGCCCGTCGAAGGTGCGCTCGGTCTGGGTGTCGGGTGCGGCGAGGCATGCGTTCATGGCAATCAATCTGCCGCGCGCCCTTCGCCGCCATCATCAGGATTGTGGGTGGGTGTGGGGCCGTCTACGGCCCGGCAGCGTGCAGTCCGGGCCCCGGGGGCGGCGTAGGGGAACCCGCACAATTTGACGGGATACTAGCCCTGTGGCAGGGAACGCCTACAAGGGCGAGGTTGAGGTCGGGAGGAGAAACCATGATACGCGTGCTCATCGCAGACGACCATCCGATTTTCCGTGAAGGGGTTCGCCGCATCCTGGAACGCACCCCGGAGGTCACCGTCATCGGCGAGATCGACGACGGCGAGAAGGTGGTCAAGACCGCAACGGAAGGAAAAGCCGATGTCGTGCTGCTCGACATCTCGATGCCCGGCCCGGGCCACCTCGAGATCCTGCGGCGCCTGAAGGACGCGCTGCCCCGCACCCGGGCGCTGATGTTCAGCGCCCACGACGAGGCCGAGTACGCGATCCCCGCGCTGCGCAGCGGCGCGGCGGGCTACCTGATGAAGAGCTTCACCGCGGCGGAGCTGGTGGAGGCGATCCGCCGCGTGCACATCGGGCGCCGCTACGTGTCGAGCGACCTGGGCGAGCAGCTGGCCTCGGGTCTCGACAGCGACACCGACGTCGCGCCGCACCTCACGCTGTCGGCGCGCGAGCTGGAAGTGCTGACGATGATTGCGAATGGCCTGAGCCTGAAGGAGATCGCGGGCCGGCTCGACATCAACCCCAAGACGGTGAGCAGCTACCGGGCGCGGATCCTGGAGAAGTTCGGGGTCAAGACGAATGCGGACCTGGTGCGATACGCGATGAGTCATGATTTGACCGATAAGTAGACCCAAGAGCCAAGAACCAAGACAAAAAACAAAGGCCCCGAAGTCCGGGGCCTTTGTCTTGGCTCTTGGTTCTTGATTCTTGTCTCACATCACCCGTTCGGATGGAAAATCCGGTCGATCCGGGCGCGCAGGTCCTCGAAATGGGCCCGCGTGTCGCGGTCGGACGTGCGCAGCAGCGCGGTGCGCAGCTGGCCGTCGAGCGCCGTCAGCTCAGCGCGCGCGAGGGCGCGGGCGTCGGCCGGGCGCGGTGCCGGCGCGTTGGCCGCCGGGAATCCGGGCGGAAGCTGCGGCGCCAGCGGGGTGTTGATCAGGCGGTCCATCTGGTCGACGAACGCGCGCTGGAGGTTGCGGCGATACACGTCGGTGTTTGGACGGACCGCCGACGCCTCGGAGAAGAGGCCGCGGCGCAGGTCACCGAGCAGGTCACCGATGCCGTAGTTGTTCGAGCCCGGCATGCCCGCCTGCTCCGCCATGCGGTTCAGCCGGGTATCGCGCAGCAGCATGGTCAGCAGGGCGGTCTGCCGGGTGCGGATGCGGTCCACGCTGCCGTTGTTCTCGATGCGGCGCAGCACTTCCGGATCGAGGAAGTACGTCGGCGTGGTGAACGCGTTCTGGAGCAGGAAGTTCACCGCCTCGCGCTGCTTGTCGCGCGGCACGACCTGGTACACCTGGCCGGCCTGCGTCGGGTAGCGCGTGGTCTGCCACATGCCGCCGACCACGACCGCGACGTGGTTCATCTCGCGGCCCCATTGCGCGAGCAGCGCGGTGTACAGGTTCGTCAGGCGGTCGTAGTTCTCCAGGCGGTCGGTCGTCGCCGCGGTCATCAGCATCGGCGCGAGCCGCTTGATGTTCGCCAGGCCGTACGTCGTGGCGCGCACCGGGTCGTCGCCCAGCGCCTCCGTCACGGTCCGCGGGTCTTCCGGATCGCTCGGGTCCTCGTCGCCGATCCAGCGGTACTCCGGGTGCGTCTCCTGGAGCCGGGCGAGCGAGTCGAGGTACGACCGCTCGGCGGTGGCCGACGGATTGCCGGGCACGCGGCCGTAGCCCCAGCGGATCATGAACGTGTCCGCGGCGCCGAAGCCCTGCATGAGGCAGGCGTTGTCGCCCGGCTGCGCGACGTAGTTGTAGCGCGCGTAGTCCATGATCGACGGGCTCGTGCCCATGTGGCCGCAGGTCCAGCTGCGGCTGCGCAGCGAGTCCACCGGCACGGTCGACGACGCGATCATGTTGTGGCGCAGGCCGATCGAGTGGCCGACCTCGTGGGCCGCGACGTACGCGACCATGAGCCCGAGCATCGAATCGGGCAGCGGCAGGATCGCGGCGCGCGGATCGGTCGCGCCGGCCTGCGTCCAGTACCAGTTCTCCACCAGGCTCACGATGTTGTGGTAGAAGCCGATGTTGGCCTGGAGGATCTCGCCGCTGCGCGGATCGCTGATGTGCGGGCCGTACGCGTTCTGCGTAGTGGAGGCCAGCCAGCGGATCACGGTGTAACGCGCGTCGTCGACGTCGAAGTTCGGGTCATTCACCGGCGCGGGCAGCGCGCGGATGCCGTGCGAGAAACCGGCGGCGCGGAAGACGGGCTCCCACATCTCGACGCCCTTGATGAGCCAGGGCACCCACTTCGCCGGCGTCGCCGGGTCGATGTACCACGTGATCGGCTCGACCGGGTCGGAGATCGCGGCGTTCGGGTTCTGCGGCTCGAGGCGGTAGCGCGCGATGTAGCAGCGGTCGGAGCCGAGGACGCGGTCCTCGTTGAAGTCCTCGAACGACAGGTTGAAGTAACCGATGCGGTCATCGCACAGGCGCGGCTGCATCGGGTGATCGGGCAGCAACACCATCGAGTAGTTCAGGTTCATCGTCAGGCTGGTGACGCCGCGGCCGAGACCGCCGCCGCCACCGGGAATCGAGTCCACCTCGTACGTCTGGGTGGCGCTCACCTCGACGTTGCGCGGGAAGCTGACCGCGCGATCGATGACCGAGCGGGCGGGGTCCATGCGGCGCACGCGCACGCCCTCGGCACGGATGCCGAGCTCCTGGATGTCGGTCGTGTAGAGCTTGGTCGCGTCGATGACGGCGGCACTGTCATCCGGATTCCACGCGGCGACGTCGAAGCTGGTGATGATCGGCGACACGTTCGACAGCGCCACGGCGCGGGCGACCGGCGTTCCGCTGTCGGCGCGCATGCCGTACGAGACGATGCGCAGCCAGATGCGGTTGCCCATGCGCTCCCAGCGCACGATGCGGTTGGCGACTTCCTCGCCGGCGTAGCGAAGGCCGCGCACGGTGCCGCGCTGGTCCTGCACCAGCAGCATCTCGCGATTCATCATGTTGCGCGGAATTTCATAGAACAGTTGGTCGTTCAACCGGTGGATGGTGAACAAGCCGCTGTCCGTCGTGGCCGCGCTGGTGATCACCTGGCGGTACGGGCGCGGGGCGTTCGCCGGTCCGCGCGCAGGACCGCCGCGCGTGGTGTCCTGGGCCTGGGCCGGCGGAGCGGCCGGCTGCTGCGCCGCGAGCGACGCGGCAGAAAGGAACGGCACGAGCAGACTCACCAACGGGCGTCGGTTCATCGGGCGTCCTGAGCTGAGGGAATCGTGTGGGATTGGTCGCCCGAGATACGCTCGAGCGGCGGGATATGTTGCAGACCGGAAAGGAAAACCGCTAGGGCGTGGTTGCCCCGGTGGGCGATCCGCAATTCACACAGAAACGTCGTGCCGCATCTGCCAGAGGAGTACCGCATTCGAGGCAGAACCGGATCGTGGGAGCGTGGGAGAGTGGGAGCGTGGGAGCGGCCTCCGCTGCTGGCGCTGCCGGGGCATCCGCGGCTTCGATCGCGGCGAGCGCTTCCTGCGTGAATTGCGCCTTCATGCGCTCGTAATCGGCATCGGACAGCTTGCCGGTCGCGCGGTCGAAATCGATTTCCTTCAGCGCCGCGAGCGCGCGGTCGCGCCGCGCGAGCGCGGGATCGTCCTCGTCGTCGCTGTCCGAGAACAGCGGCACGACGGGCGCGATGGTGCGGCCCGAAGCCGCGTGCAGCAGGGGCTGGAGCACGGTGTACGCGGCAAGCAGCGCGATCAGCAGGCCGAGAATCGGCGCCATCATGATTCGAAGCGCTCCAGCTCGGCGTTGAGTTTCGCGAGCTGATCATCGGACGGACCAGCGGACGAGCGGGCAAGCGGACCAGGGCCATCGGCGTGTGCGCTCGTCCGCTCGTCCGCCTGTCCGCGTATCCACCGCCGCATGAGCCAGGTCACCACGACGATCCCCGCCACCAGCGCCACGAACGGCATGAGGTACGCCGCCCAGTTGAATCCGCGCTTGGGCGGCTGCATGAGAATGCTTTGCCCGTACTGTGCCTCGAACGCGGCCACGACCTGGTCGGCGGTCAGGCCGGAATCGAGCCGTGCCATCACCTGGCGATGCATCGCAGGCGACGTCTGGCAGGTGAAATCGGTGGTGCGGCAGGTGAACACGTCGAGCCCGCAGCCGCAGGTGCAGCGAATCTTGTGCTCGAGCGCCTGCACGATGGCGGCGTCATCCGTGCCCGCCGTGACGCGCTGGCGCTCCTGCACGATACCGGGATACGGCAGCGCGTTCGCGGTATCCGGACGCTGCGCCGCCTGTTGCTGCATTGCCAGCGCGAGCAGCGCAACGATCACGCCTTCACCTCGGCCACGTACCCCGCCTGCTCCGCGCGGCGCCGGCTCGCGGCCGTCGGCGCGCCGCCGGGCCACATCGCGACGATGCCGCCGATGACCAGCACGATGCCGCCGTACCACACCCACCAGACCAGCGGGTTGATGGTGATCCGGTAGACCGCTTCCTCCGTGTTGTTGATCGCGCCGGCGTAGACGACGTACAGGTCTTCGCGCAGGTCGCTGCGGATCGCCACCTCGGTGCTCGGCTCGAACGTCGCGCGGCCGAGGGCGTTCACGTGCTGGCGCTTCTCGCTCTTCATCACGCCGACGAACGCGCCGTCCCGGTAGACGGACATCGTCGCGGCGCTCACGATGCGGTTGAGCGCGTCGTACTGCGACACGCCTTCGTGCGTGAAGCGGTACGTGTGCCCGTATGGCGAGCGCACCTCGACCGACATGCCGGGCTTGAGCGTCGCCTCGGTGTCGCTCTTGAAGGCGAGGCCGCCGAACCCGACGAACAGCATCACGATGCCGAGATGCACGATGTAGCCGCCGTAGCGCCGGCGGTTGCGGCCGATGAGGCGCATGAGCGCGAGCGGGTACGACTCGCCGTGCAGCCGGTGACGCGCGCCCGTCCCACGGACGAACTCCTGCATGACGGTCGCCACGACGAACGCACCCAGCGCGAAGGCGCCGATGGCCCAGCCGTCGTGCATGCGCACGGCGGCGAGCACCGCCGCGGTGAGCAGCAGCGCGCCCACGGGCACGGCAAACTGGCGCTTGAGGTTCGCGGTGCTGGCGTGCCGCCACGCGATCAGCGGCCCGATGCCGGTCAGCAGCAGGAGCAGCAGTCCCAGCGGGACGTTGACCTGGTTGAAGAACGGCGGGCCCACCGTGACCTTGGTGCCCTTGATCCACTCCGAGAGGATCGGGAAGATCGTTCCCCACAGCACCGAGAACGCGATCACGATCAGGATCAGGTTATTGAAGAGGAAGGCGGCCTCGCGGCTCACCATGCTCTCGAGCTTCGACTCGGCTTCGAGCGCCGGCCACCGCCAGCTCAGCAGCGCGAATCCGCTCACGGCCGCGAGCACGAGGAAGATCAGGAAGAACCAGCCGACGTTCGACTGCGCGAAGCTGTGCACGCTCGCGATCACGCCCGAGCGCGTGATGAAGGTGCCGAAGATCGACAGCAGGAACGAGCCGACGACGAGGCCCAGGTTCCACTTCTTCAGCATGCCGCGCTTTTCCTGGATCATCACCGAGTGCAGGAACGCGGTCATCGTGAGCCACGGCAGGAACGAGGCGTTCTCGACCGGGTCCCAGGCCCAGTAGCCGCCCCAACCCAGCTCCACGTACGCCCACCACATCCCCAGCACGATGCCGGCCGAGAGGAAGAGCCAGGACAGCAGCGTCCAGCGCCGGATCGCGTGGATCCAGCCGGTGTCGAGCCGACCAGAGACCAGCGCGCCGATGGCGAACGCGAAGGGAATCGTGATGCTGGTGTAGCCGAGGTACAGCATCGGCGGGTGGATCGTCATCCCCGGGTTCTGCAGCTGGGGATTGAGGCCGTTGCCGTCCGGCGGGATGAAGCCGAGCCGGTGGAACGGGTTCGCGGCGAAGACCATCACCGCGATGAAGAACGTCGCGACCACGCACACCACGCCGGCCACGTACGGGGTCAGCTCGCGGTGCTTTCCTCTATTGAAGAGTAGCGCGAGCGAACCCCAGGTGGTGACGACGATGGCCCAGAAGAGCAGCGAACCCTTCTGTCCCGCGTAGAACGCCGACCACGTGTAGTAGACCGGCAGGTTGCGGCTGGTGTACGCCGCGACGTATTCGAGCGAGAAGTCATGGGTGAGCAGCGCCCGCATGAGCGCGCACGATGCGATGAAGAGCAGGCCCCAGAGCACGAACACCGCGCGCTCGGCGCTGGCGGCGAGATCGGGGCGGCGCTTCCAGCCCCCGAAAAACGCGACCGCGCTCCCCCAGGCACCGATGAGGAGCGCGATCCACAGCGCGATGGCGCCGAGGTCGGCGGTCACGCGCTCCGCTGCTGGGTGGGGGCGTTCTCGTAGCGCGAGCCGCACTTGGCGAGCAGCGTCGTCGCCTTGAAGGTGCCGTCACGCTGGAGCCGCCCCTCCACCACCACATCCGCCTCGTCGGTGAACGTGTCGGGCGCGAGGCCGCGGTAGACCACCGGGTACGTCGCCGTGCCATCAGTGACCCGGAAGGCGATCGTCTGCGACGCCACATCGCGCGTCACCGATCCCTTCACGACCTTGGCACCGATCTTGATGCCGACGTCGTAGATCGACCGGTCGGTCTGGACCTTGTGCGACAGCTCGCTAGGCGTCAGGTAGTACACGCCCGTCTCCTTGATTCCGCTGGCCATCAGGTAGCCCACGGTCCCGAGGATCAACGCGCCGCCGAGCAGGAACTTCGACTGAGCTTTCATGGGTTTGTCACCTCTGTTCCTAAAGGTACCCGGACAGTAATCCGGGCACCATGAAGAGGTGATGAAGGTCCGCCTAAAGGAACCTTCATCCCGGGTTCATGGGAGAAAAGCCCCGCAACCCCTAGGATGCGAGCGACCCAGGAGGCCTGATGCGTCGTTTTCTCGTGATCCTGCTCTGTGCCGTAGCGGCGTGTACCGACGAAAGCAGCCCGGTCGTGGACCCGGTGCTGGACGCCGAGTTTGTCGGGTACTCGAATCCCGCCACCCAGCAGACGACCTGTGGCAACTGCCACATCAACAAGCAACGGACGTGGGTGAAGACCGGCCACGCCCGCGCCTGGGCCGACCTCCAGAATAGCGGTCACGCTCAACCCGCCTGTGAACGGTGCCACACCACCAACGGCAGCAGCAATCTCGCCGCCGATACGGCCGGGTACCTGAGCGTGGCCGCGAACGCCAAGGGCTTCTACAAGGACGTGCAGTGCGAGTCCTGCCACGGCCCCGGCGGCGGACATATCACCTCGCCCGACGACGGCCAGCCGCTGACCACCGTCGTGGCCGACACCGCGTCCTCGTTCGGCTGCGGGACCTGCCACACCGGGACCCACACGCCGTTCGTCGACGAGTGGCGCGCCTCGACCCACGGTCGCGTCCAGCCCGGCGCCAACGGCAACGCCGCCTGCGCGGGCTGTCACTCGGCCCAGGGTGCGCTGGCCCGCTTCGACGCCGGCGCCAACTACCTCGAGAAGAACTCGGCGACGTGGCAGCCGATCACGTGCGCCGTGTGCCACGACCCGCACGGCAGCGACAACACGTCGAACCTGCGCCTGCCGGTCAACTCGCCCAGCATCGAGACGAACCTGTGCATGCAGTGCCACCAGCGTCGCTCGGTCCCCGATCCGACCAGCTCGCGCGGCCCGCACTCGCCGCAGGGTCCGATGGTGCTCGGCGAAGCCGGCTACATCCCGCCGAACTTCACGTACGATGACGTGCGCGCCACCAGCTCGCACG
>JADMIO012771049.1_pt1 | contig 24716 bp, 36 predicted proteins | sample 8958161 | NCBI WGS metagenome assembly JADMIO01 (sample SAMN16585339, study PRJNA669376) | soil metagenome | isolation source: Crop rotation soil | place: USA: Cullars Rotation, Alabama | collected 2011
CTTTCCCCGCGGTACGAGCCGATCTCGATGAGCCGCTTGATGTGCATGGAGATGTCTTTGCGCAGATCACCTTCCACATTGCCCTCCGCCTCGATGACCTGGCGGATGCGGTTGACCTCGTCTTCATTGAGGTCCTGGACCTTCTTCGTAGGCTCGACCTTGGCCGTCTCGAGGATGCGAGCCGAGCGCGAGTTGCCGATTCCGTAGATGTAGGTCAGCGCGATGTTCGTGTGTTTGTTGCGCGGAAGATCCACGCCTGCAATACGTGCCATTTGCCTCTACCCCTGACGCTGCTTGTGCTTTGAGTTTTCGCAGATCACCCGAACCACACCCTTGCGGTTGATGACCTTGCACTTGTCGCAAATCTTTTTTACGGATGCCCTTACTTTCATTGCTCGATTCCTTATTTGTACCGATATACGATCCGGCCGCGGTTCAGATCGTACGGGGAAAGTTCCACCGCGACCTTATCGCCCGCCAGGATGCGTATGAAGTTCTTGCGCATGCGTCCAGAGACGTGCGCCAGGACCTGGTGCTTGTTCTCCAGTTCCACCCGGAACATGGCGTTCGGCAAGGGTTCCAGGACCGTTGCCATTACTTCAATCGCGTCTTCTTTACTCAAACAGTTCCTTCGTCAGTACCCAGTACCCAGTACTCAGTACTCAGTACTCAGTACTCAGAAAATTCAAAATCCAAATCTCAGGCCGTTAAAACCAGCGGGCCGTTTTTTGTTACCGCTACGCAGTGTTCGAAGTGGGCGCTATAGCTGCCGTCTTCTGTGACTGCGGTCCAATGATCTTCCAGCACGCGCGAGCCCGGTCTGCCTACATTCACCATCGGCTCGATGGCGAAGACCATGCCTTCGCGCAACTTCAATCCCATGCCGTACTCACCGTAATTCGGCACCTGGGGATCTTCGTGCAGCTTGGTGCCGATACCGTGGCCGACGAACTCGCGGACGATGCTGAAGCCGTTGGCTTCGACGATGTCCTGCACGGCCGCGCCGACGTCTCCGACGGTATTACCGATGCGCATCTTCTCGATGGCGCGCTTCAGCGAAGCTTCCGTCACTTCGAGCAGCTTCTTGTGCTCTGGCGTCAGCGATTCTTCTCCGCCGACCGGGACGGTGATCGCCGCGTCTCCGTAATAACCGTCAAGAACGACGCCGCAATCGATCGAGACGATGTCGCCGGCCTTCAGCTTGCGCTTTTCCGACGGAATACCGTGCACGATCTCGTTGTTGATCGAAGTGCAAAGAACACGGGGATAATCGTGATATCCCTTGAACGCGGACGTCGCGCCCAACTCCAATATCTTCTTCTCGGCCACGCGCTCCAGGTCCATGGTGCTGACCCCGGGAGCAACCACGGCGCGGGTCGCTTCCAGTACCTGGCGGACGATGTGCCCGCTGCGGCGCATCTTTTCGAGCTCCGCCGCCGACTTGCACATGACGGGCACTCTTATTTTCCCGCCTGCACCGAGCGATTCGACTCGACCATGCCGATGATCTCGCGCGTGACCTCGGCCACGTCGCGATCTCCATTCACCTCACGCAAACGGCCCTTCTGACGGTAGTACTCCGTCAAGGGCTTGGTCTTGCGCTCATATTCCTTCAGACGCTCGGAGACAACCGCTTCGGAATCATCCTTGCGCGTTTCGAGCCTGGACCCGTCATCATCACAGGTCTCATTCGAGCGCGGAGGCTGAAAGTAGACGTTGTAGATCCGCTTGCAGGAAGGACACGTCCTGCGCCCGGTGAGGCGCCGGAACAACTGATTATAGTCGACTTTGATGTCGATCACAACCGGCAGCAGCCGTATCTTCTCGCCATTCTCGCTGTCAAAGAGCTTTGTTGCCAATAACTTATCGAGCCAATCGGCCTGCGGCGCGGTGCGCGGGAAGCCGTCGAGGATGAAGCCGCGAGCGCAGTCGGCGCCGTTCAGCCGGTCCTCGACCAAGCCGAACAGGACCTCGTCGGGCACGAGTTGGCCCTTATCCATGTACTCGGCTGCCTTCTTGCCGAGGGCGGTTCCGCGCGCCTTATGGTCGCGCAGGATATCGCCGGTGGAGATCTGCGGGATGCCGTACCGCGCAACGATCTCTTGTGCCTGTGTCCCTTTGCCTGCGCCCGGAGGGCCAAGCAGGATGATGGGGCCGACGGCTTCATTCTTCTCAGACATTCCCAAAACCAAGATCCTTCGCTCAGATCATCCCGCGCTGGCGAAAACGCGCGGGGCCCATCTTCGCTCAGGATGACGCCTTCAAATTTTTCAGGCGGTATTTCAGCCGCCCGTTCAAAATCACCAAGCGCGGCGGCCGCGAACGCGTCCGCTGCGCGGAGTGAAGCCTTCGTAGTGGCGCATCACCAGTTGCGACTCGATCTGGTTCACGGTATCCATCGCTACACCCACCACGATCAGCAGCGACGTGCCGCCGAAATAGAAGGTGACGCCCAGGCCGTTGGTCATCCAGTTCGGCAGCCGCTCAAAGAAGTTACCGCCCAGCACCGCCGGCAAATGGTTCAGGTGGATGCCGGTGAGCATGAACTCCGGGATCAACGAGATCACGATCAGGTACAGCGCGCCGGCGAGCGTGATGCGAGTGAGCACGTCGTTGATGTAATCCTTGGTGCGCGGGCCGGGGCGGATGCCGGGGATGAAGCCGCCGTACTTGCGCATGTTGTCGGAGACGTCGCCGGGGTTGAAGACGATGCTGACGTAAAAGTATGCGAAGAAGACGATGCCTACCGCGTAGAGCAGCGTGTAAAGCGGCTCACCGTAACCGATGGCCTTGAACACAGGCGAAAGATAACGGCTGTTCTTGATCGATTCGACACCGGCGATCATCGCCGGGAAGCTAAGGATCGAGGACGCGAAGATGACCGGCATGACGCCGCCCGAGTTCACCCGCATCGGCATGTAGGTCTGCTGGCCACCCATCATGCGGCGACCGACGACGCGCTTGGCATACTGCACCGGGATGCGTCGCTCACTACGCTCCACGAAGACCACGAACGCGACCACGAAGAGCATCACCGCGAGCATCAGGATGATGGCGAAGGGAGTGAAGCCGCCCCAGGCGTCGGTGCGGACCTTGGTCCAGAGGTCGGCGATAGCGCGCGGCAATCCGACGACGATGCCGGCAAAGATCAGCAGCGACATGCCGTTGCCGATCCCCCGCTCGGTGATCTGCTCGCCCAGCCACATGATGAACGTGGAGCCGGCGGTGAGCGTCAGCATGGTCATGAGAACGAAGGGGGTGCCGGGAGTGATCACCAACTGTACGCCCGTACCAGCGTTCTGCAGGTTGATGGCGATCACGAACGACTGCAGCGCCGCAAGGAAGACGGTGAGATAACGCGTCCACTGGGTGATCTTCTTGCGCCCCAGCTCGCCTTCCTTCTGCAGTTTGGCCAGCGGCTCGTAGACCACGGTCAGCAACTGCAGGATGATGGAGGCAGTGATGTAGGGCATGATGCCCAGCGCGAAGATGGTGAGGCGGCGGAAGTTGCCGCCGCTGAAAAGATTCAGGTAACCGAGGAAGCCGCCGGCGCTCTGGTCGAACAGCTGCGAGAGCGCGTCGGCATTGATGCCCGGGGTCGGAATGTGCGAGCCGAGGCGGTACACCGCCAGCATCGCCAGCGTGAAAAGCACACGCTTGCGAAGATCGGGGACGCGGAAGACGTTCAGGAATTTTTCAAGCATTTTGCTCTGGACCCGGGGCTAAAGCCCCTTTCTACTTGCCTGTTCGGCACGGCTGAAGCCGTGCCCTGATACCTGTTCTCCGCCTACGCGGACTTCTTGACTTCTCCGCCAAGGATCTCGGTCTTGCCACCGGCCTTGGTGATCTTTTCCTGCGCCGACTTGGAGAACTTGTGCGCCTGCACGGTGATGGCGGACTTCAGTTCGCCGTCGCCGAGGACCTTCACCAGATCGTTCTTGCCGACCAGGCCTTTCTTCGTCAGCACTTCGATGGTGATCGATTTTTCGCCCAGTCCGGCGAGGTCGCCGACATTCACGACCGAGTACTCGGTGCGGAAAATGTTGGTGAAGCCGCGCTTGGGAAGACGGCGGTGCAGCGGCATCTGGCCGCCTTCGAAACCGCGCATCATGCGCGAGCCGGAGCGCGAGCGCTGTCCTTTGTGCCCGCGGGTCGAGGTCTTGCCCATGCCGCTGCCCATGCCGCGGCCGACGCGCTTCTTGTTCGAGTTCGCCTTCTTAGGCGCCCTGATATTGCTAAGGTTCATAAAATTTTCTCGCTTCATCAGCGAGTACTCAGTACCCAGTACTCAGTACCCAGTTTTGGTCGCGGCTTCGCCGCGACCTGTCTTCCATTCGAGGGCTCCGCAGCTTTGCTGCTTCGCCCTCGCGCTTTGCTCGCGCTATTCCGGCGCTCGCTCCGCGCTCACCCTACCTATCAATTCACGATCTCGACGAGGTGCGGGACCTTCGCCACCATGCCACGGATCGAAGGCGTGTCTTCGCGCTCGACCACCTGGTTCAGGCGGGTGAAGCCGAGTCCTTTGACCACGCGCTTGTGCTTTTCGGGCGTGCAGATCATGGAACGCACGTACTTGATCTTGATGGTGCCCGCGGATTTCTTTGCGGCTTTTTTTTCAGCAGCCATTTAGAGCTCCTCCACCGATTTACCGCGCAGGCTGGCAACCGACTCTCTATCGCGTAGCTTGCCAAGGGCGTTGAAGGTGGCCTTGATCACGTTGTGCGCGTTGGCGGTCCCCAGAGATTTCGTGAGCACGTTCTGCACGCCGACCGAAGTCATCACCGCGCGCACCGCGCCGCCGGCGATCACGCCGGTACCTTCGGGAGCCGGCTTCAGCAGCACCATGCCGGAGCCGTAACGCCCGAGCACCTGGTGCGGTACCGTGGTCTGGGTAAGGTTCACCTTGATCAGGTTCTTCTTGGCCGACTCGATGCCCTTGCGGATGGCCTGCGGCACTTCCTTCGCCTTGCCCGAGCCGTAGCCGACGATGCCCGCAGAGGGGTCGCCGACGACGACCAGCGCCGCGAATGACATGTTCTTGCCGCCCTTCACGACCTTGGTGACGCGGTTGATCGCGACCACCTGGTCCTTCAGGTTCAGATTGCCTGCTTCGATTCTTTTCTTCGCTGTAACTGCCATGTGGTTCCTTTTTTAAAACTGCAATCCTGCTTCACGAGCGGCATCGGCGATCGCCTTGATGCGTCCGTGGTAGAGATATCCGCCGCGGTCGAATACGACCTTGGTCACGCCCTTGGCCTTCGCGGCCTCGGCGATCTTCTTGCCGACTTCTTTCGCTGCAGCGAGATTGCCGCCGGTCTTGCCCGCAGCTTTCTTGCCTTCGTGCGTGCCGATGGCGGCGATGGTCTTGCCCTCCATGTCGTCGATGAGCTGGACATAGATGTGCTTGGTCGAACGGTACACGTTCAGACGCGGGCGCTCGGCGGTCCCCATCAGCTTGGTGCGGATGCGGTTGTGGACCTTAAGCCGTTTGTTGTTCTTCGAGATCTGCGGAATCATCTTCTTCTCTTTTCCTGCTCTCACTCGCGTCCAGCATTGCTGGGTAAAGTGAAAGTCTTGTTCGCTCTTGGCTTTTGGCTTTTAGCTAAGAGCCAAGAGCTAACAGCTTATTTTGCTCCGGTCTTACCGACCTTCTTCTTGAGGCGCTCGCCGACGTAGCGTACGCCCTTGTTCTTGTACGGGTCGGGCGGACGCAGTCCACGCATCTCAGCCGCTACCTGGCCGACCTTCTGGCGGTCGATGCCGGTGATGGTGAGGCGCGTCTGCTTCGGATCCACAACACACTCGACGCCGGTCGGCAGCGGATACTCGATAGGGTGCGAGTAACCGAGTGTGAACACCACGGTACCCTTGCCCTTCAGCTCGGCGCGATAGCCGATGCCGACGATGTCGAGCTCGCGCGTCCACCCTTTGGTGACGCCTTCGACAGCGTTGTTCACCAGCGCACGCGTCAGGCCATGCACGGCGGCGTGATCTTCGTCGACGCGGGTGATGATGATGTTGCCGTCTTTCTGCTCCAGCTTCACACCGGCCGGTAGATGGTTCTCAACGCGTCCCTTGGGGCCTTTGACAGCGACGACATTGCCCTGGACGGAGAACTCCACGCCCTTGGGAAGCGGAATCGGTTTTTTTCCAATACGTGACATTTCGTTTCGTTTCCTTTTCGAGTCCTTCGTCAGAGCCACCGCGGCGACCGACGAATTCCACTACTTCTTTGCTGTCAGCTCTCAGCGGTCAGCTTTCAGGAAAAACTCCCTGCCAGCTGAGAGCTGATGGCTGAAAGCTTTTACCAAATCTCGCAGAGCACTTCGCCGCCCACGCCCTGCTTGCGCGCCTGGCGGCCGGTCATCACGCCCTTAGGCGTGGTGAGGATGTTGATACCGAGTCCGCCGAGGACGCGTGGGATCTCGTTGCGGCTGACGTAGACGCGGCAGCCGGGACGCGAGACGCGCTCCAGGTTGGAGATCGCGGCCTCGTTGTTGCTGCCGTACTTCAAGTAGACGCGCAGCACTTTGCGGCCCTCTTCTTCGGTGGCCTTGTAATTGGCGATGTAGCCTTCTTCCTTCAGGATGCGGGCGATCTCCAGCTTCAGCTTGGAAGCGGGAGCATCGACCTTGGCATGCCGCGCGCGCATCGCGTTGCGGATGCGGGCCAGGAAATCTGCTACTGGATCGGTAAAGCTCATGTATTTCTCCTCTACTGCCCGTTCGCCCCAGCGAACTGGGGAACCTGCGGCAGCGGTGTCACAAAATTGTTGTTACCAGGACGACTTGGAAAGCCGGGGTCGTCTGTCTAAGGGCTGCGCGGCAAGCCGCTTCGCCCTCGCGTTCGGCCCGCGCTATACGGCGCGTGCCGTCCGCTCACCCTTACCAGGAAGACTTTGATACTCCTGGAATCTCTCCCCTTAAAGCCAGCCCGCGGAAGCACAGGCGGCAGATGCCGAACTTGCGCAGAAAACCGCGCGGGCGTCCGCAGATCGCGCAGCGGTTGTGCTGGCGGGTAGAGAACTTCGGTTTCCGTGCGTCCTTGACTCGTTTTGCTGTCGTTGCCATAAAGTCCTTTTACTGCTGCCGGAAGGGCATTCCCATGTGCTTCAAAAGTGCCCTAGCTTCGTTATCGTTCTTTGCCGTGGTCACGATGGTGACGTTCATGCCCTTCTGCTTGTCGACCTTGGCGTAATCGATCTCCGGGAAGATCAACTGATCGCGCAGTCCGAGGGTGTAGTTGCCGCGCCCGTCGAACGACTTGGTGGAGACTCCGCGGAAGTCGCGCACGCGCGGCAGCGCGATGTTCACCAGGCGGTCGAAGAACTCGTACATGTGGTCGCCGCGCAGCGTGGCCATGACACCGATGGGCATGCCCTCGCGCACTTTGAAGGCCGCAATGGACTTCTTGGCCTTGGTGATCACCGGCTTCTGGCCGACGATCGCCGACATCTCATTGACCGCAGGGTCGATGACCTTGGCGTTCTGCGTCGCTTCGCCAACGCCCATGTTGATCACGATCTTGTGCAGGTGCGGCACGGCCATGGGGTTCTTGAACTCGAACTCCTTCATCAGCGCCGGCTTTACTTCTTTCTCGTACTTATCGCGCAGGCGCGCCTTGGTCGTCGGCTTCTTCGATTTTTCTTGCTTCTCTTGTTTCTCTGCCATTGTCGTTTTCTCTCACGGACCCGGGGTGGTTACCGTTGCGTGAGGTCCTCAATCCTTATTTGTCCATCGGAGCGTCGCAGCGCTTACAGACGCGCACTTTGCGGTCGCCCTTGATCTCGTGGCCGATGCGCGACGGCTTACCGCACGAAGCGCAGATGAGCTGCACGTTGGAGACGTTGATCCGGCTCTCCTGTTCGGCGATGCCGCCCTTGGTCTGGCCCTGGACAGCCTTCACTGCTTTCTTCACGACCATCACGTGCTCGACCAGCACCTTGCCCTCGCTGGGGAAGACGCGCAGGACGCGTCCCTGCTTGCCTTTGTCGCGGCCGCTCAGGACCTTGACGGTATCGTTGCGTTTGATATCGATTCTTTGCGTTTGCATTCTCAGTTTCCCTGAGACGCGGCATGCCGCGTCTCTACGTGTTGATCCGTAAGCTACAGGACTTCAGGAGCCAACGAGACGATCTTCAAAAACCTTTTTTCGCGCAGCTCGCGGGCGACAGGGCCGAAGACGCGCGTCCCGACCGGCTCGCCGGCTTCGTTGATGAGCACAGCCGCGTTCTGGTCGAAGCGGATGTAGGTGCCGTCTTTGCGGCGGGTCTCTTTCGCCGCGCGTACCAGCACGCACTTCACCACGGTGCCTTTCTTGGTGTTGCCGTCGGGCGAAGCTTCCTTCACCGACGCGGTGAAGACGTCACCCAGGTGCGCCGTCAGCCCCGTGCCGCCGCCCAGCGGCAGGATCACCTGCAGCTTGCGCGCGCCGGAGTTATCGGCGACTTCGAGCATCGATCTCATCATCACTGCCATGACTTGTCTCCAGTACTCAGTACCCGGTACTCAGTACCCAGTAAAAATGGTTAGGCCGATTCTTTCTCTTCCACGCCGTGCACCAGCGTCGACTTCTGGATCACTTCCTCCAGCTTCCAGCGCTTGAGCTTGGAGAGCGGGCGCGTCTCGACGATGCGCACCACGTCGCCCACGCGGCAGCTGTTCGCCTCATCATGCGCGTAGAACTTCTTGGAGCGCTTGATGGTGCGTTTGTAAAGCGGATGCGCCTTCAGCATGTCGACCTTCACCACGATGGTCTTACTCATCTTGGTAGAGACGACGTAGCCGATCTTGATGTTGCGGCGGCCTTGTTCGGTGCCGGTTGCGGGCTTCTTTGTCTCAGCCATCTCTTACTTCCTCTTGGCCGCGGACTTCTTGGCGGCGGTCTTCTTTTTAGCAGCCGCCTTCGCGGGAGCTGCATGCGCGGCAGCTTTCGCAGGCGCCGCTTTCTTTTCTGCTGCCGGCTTTTCGGAGGCGGCAGGTTTCGTCGCGGTGTTAAGACCAAGCTCACGCTCGCGCGTGATGGTCTTGATGCGAGCCAGGTCCTTGCGCAAGCTGCGGATCTTCTTCAAGCTCTCGGTCTGCCCCATGCGCAGGCGGAACTTGAGCTGGAACAGCTCATCGTTCACCTCGCGCAACTGGTGTGCGAGCTCGGCGTCGGTTGTATTGCGAACTTTTTCAGCATCCATGATTAAACGTGTCCTTCACGAGCGACGAATTTGGTCACGAGCGGCAGCTTGTGGGCTGCGAGACGCAAGGCTTCCTGCGCCTCGGAGGCGGTCACGCCTTCCATCTCGAACAGGATCTTTCCCGGGCGGACGACGGCGACCCAGCCTTCCGGCGCGCCCTTGCCCTTGCCCATACGGGTTTCGGCCGGCTTCTTGGTGACCGGCTTGTCGGGGAAGATACGGATCCACACCTTGCCGCCACGCTTGACGAAGCGCGTCATGGCGACACGGCTGGCCTCGATCTGGCGGTCGGTGATGTAGCCGGGCTCGATGACCTTCAGCCCGAAATCGCCGAAGCTGAGCGTGGAACCGCGCCAGGCTTTTCCGGCACGGCGTCCGCGCTGCTGCTTGCGGTACTTAACTTTTTTTGGCATCAACATAACTTCAGCTATCAGCCCTCAGCCGTCAGCCATCAGCTAAAACTGATGATCGCGGCACCTTCTTCAAAACACTCTTTGCGGCCGTCGTTGCTGCCGACTGCCGTCTACCGACTGCCGACTAAAAAACGCTCTTCTCGGCCTGCGGCTCGCGCTTCTTCGCCGGCAGGATCTCGCCTTTGTAGACCCAGCACTTCACGCCGATGACCCCGTACGTGGTGCGCGCCTCGGTGAAGCCGTAGTCAATGTCGGCACGCAACGTGTGCAGCGGCAGACGGCCTTGCAGATACCATTCGGAGCGCGCGATCTCGTTGCCGTTCAAACGGCCGGAGACGCGGACCTTGATCCCTTTGCAGCCGAAGCGCAGCGCCGAATCCACCGACTTGCGCATGGCGCGGCGGAAGCCGACGCGCTTTTCCAGTTGCAGCGCGATGGCCTCGGAGACCAGTTGCGCGTCGAGCTCGGGCTTGTGCACTTCGGTGATGTCGATGAAGACATCGCGATTGGTGCGCTTCTGCAGCTCGACCTTGAGCTTGTCGATCTCAGCGCCCTTGCGGCCGATGATGATGCCCGGGCGCGCGGTGCGAATGATGATGCGCAGCTTGTTGCCCGGACGCTCGACCTCGATCGAGCTGACGCCTGCCGACTTCAGTTTTTCCTTCAGCTCTTGCTTGAGTTTGTGGTCTTCGAGCAGCAGCTTGGCGTAATCGCGCTCCACGAACCAGCGCGACTTCCACGGCTTGGTGTAGCCGAGGCGGAATCCGTAAGGATGAACTTTTTGACCCATCGTTTTTTCTTCTCTCGCCCCTAAAGGGGCTAAATCAATAAAGCGTCTTTTGCGGCACGGCTGAAGCCGTGCCCTTCCCGTTGCTTACTTCTTCGACTTCTTCTTTGCCGACGGTTTCCCTGCGGTCTTGCCCTTGGTCTTAGCTGCGGCCGACTTCGCCGGAGCCGACTCTTCGCCGACCACGGTCGCGACATCGGCCTTCGCCTGCGCGTTCTTCTCAGCCAGTGCGATCTGGATATGCGAGATGCGGCGCTGGTAGCGGAAGGCGCGGCCCATCGGAGCCGGGCGGATGCGCTTCATGCGCGGACCTTCGTTGGCGACCGCGCGCTTGACGTAGAGATTGTCCACGTCGACGTCGAGGCCTTTTTCATCGCTCACGTAGGTCGCATTCTGCACCGCCGAGCGCACCAGCTTGTGAATGTCGGGCGCGATGCGCTTCTTGGTGAACGCCAGGGTATCGAGCGCCTGCTCGACGCGCATGCCCTTGATCAGATCAAGGACCAAACGCGCCTTCTGCGGCGATACGCGTTGAAACCGTGCTTCAGCTGTGAATTCCATAGATTGCTCTCAAAATCCTTACTTCGCCGGAGGCGCTGCCGGAGTCGAACCCGCTGCCGGTGCGATCGCGCCCGGACCACCAGGAATGCCGGCCGGCTTGGCCGCGACTTCCAGCGCCGCCTTCATCGAGTGTCCCTTGAAGATGCGGGTAGCCGCGAACTCGCCCAGCTTGTGTCCCACCATGTTCTCGGTGACGTATACGGGGATGAACTTGCGCCCGTTGTGCACCGCGATGGTGTGTCCCACCATGTCGGGGTGGATGGTCGAACGCCGCGACCAGGTGCGCAGGACTTTCTTGTCGTTGCGCTTGTTCATGTCCTCGATCTTGGACATGAGGTGCGTGTCGATGAAGGGTCCTTTTTTTGTGCTTCTCATTACTTGCTCCTGCGCTGCACGATGAACTTATCGGTGCGCTTGTTGTTTCTGGTCTTGTAGCCGCGCGTCGGCTGGCCCCACGGGGTGACCGGGTGACGGCCGCCGGAGGTCTTGCCTTCACCGCCGCCGTGCGGGTGATCGACCGGGTTCATGACGACGCCGCGGTTGGTCGGCTTGATGCCCATCCAGCGCTTGCGCCCGGCTTTGCCGATGGAGATGTTCTCGTGATCGGTGTTGCCCACCTGTCCGATGGTCGCCATGCAATCGATGAGCACGCGACGGGTCTCTCCGGAAGGCAGCTTGAGCAGCGCCCAGTCGCCTTCCTTCGCGACCAGTTGCGCCTGTCCGCCGGCCGAGCGCACCATCTGCGCGCCCTTGCCGGGCTTCAGCTCGACGTTGTGCACCGTGGTGCCGGCAGGAATGTTCTTCAGCGGCAGCGCGTTGCCGACAAGAATGTCAGCATCGGGACCGCTGACGACCTTCTGGCCGACCTTCAGCCCGATGGGCTGCAGGATGTAGCGCTTCTCGCCGTCGGCATAGTTCAACAGCGCGATGCGCGCCGAGCGGTTGGGATCGTACTCAATGGTCGCGACGGTCGCGGGGACGCCGGTCTTGTCGCGCTTGAAGTCGATGGTGCGGATCTTGCGCTTGTGTCCGCCGCCGCGGTGCCAGATGGTGATATCGCCCGCGTTGCGGCGTCCGCCGGTCTGCCGCTTGATCTTGGTGAGCGGCTTGTGCGGACGGTTCGTGGTCAAGTCGTCGTTGACGACGGTCGACTTGAACCGCAGCGTCGGAGTCATCGGTCGGTATGTTTTTATCGCCATTGTTTCTACTCTGCTTCTGCTGGCCACTAGCTTCTAGCTGCTAGCTTCTAGCCAAAATTTTCTGCGCCAGCTAGAGGCTAGAAGCTAGCCGCTAGCAGCTTGTTACAGGTTCTGCGCGTACTCCGGCATTTTTTCTCCGGACTTGAGTTTCACGTACGCCTTCTTCCAATCGGGACGGTTGCCGACAAAGCGGCCGCGGCGGCGTTCTTTGCCGCTGAAGTTGGCGGTGCGAACGCTATCCACCTTCACCTTGAAGATGGTCTGCACGGCTTCCTTCACCTCGGTCTTGGTCGCCTTCGCGGCGACTTCGAACACGAGCGTAGCTTCGGTCTCTTTCACGCCCAGCCCTTTTTCCGTGATGACGGGGCGACGGAGGATCTGATAAGCGGACTTCATTACGCGACCTCCTTCTTACGGCGCGAGGTCTTCTCCGCCTTGGGTGCGGCCTTGCCCTTCGCACCCGAACCCTTGAGCGAATCCTGCAAGCGCTCCAGAGCCGGACGCGAGAAGATGGCGATCTCGTAGCGCAGCAGGTGGTACGGATGCACCGCATTGCCGTGCACCAGCTCGATACCTTCGATGTTGCGCGAGCTCAACTCGAGGTTCCGGTTGCCGTCTTTCGAGTTCTGCTCGACCAGCAGCGCATTCTTGCCGACGTTCAGCTTCTCCAGCGACTTGCGGAAAGCGTTCGTCTTCGGCTCCTTCAGCTCGAAGCTCTCGACCACGGTGAGCTTGCCATCGGCAAACTTGGCGGCGAGCGCCGAGCGCAGCGCGCCCAGCAGCTTCTTCTTGGGAAACTGGTAGTCGTAGCTGCGCGGCTGCGGTCCGTGCACGGTGCCGCCGTGGCGCCAGAGTGGCGAGCGGATGGAGCCCACGCGGGCGCGCCCGGTACCCTTCTGCTTCCACAGCTTTTTGCCCGCACCCGAGACCAGCTTCTTGTTCTTGGTGGCGTGCGTGCCCTGGCGCTGCGCGGCGCGGTAGTGCTTCACCGCCTCCCACAGCAGGTCCTCGTTCACCGCGCCAAAGACTTCTTCGGCGAGGTCGAGCGAGCCGACCTTCTTGCCATTCAGATCATGTACGTCGATAGTTGCCATTTCAATTTCCCTGAGACGCGGCATGCCGCGTCTCTACGTGTTATTTCTTTGCCTTACCCGCAGCAGCTTTCTTGGCGGCCTTCAACGGGTCCAGCGTGGTCGATCCGGCGAATCCGCGGCGTTCCTTGGGCGGCTTCTTCGCCTTGTTGATCAGCACGTATCCATCTTTGTGTCCCGGCACCGCGCCTTCCACAACAAGTAAGTTGTCCTCTTTATCGATGGAGAGGATGCGCAGGTTGCGGATGGTCTTGGTGTCGACGCCCATGTGTCCCGACATGCGCATTCCGGGGAAGACGCGTGACGGGAATGAGCTGGCGCCGATGGAGCCTTGCACCTGGAACATGTGTCCGTGGGCACCGGGGCCGCCGCCGAACTTGTGGCGTTTCACGACGCCGGCGAAGCCGCGTCCTTTGCTGGTTCCGGTAACGTCGACGAACTTTTCGTTCTCGAAGATGTCGACCAAGACTTTATCGCCGACCTTCGCGCCGTTCGATTCTGCGGCTGCGTCTTCTTTCTTCCCGGCTTCGATCTCGATCGCGACTTCGCGAATGAACTTTACCGGCGGAAGATTGTTCTTACCGAAGTGGCCCTTCATGGCGCCGGTGAGCCGCGATTCCTTCACGAACTCGACCAGGCCGATCTGCGCGGACTCATATCCATCGCGCGTGGCGGTCTTGCGCTGGGTGATGACGCAGGGACCGGCCTGCAGCACGGTGCAAGGGCGAACGTCACCCTTCTCGTCGTACAGCTGCGTCATGCCGATCTTCTTACCTAGGATTCCGTTGACCATATTCTTCTCTCCTCATCATCCAGCCCTGCGCCGCAGGGCTGGACTGTAGGTGTTGCTATTTTTTTGCCGCCTTGTCGAAGGCCTTGATCTCGACGTCGACGCCGGCCGGCAGATCGAGCTTCATGAGCGCGTCTACCGTCTGCTGCGTCGGCTCGAGGATGTCGAGCAGGCGCTTGTGGGTGCGGATCTCGAACTGCTCACGCGATTTCTTGTCCACGTGCGGGCTGCGCAGGACGCAGTACTTGTTCTTCATCGTGGGCAACGGGATCGGCCCGGCGATCTGCGCGCCGGTGCGGCGGGCCGTGTCCACGATCTCGCCGGTCGACTGGTCGAGCACGCGGTAGTCATAAGCCTTCAAGCGGATTCGGATTCTCTGTCCAACCATGTTCGTTCCTCTTTACGCAAAGATCTTGCGGTGTGTTGCGACCGCGGTTAGTCCTCTACCAACTGCGCTTCGGGAAGGCTGGCGGCTTCTTCGATCAAAGCCCAATCTTCCGCAGTCGGCGCCTTCATGTTGGGGTCGCTGGTGTGTTTGTCCACCAACGTCACGACCCCGTTCACTATCTCGTTAAAATTCTCAGCCATGACTACTTGATGATCTCCGAGATGGTTCCGGCTCCGACGGTGCGTCCGCCTTCGCGGATGGCAAAGCGCAGGCCCTTTTCCATCGCCACCGGCGTGATCAGCTCGATCTCGAGTGCTACGTTATCGCCCGGCATCACCATCTCGGTGCCGGCGGGCAGCTCGGCCACACCGGTCACGTCGGTGGTGCGGAAGTAGAACTGCGGACGGTAACCCTTGAAGAACGGGGTGTGGCGTCCACCTTCTTCCTTCGACAGCACGTAGATCTCGCCCTTGAACTTGGTGTGCGGCGTGATCGAACCCGTCTTGGCCAGCACCATGCCGCGCTCGACGTCTTCTTTCGCGATGCCGCGCAGCAAGAGGCCGGCGTTGTCGCCCGCCATGCCTTCATCCAGCTGCTTCTTGAACATCTCGACGCCGGTCACGACCGTCTTGCGGGTCTCGCGGAAGCCGACGATCTCGACTTCTTCGCCCACTTTCACCTTGCCACGCTCGATACGGCCGGTGACGACCGTGCCGCGTCCCGAGATCGAGAAGATGTCTTCGATGGGCATCAGGAACGGCTTATCCACATCACGTGCCGGCAGCGGAACGTTCTTGTCCACCGCTTCCATCAGCTCGTCGACCGACTTCTCCCACTTGGCTTCGCCGTTCAGCGCACCCAGAGCCGAGCCGCGGATGACGGGAAGCGTGTCGCCGGGGAACTGGTACTTGGTCAGAAGCTCCCTGACTTCCATCTCCACCAGGTCGATCAGCTCGGGGTCTTCGACCGCGTCGCACTTGTTGAGGAAGACGACGATGTAAGGAACGCCCACCTGACGCGCCAAGAGCACGTGCTCTTTGGTCTGCGGCATCGGTCCATCGGTCGCAGCCACCACCAGGATCGCGCCATCCATCTGCGCCGCGCCGGTGATCATGTTCTTGATGTAGTCGGCGTGGCCCGGGCAGTCGACGTGCGCGTAGTGCCGGTTCGGCGTCTCGTACTCGACGTGCGCCGTGGCGATGGTGATGCCGCGCTCGCGCTCTTCCGGAGCGTTGTCGATCGAGTCGAACGAGCGGAACTTGATGTTCGGGTTGTGCTTCGACAGCACCTTGGTGATCGCCGCCGTCAGCGTCGTCTTGCCGTGGTCGATGTGCCCGATCGTCCCTACGTTCACGTGCGGTTTCGACCGATCAAATTTTTCTTTTGCCATGTTCGTCTTCCCTTTGTTTCGTTTCTAAAACCTAGATCCCTCGACTCGCGCTCACTTTCGCTCGCGCTCGCTCGGGATGACAATTCCTACTTCGAAGGACCGCCCTGGTTCTTCGCAATGATCTCTTCCGCGATGTGACGTGGCGCCTCTTCGTAGCGCGCGAAGTGCATCGAGTATTCGGCGCGGCCCTGGGTCGAAGAACGCATGTGCGTGGCGTATCCGAACATCTCGGAGAGCGGCACGATGGCCTTGATGACCTGCGAACCGGCGCGATGCTCCATGCCTTCAATGCGTCCGCGGCGGGAGGAGAGATCGCCCATGATGGTCCCGGCGAAATCTTCCGGCGTTACCACTTCCACCGCCATCACCGGCTCGAGCAGAACCGGCGAAGCCTTGCGAGCGGCTTCCTTGAACGCCATGGAACCGGCGATCTTGAACGCCATTTCGTTGGAGTCGACTTCGTGGTAGCTGCCGTCGTAGAGCGTGGCCTTCACGTCGACCATCGGATAGCCGGCGAGGATGCCGCCCTCGAGCGCTTCCTTGATGCCCTGGTCGACGGGCTTGATGAATTCCTTCGGGATGGAGCCACCGACGATCTCGTTGACGAACTCGTATCCTTTGCCAGGCTCGTTGGGATCGAGGCGGACCTTAGCGTGTCCGTACTGGCCCTTACCGCCGGTCTGGCGGATGTATTTGCCTTCCGCTTCCGCGTGCTTGCGGATGGTCTCGCGATACGCGACTTGCGGCTTGCCGACGTTGGCTTCGACCTTGTACTCGCGCATCATGCGGTCGACGATGATCTCGAGGTGCAGCTCGCCCATGCCGCTGATGATGGTCTGGTTCGAATCGGGATCGGTGTGGACCTTGAAGGTGGGATCTTCCTGCGCGAGCTTTGCGAGCGCCATGCCCATCTTTTCCTGGTCAGCCTTGGTCTTGGGTTCGACAGCGACCGCGATGACCGGCACGGCGAACTCGATGGACTCGAGCGCGATGGGGTGCTTCTCGTCGCAGATGGTATCGCCGGTGGAGACGTTCTTCAGTCCGACGACGGCGCAGATATCGCCCGCCAAGATCTCCTGAATGTCTTCCCGCTTGTTGGCGTGCATCTTGAGCAAGCGTCCGATACGTTCATTCTTTCCCTTGCGGGGGTTGAGAACGCTTTCGCCCGACTTCAACTGCCCGGAGTAAACGCGGATGAACGTCAGCTGGCCGACGAACGGGTCAGCCATGATCTTGAACGCCAGCGCGGAGAAGGGCTCGCTGTCAGAGACTTTGCGCTCAATGGGCTCGTTCTTGTCGGGGTCAATTCCCTTCACCACCGGGTTATCGACGGGCGAGGGCAGGTAGTCAACCACGGCATCAAGCAGCGGCTGAACGCCCTTGTTCTTGAACGATGTTCCGACCAGTACCGGGAAGACTTTCAGGGCGATGGTGGCAGCGCGCAAACCAGCCTTCAGCTCGGCCGGAGTGATGGTTTCGCCTTCGAGGAACTTGTGCAGCAGGTTGTCGTCAGTCTCGGCGATGGTCTCGACCAGCAGCGCGTGCGCGGCTTCGGCTTTCTTTGCGAGTTCAGCCGGGATCTCCTCGATGACGTACTCGGCACCCATGGTCTCGTCTTTCCAGATGATGGACTTCATCTGGATCAGGTCGACGACACCTTTGAACTTGTCTTCTGCACCGATGGGGATCTGAATGGCGACGGGCTTGGCGTTGAGGCGCTTACGGAGGGTATCGACCGCGTGTTCGAAGTCGGCGCCCATCTTGTCGATCTTGTTGATGAAGCAGATGCGCGGCACGCCGTACTTATCGGCCTGGCGCCAGACCTTTTCCGATTGCGGCTGCACGCCGTGCACCGCGTCGAACAGCGCGACGGCGCCATCGAGTACGCGCAGCGAACGCTCGACTTCGGCGGTGAAGTCGACGTGGCCGGGCGTATCGATGATGTTGATGCGGATGTCTTTCCAGGTACACGTAGTCGCAGCGGAGGTGATGGTGATGCCACGCTCCTGCTCCTGCTCCATCCAGTCCATGGTGGCGGTGCCTTCATGGACTTCACCGATGCGGTGGGTGCGGCCGGTGTAAAAGAGGATGCGCTCGGTCGTAGTGGTCTTGCCGGCATCGATGTGGGCCATGATGCCGATATTGCGGCAACGCTCTAATGGAACGGTACGCGACACTTTTTTCCCCGCTTGCGGTTGCGACGTCGGTTTGTCGAGGACTTCTGCCATTTACTTGTTTACTTTTCCCAGCGGCTAAAGCCGCTATTTCTAAAATCTGCTGCGGCACGGCTGAAGCCGTGCCCTGATACCTGTGTTACCAGCGATAGTGGGCGAACGCTTTGTTCGCCTCAGCCATGCGGTGTACGTCTTCTTTCTTCTTGATCGCGGCGCCCTTGCCATTGGCGGCGTCGAGCAGCTCGTTGGCGAGCTTGTCTTTCATGCCCTTCTCGGCGCGCTCACGGCTGTAAGAAAGCAGCCAGCGGATGGCGAGCGAGGTGCGACGGTCGGCATTCACTTCGACCGGCACCTGATAGTTCGCGCCGCCGACGCGGCGGGTCTTCACTTCGAGCAACGGCTTAGCGTTCTCGACCGCCTTCTTGAACAGCTTGATGGCCTCGTCGCCGCCCTTCTTTTCCACCTGCTTCATGGCGTCGTAGAAGATGCCCTGGGCGGTGGACTTCTTTCCTCCCCACATCATCGAGTTCACGAACTTGGTGACCAGGGTGGAGTTGTAGACCGGATCGGCGGCTACTTCGCGCTTCGCAATGTGACCTTTACGTGGCATCTTTTATCTCTCAAAACCGCTCGGCAGCTTCGGCTACCGAACTTCGTTTACGCCCTCTCAACAGCGCGGCTCGTCGACCCGGGGGGCCTCGCCGCGCAAGTTCTTCCTAAACCTATTTCGGCCTCTTGGCTCCGTACTTGGAGCGGGACTGCTTACGGTTGGCAACGCCGGTGGTATCGAGCGTGCCGCGGACAACGTGATAACGGACACCCGGCAGATCTTTCACGCGGCCGCCGCGGATGAGCACGATGGAGTGCTCCTGCAGGTTGTGGCCGACGCCGGGGATGTAGGTGGTGACTTCAATGCCATTGGTGAGGCGGACGCGCGCGACTTTGCGCAGCGCCGAGTTCGGCTTCTTGGGGGTCTGCGTGTAGACGCGGGTGCAAACGCCGCGCTTCTGCGGACATTCCTGCAGGGCGGGCGACGCCGTCTTGTAATTCGGCGAGGTCCGTCCTCTCTTCACCAACTGATTAAATGTAGGCAAGTGCCACTCCCATGCGCACACTTAAGGCGCAGTGCAAATCTTTGTTTCAAAACTTTGGCTGGCAGGAATCTAAAGGATCCCAAACCATGAAATCCCTACGGGCACAAAAATCCCGCGCGGGAGAATCTGGATTTCCGAATGACTTGGTCGCAGACGGTGTCGCCTGGCCTGAAAACCGGAGGCGGTCCGTTTCGTTGACCGGGTCCGCATATCCACCCTTGGGAGGGAGGCATTCGCAGACCGTTTCAGCGAGGGGTAAACCTGTACCCTTCTACAGCCAAAACAGCATCAGCTACAGACAGCTACAACTGAACTCGCAGAACCTATTTACTATAGCAACGGGTGAGCTGAAGCGTCAAGCGACGGCGCGCCTAGCAGCGCCAGATCTGGCCGCATGCCGTCTAAACGTTTGTCCCGGCCGGTCCATTCCGGCGGAGTTAACGGTATAGATAACATCAGGAGAAGCTGGGATTCGGAAATGGGCAGTGGAAGTTGCCGAAATGCAGGCATGACCGTACACTTATGGGTGAGTCCGCCCGCTGCGGCGGAGGGCTCATCCCCCATCTGAAGCTGCGTTGAGGACTGCCTCCCCTGTGAACCGTATCCGGGGTAACCCAGGATCCAACGAGGCGGGGCCTCGTGAACCTTATATAAAGGACCGAAATCGTACATGCAGTTCTTGAATCGCCGAGCTGTTGCCGCGTACACGTTGATTTTTGGGTTGGTGGTTATGATGTCGGGTTGCGGGGGCGGCGGCCAGAGCGAAGCCGACAAAAAAGCTGCCGTCACGGTGACGCAAGTGGTGATCAGCCCCAGCCCTAGCATCTCGATGACCCCGGGGCAAGTAGTCCCGCTGTTTGCCGCAGCGCTGAATGCCAACGGATCGCAGATTTTCAGCGAGACGATCGGCTTCAGTTCCAGCGCCCAGAATGATCCGAACCATCCCATACAGATCGGCTCAGCGAACGGGAACACATTGCTTTGCGCCGGCACGTGGGACAACACCTCGAACCCGGTGGTGTGCAATCCTTTGCCCTTAAGCTCGGTTCCGGCGACGTCCAACATCACCGCCTCGGCCGGTAGCGTGACCAGCCCAACGGTGGTCGCTTCCGTGCACCTGCCGATCACGAGCGTTGTCGTGAATCCGCCGGCGCCAGCCTGTGTGACGGAAAAGGGCACGCAGGTCTTCACCGCGCAAGCATTCAACGGCGCAACCGACATCACAACGACGGTCGGCACCTTCAATTGGCTCAGCCAAAACGCGAACGTCGCGACCATTCCGGCGAACGGCGATACCGGACAGACCAGCCAGGCGACGGCGACGGCCGTGCATCCGGGACAGACGAACATCGTCGCTTCTATCGGCTCAGTCTCGCCCATCTCCAGTACTCCGGCCGTGTTCACGCAGTGCCTGGTGAACTCGATCGCAGTCTCGGTAGGTTCGCCCGACATTACGAAGAACCCTCCTGAAGACGCCAGTCACTTCACCGTGGCTACCGGCAGTACTCGCGCTTTGACGGTCGTGGTGAAAGATACTGCGGGCACAACGTTGACTACGCTGCCGGCGTTGACCTGGAACACCTCGCAGCTCGCTATAGCGGGCGTGAACGGCCAGGGAACGGTGAACGGCGTGGCGCCGGGCGTTGTGGGGATCTCTGCTTCCTGCGTGCCGAACAATTGCAACATCGGCACAAATACCACCGTTACCAGCAACTCGGTGACGGGCACGGTCACCGGGACCCCGGGAACTTCGGCAACGGCGTACGTCACCTGCAAGTCGCCGGGAACCCCTGCGCCGAATGCGTGCAACACGGGCACCGATGCCGCGCCGCAAGTGAAGCTGTTCCCCATCAGCGGCACGACGCTGGGCACGGCGATCACGCTTCCACACGTTCCGAACTCGATGATGATCAACCAGCAGAATTCCAAGCTCTACATTGGAAGCACGCCGGCGGGCAGCGACACCAGCGCTGGGTTGATGGTGGTCGACACCAATACCAACAGCTTCAGTGCCACAGTGGCGAACGCTCCCGGGACGGTGCTGGCGGTGGCGCCGAATGGCAACGCCGTCGTGACCTCGAACGGCTCCGATGTTTTTCTTTACAACGGGAACACGGTCACCACGCTGTTGAATGGAACCACCCACGTGACCGGAGCAGTAGCCGCCGGCTTCTCCCCCGACAGCACAAAGCTGCTTGTCTCGACCAGCGGCTCAGAACTGTGGTTTGAGGCTGCAGGCGCCACACCGAACTTCATTTCTGCTCTCGCACCGGCTAGCAGCGTCACCTGGTTCCCTTCGGGCCGCTTTGGCGCAGTTTCGCGAAGCGGTGGAACCGACTACATCGATCAGAACCCCGATCAAACCCCGGGCAGCGTGGGCAAGCCAGTATTCGACGGCAATCAGACCTGTGGTGGATTAACGGCGCCTCTGCCGACGGTGGATGCCCTCGGATTCGACGAGATCCTTTCTGCCGACCCGGCCGGAACGATGTGCGTGCTGACGACGGCGCCAGCATCCACGACCTTCGGCGTAGGCGCGTTCAGCGCGACGCAGTTGCTGGTCTCACCTTATGGAACGCATGCCTATCTGATCGGCGGCGGAACGTCGATCCAGGACTACACGGTAGGCACGACGACTCTTACGCCTATCGCCCTAACGGGTAACCCGACCGTGACTACCGGTGGAATCACTCCGAATCACACGATCTTTGTGGGAGCAAGCGACGGCAAGGTGCATCAGTTCGCCTTTGCAGGAAATGTCCCAACCGGGGCGGTGACGGAAACGATCATCGATCCCACCATCCCTCCGGACCTGGTGGTCACGAAGAGATAACCTGAACGGTCAACAAGAGCCCCCGCCTCGCGCGAGGGCTTTTTTATTTGTACGGACAATGCAAATCCCCCGACTGCGGCGGCGTCCGCAGGCGGCGGACGCCGACTCGCTCCGGGATGACCTTCGTCTGTGCTACTCGACTGAAGCCAGGTCCTTCGCAATCGAGTCAAGGACGCCGTTGATGAAGTGCACCGACTCGGGAGAAGAGAATTTGCGTGCGATCTCGAGCGCTTCGTTGATGATCACGGGCTTCGGCGTCTTGGGATAGCCGAGGAATTCTGCGACGCCGGCGCGCAGCACGTTGCGATCGACGGCGGCCATGCGATCGAGCCGCCAGTTGTCCGCATGCTTCTGGATGGCAGCATCGATCTCGGGTAAGCGCTCGTTGGCGACGCGAAATAAATCTTCGGCGAAGCCGCGCGCGTCGTCTTCTACATCGGAGCGCTGCGCCCAGAACGTCTTGGTCACCTGGTCGGGCGTCTGCTTGCCCATGTCCGACTGGAAAAGCATCTGCAGAACGAGTTCGCGGGATTTGCGGCGGGTGCCCATCATCAGATCTTCTTGCCGTGCTTTTCGGCCGTCTTTACCACCACGCGCTCGAGGTCGGAAAGTCGAACGCTCTTGCGACGCTCGCGTCCGTCGTGCGTACCTTTGGCGTGCTCGTGCGAGCCATGGCCGTGGGCGGCGTGATGGTGTTGGTCGTCGTGACGTTTGCCGCGCGTGAGCTGGTGCTGCAGGCTGGCCATCTCGATGGCCGACATCGCTGCTTCGAATCCTTTATTCCCTGACTTCAATCCGGCGCGATCGATGGCCTGTTCGAGGTTGTCGCAGGTCAAGACGCCCCAACTGTGCGGGACTTCAGTGTCTTGCGCCGATTGACCGACGCCGCGGGTGACTTCCTCCGCGATGTGCTCGTAATTCGAAGTTTCGCCACGCAGCAGGCAACCGAGAGTGATGATGGCGTCCACTTTGCCCGTTTGCGCGAGCGTGCGCGCGGCGCTGGGGATCTCGAAGGCGCCCGGAACACGTACGATCAGGATGTCTTCGTCTTTGGCGCCGCTGCGGTGCAAGCAATCAACCGCTGACGTGAGCAGGCGCTCGGTGATGAACTGGTTGAAGCGCGAGACGACGACGCCGAAGCGCAACCCGTGCGCGTTGATCTTGCCCTCGATGGCTTTGTGCTTCGGCTTGGCGGGGTGCTCGATGTGGATCTGTTTCGTCACTGTCTCAATTTAACCACGGAGACACGGAGGCACTGAGAAATTCATTGAACAAATATTCAAATACTCCGTGTCTCTGTGCCTCCGTGGTGAATTATTTTCCCTTGAACGCAGCGGGGCGCTTTTCCAGGAACGCAGTCGTTCCCTCTTTCTTATCTTCGGTAGCGCAAGCGACGGCGAACAGTGTGGCTTCGAGGAACAAGCCTTCGGCGAGCGGCATGTCCATGCCCTTGTTCACTGCCTCCATCGTGTACTGCACGGCGAGCGGAGCGTTGGCAATGATCTTCTTTGCGATCTCTTCGGCTCGCTTCATCAGGTCAGCTGGCGGAAGAACTTCGTTCACCAGGCCGATGCGGTGCGCTTCCTGCGCGGAAACCATCTCACCGGTGAGCAGGTTCTGCATCGCCCAGCCCTTGCCGACGAGCCTTGAGAGACGCTGGGTCCCGCCGTAGCCGGCGATGAGGCCGAGCTTCACCTCCGGCTGGCCGATCTTAGCGTTCTCGCTGGCCAGGCGGAAGGTGCAAGCCATGGAGATCTCGCATCCGCCGCCGAGCGCGAAGCCGTTGATGCAGGCGATGACCGGCTTGCCGAGGTTCTCGATCAAGTCGAGCACGGCCTGTCCTTTGTGCGTGTAGGCCTTGGCTTCCACAGGATTGTTCTTGTTGAGCTCGCCGATGTCGGCGCCGGCGACGAAGGCCTTTTCTCCCGCGCCGGTCAGCAGGACGACGCGAGTCTCGACGTCATCGCGAAGCTCGGTGAAAGCTTCACGCAGCTCGTTCATGGTCGCCATGTTGAGCGCGTTGAGGACCTTGGGGCGGTCGATGGTGACGATGGCGATGTGGTCGCGCTTCTCTACTTTGATGTTCTCGTAGTTCATGTCTCACATTCCGAGCGGAGCGAGGAATCCCTTTGTCTCGCTCAGATCCTTCCATTGAGGATTGGTTTTCTCGAACAGCGCAATCTTCTTTTCTCTTCGAAATTTCTTAATCTGCTTCTCGCGGAATTCTGCGAATTTCTCGTCGCGTAGTGTTTCAAAATACATCAAGCGGTTCACCTGGTAGCGCTTGGTAAAGCCGTCTACGAGGCCGGCTTTGTGCTCGTAGACTCGCTTCCGTAAATCATCGGTTAATCCGACATACAGCGTGCCGCTGAAGCTCGCCAGAATGTAAACGTAAAAGAAACGTCGATATCGGCGAGGCTGCTTCATAGCCAATCAAAGCGGTCTCTCCACTTCACTTCGCTTCGCTCCGCGTCGAGACTGAAAACAGCGATCCTACTTGAATTCCAACGCGCGAGGGTTCGCCGGGTCCGAGTGATCGTAGAATCCACGGCCTGATTTCTTTCCGTACCAACCCGCGAGCACCAGTCGCTTGAGCAGCGGAGGCGCGGCGAAGCGGCGCTCCTTGAACTCGTCGAACATCACGTGGGTGATGTAGTACGTGGTGTCGAGGCCGACGAAGTCGAGCAGCGTGAACGGCCCCATGGGATAACCGCAGCCGAGCTTCATGGCGTTGTCGATGTCGGGAATCGAGCCCTTTCCAGCACATTGGGATCCTAAGCTTAGAATTCCACGTGGACAAGTTGTCGCG
>JADMIO010852391.1_pt1 | contig 24702 bp, 24 predicted proteins | sample 8958161 | NCBI WGS metagenome assembly JADMIO01 (sample SAMN16585339, study PRJNA669376) | soil metagenome | isolation source: Crop rotation soil | place: USA: Cullars Rotation, Alabama | collected 2011
ACCGGCGAGCCATCTGCCGAGCGCGAGAGTCTACGCTCGAGCGCAACGTCCGGAACGTTGTTTGTGGTGGGACCGGCGAGCCATCTGCCGAGCGCGAGAGTCTACGCTCGAGCGCGAGGTCCGGAGCGGGACTTGGGGGTGGGCCCCAAGTCCCGCGGTGTAAATAGATGATTGGCGTAGTTGTCGTGACGCACGGGCAGCTCGCGACCGAGCTGCTGAACGCGGCCGAAATGATCGTCGGCGATCTGCCTCAATTCGCGGCGGTGTCGATTGGCTGGCACGACGATGTCAACGACGCGCGCGACGATATCGCACAGGCGATTGAGCGTGTCCGCGGCGATGGCGGCGTGCTGCTCTTGACCGACATGTTCGGCGGCACGCCGTCGAATCTGGGCCTGACGTTCCTGGAAACGCCGCGCGTCGAAGTGATCACCGGCGTCAACCTGCCGATGTTGATCAAAATCGCGTCGCTGACGAACTCCGAAGATTTGCTCGCGGTCGCGCGCGAAATGCGCGAGCATGGTCGGAACGCCATCTGGGTCGCATCGGACCTGCTGCGAGGGCAGAAAGCGTGACGTCGAAAACCGTCACGGTGGTCAATCAGCTCGGCATGCACGCGAGAGCCGCGGCGAAGTTCGTCCACCTCGCCGGACGGTATGCGTCGCGGATCCGAGTCAGCAGGCTGGGGCGCGAGGTCGACGGAAAGAGCATCATGGGGATTCTGCTGCTGGCGGCCGCGCGCGGCTCCAGCGTCACCATTGCCGCGGACGGCTCCGACGAGCACGATGCGGTCGACGCGCTGGCGGCGCTCGTGGCCAGCGGATTCGGCGAGGAATCATGCGGCGTTTGAACGGTATCGGCGTATCACCAGGGGTTGTGGCGGGGCGCGCGGTCATTCTCATTCAGCGCGCCCAGGTGCTGCGGTATCACATCGCACCGGCGCGGCTCGCGCAGGAGCTCGCCCGGCTCGAACGGAGCCGCGTGCGCACGCGCGAACAGCTTGTCGACATTCGCGGCCGGATCGCGGCGCGGCCCGGTCCGGAGCTCGCGTCGCTCTTCGACGCGCAGCTGCTGATGCTCGATGACCCGATGCTGGTGCCGCGCGCTGCCGCGCTCGTCGCCGAACGCCGCGTCAACGCCGAGTGGGCGGTGCAGCAGGTGTTCGATGAGTTCAGCTCGGTGTTCGACGAAGTGGCCGACCCGTACTTGCGGGAGCGCAAAGTCGACGTCTCGGATCTGGTGGGCCGCCTGAAGATGAACCTCCGCGACGGCGCGTCGACACCGCGCGACCTGCTGCGCGTCGTCGACGAAGCGTCGGTGCTGATCGCGGACGAACTGACGCCGTCGTTCGCCGCGCAAATGGACTGGACGAAAGTCCGTGGCTTCGCAACCGACGTCGGCAGCCGGACCTATCACACCGCGATTCTGGCGCGGTCGCTCGATGTGCCAGCGGTCGTCGGCCTTCAGGATGCCAGCCGCGTGATCCAGGCAGGGCAGCTCGTCGTGATCGATGGCAGTGAAAACCAGATCATCGTCGATCCCGATCAGGAAACGCTGGCGCGCGCCGCGCGCAGTGCCGACGATCGCCGGCCATCGAGCGACGTCGGTCCGGAGCGGCGCCGCCCGGCCGCCACCGCCGACGGCGTCCGGATTCGTCTCGAAGCCAACATCGAATTCCCTGACGATCTCGCCGCCGCGCGCTACGCTGGCGCCGAGGGCATCGGGCTGTATCGATCAGAGTTTCTGCTGACCGGCCGTTCCGCGGACGTGAGCGAAGACGAGCAGTATGCGATTTACCGGAAGATGCTCGAAGGGATGGCGCCGGGTTCGGTCACCATACGGACCTTCGACATTGACGAAGATCAATTGACCAGGCGGTCGGCGCGACAACCACTTGGCGGGGGATGGGGCGCGCAGGAGGTGCGGGCCGGGCGGCAAGGGCTGCGCGGTCTGCGACTCAGTCTTCGCCGTCCCGAACTGTTCCACGTGCAGCTGCGAGCGCTGCTCCGCGCCGCACGCCACGGGTCGCTGCGCATCATGTTCCCGTTTGTGTCGAGCGTCGAGCAGGTGCGCGAGGCGCGGCGTCTCGTTGCCGAAACGGCCGCCGAGATCACGCGCCGCGGCGAACAGGTGCCGCCGGTGCCGGTCGGCGCGATGATCGAAATTCCCGCCGCCGCATACACGGCGAGTCTTCTGGCGAAGGAAGTCGACTTTTTCACGATCGGCACCAACGATCTGATTCAGTACTGCCTCGCCGTCGATCGCGCCGATGCGCGCGTCTCGCAGCTGTACGCGCCGCTTCATCCGGCGATTCTGAGAGTGATCGTGATGGTGCGGCGCGCCGCCGCGCGGCATCGGATTCCGGTGTCGCTGTGCGGGGAAATGGCGTCGGATCCGGCGCTGCTCACGCTGCTCGTCGGACTCGGGCTGACCGACTTCAGCATGACGCCTGGCGCGCTCGGCGTCGCGCGTCAGGCGCTCGCCGAAGTGCGGAGCGATGATTTGCGCGCGCTGGCGCGGCGCGTGTTGCGCCTCGCGACGACGGACGACATCGAGCGCGAGCTGACGCAGGCGCTCAGTCCGAACGTAGCCGCGCAGAACGAGCAGGGCCGGTAGCGCGGAAACCCGCCGTGGTTGCTCGGACCTTCGCACGAAACGGAGAACAACGTTGAGCGAGATTCCTCGCGTCGAAAAACCGTGGGGCTACGAGCTCCATTGGGCCAAAACGGAGCGGTACGTCGGCAAGCTGATTCATGTCAATGCCGGCCACGCGTTGAGTCTTCAGTATCACAACGTCAAAGACGAAACGATCTATCTGCACTCCGGCCGTTTGCTGTTCGAGATTCAGGAAGGCGAGTCGCTGGTGAAACGCGAGATGCTGCCCGGCGAGCGCGTCCACATCACGCCGAAGACGATTCACCGCATGACGGCCATCGAAGACAGCGATATCTTCGAGGTTTCGACCCCTGAGCTCCACGATGTCGTGAGGCTGGAAGACAGATACGGGCGGAAGACCTGACGTGGTGTTTCTAACTTCTTCCTTTCGACTCGATTCAGAACGGGATATCGTCGTCGGTGAGCGGCTCGGAACTTTCGGCTGACGCCGGATGACCGACCGCCACACTGTCGGCGCTGCGATCGATCGACATGCTGCGACCGCCGCCGCCACCGCTCAAGAGCACGATGCGATCGCCGCGGATCTCCGTCGTGTAGCGCTTGTTGCCGTCCTTGTCGTCCCACTGGCGCGTTTGCAGACGGCCTTCGACATAGATCTGTTTGCCTTTGGTCAGGTATTCGGTCAGCGATTCGGCCTGCTTACCCCACAGCACGACGCGATGCCACTCGGTTTTTTCCTGACGCTGGCCCGACTTGTCGTTCCATGTTTCGGTCGTGGCCATGTTGATCGTCGAGACGGCGGCGCCGCCGGGCGTGTAGCGCAGTTCCGCGTCGCGTCCGAGATTCCCCACGAGAATGACTTTGTTCACGCTTCCCATGGGGGCGATTGTACATCGTCGTCAGCGCTTCGCGGGTGCGGTTGATGGAAGTTTGTCGAGCAGCTGCTTCGCGAGTGTTGCTTCGTTGCTGTCTGGGTACGTCTTCAGTACGTACTCCGCGGCGGCCCGGGCCTCGTCGTACCGTTTCAGGTTGCTGAGGGCCATCGCCTTCTTGTAGTACGCCTCCGGAATCTTGTCGCCCTTCGGGTACGTGCGAATGGCGAGATCGTAGGCGTCCACCGCCTGCTGGCTCTTGCCGGCCTGCTGCAAGTACGAATTGCCGATGTACACCTGCGCGTTGTCGGCGTCTTCGGAGTTGGGGAAATCCTTGATGAACTGTTCGAGCGAGACGATGGCGATGTCGTACTGGCCCGAAAAATAGTCACCCTCCGCCTGGTGGAACGCGGCCGAAGGCGACAGACCACCGCCGATGCCGGCTCCCGGCGACGGGGTGGTCGCAGGCGCTCCCGAGGATTCCGGCAACGCGGCAGCGCCACCGACTCCACTCGCACCCATTCGGACGACGGTCTGGCGCAGCGCATCCACCTCCTGCGTCACCTGACCGAGCCGCACGCTGTTGTCGTCCATCCGCTCTTTGATGGCACGGAGGTCGTTGGTGGCCGCGTCGATGGCCGCTTTCTGATCCGCGAATGATTTGCGCGTCGCCTCGGTCTGCTGATCCAGCCGGGAGTTCACGGCCTTGATCGCTTCGTTCAGGGTGTTCGTCAACAGGACGACGGTATTGGCGAGCTCCTGAGACTGCTCCTGCAGAATACGAATGTCGGCCATCATCTGCCGCGTTTCCTTGTCGGCGCCGAATGAGGACGCCGAGCACAGAACGACAAACGCGGCGGCAAGCGGGAAGATGGATTTCATGGCGATCACTTTGCGGTAATGACGAAGTGCGCGCGCCGGTTCTTCGAGAACGCGCCCTCGTCGTGTCCAGGATCGAACGGAAATTCCTTGCCGTAGCTCACAGTGCGGAGACGATCCGCCGAAATGCCAACCGACACGAGGTAAGCGCGGGCCGCAACCGCTCGCCGCTCGCCCAGCGCCAAATTGTACTCCGCCGTTCCGCGCTCGTCGCAATGTCCTTCGATTGTCACCATCCACGTCGCATTTTTTTTCATCGTCGCGCCGTTGTCGTTCAGCACGGCAATTCCGGCCTGCGTCAGCTCGCTGCTGTCGTATTCGAAGAACACGGGTTTGAGCAGCCCCTGCTTGTTCAGTTCATCGAGCGATGATGAGGTGATGGTGTCGGCGCGGACCGGCTCCGGCGGAACCAGCGTCGGCTCACGCACCGGTTCGGGCGGCGCCGGTGGCCGGGCCGTGTTGGTCGCTGTCGTGTCCGCGGGAGGCGGCTGGGGCCGTGGGACCGGCGTCTGGGGGTGACGGCAGGCCAGCATCGAGATCGTCGTCGCCAAGAGTACCCACAGCGCTGCTCGTCGCATCATCCACTCCGCTTCTGATTAGTCCTTGGTAATTCGTGATTTCCGTCGTGTCACTTCGACCAGTCGGGCTGATAGTTGTTGCCGAGCCTCGTCACCTGCCGCAGATCTTTTCCGTCTCTCGCCATGGTGAAGATCTGCGATTTGCCGTTGCGCGTCGACATGAACGCGATATGTCTTCCGTTTGGCGCGAAGGCCGGGCTCTCGTTCGTCCCCTCGCCGAACGTCAGACGGTGCACTTCGCGGCTCGCCACGTCGATGATCTTGATGTCGTTTCCGGCGCCGGTCCGCGCCGTATATGCGATCTCGTTGTAGGGTGCCGGCGACCACGTCGGCCGATCGGCATATCCTTCGTGCGTCAATTGCCGTTGGTTCAGCCCATCGGCATCCATGATGAAGATCTCGGGTGACCCGGTCCCCAGCCGATCGGAGGTGAACGCGATCTGCGTCCCTGACGGCGACCACGTCGGGGTCGTGTCGGCGGCGGGATTGTTTGTGAGCCGGCGCAGGTTCGACCCGTCGCGATTCATCACGTAGATTTCGAAGTTCCCGTCGCGCGTCGAGGCGAACGCGAGCCGCGTGCCGTCGGGCGACCAGACCGGCAGCATGTTCTGTCCGACGACGTTGCCCTTCGTGAGCTCGTCGCCGGTCCCTTCGTAAATATTCGCGACGAAAACGCTCGGCGAGCCGCGGCGGTACGACGTGTAAGCGATCGACCGCGCGTCCGGAGACCATGTCGAATGCAGATTCAAGGAGCGGTTGACGGTGACCTGCCGCTGGTTCTCGCCGTCGTAATCGGCGATGAAGATCTCCTTTACCGCGCGCTGCTCGATTGTGCCGGCGACGCGCTCACCGGATCGATCGGAGTTGAAGGTCAGCTTGGTGCGCGCCACGCCGCGAATGGCACGCTGCTGCTGGTGAATCTCGTCCGAAATCTGGTGCGCGTAAATCCGCGGGTTGGCAATCGAGCCCGTGTACTCGCGCCCGAACGCCGAGGTTCGCGAGCGCACATTGAACAACCGCACTTTCACCGACACCCCGGTCGCTGATTTCTCGACGGTTCCAATAATGACGCCGTCGGCGTTCACCTCTCGCCACCTGTCGAACGGCACATCGTCGAGCGACGTTGCCGCCGGAATCGTCGACATGATATCGCGCGGCAGCAGCGCGAACTCGCGTTCGAAGGCGAGATCGTCCCAGACCACACGCGCGATCGTCTGCGCCGCGGCAACGGTTTCCGCATCCTTCGAGAGCGCGATGAAATCAGGTACTGCAAATCGCGGCTGTGTGCCGACGTCGGCGCTGGTGATCGTCGTGCTGATCTCGGTCTGCTGCGGCGGTTGCTGGGCGTGGAGCGCCGCGAGCGCGACCGTCACCGCGAGAAAGAGCAGTGCCCCGTGCAGCGTCGTGCGTGGTGTGATGTTCGCGGTCTCGTTCATCGCAGTTGGTATTGGAAATTGAGGTGAACCGGCAGTGTTTGACTCGGAAATGCGCTCGGCAATTCCGGCAACTGCCGGGTCAGGGCAACCGCTCGCGTCGCGTTGTTATCTAGAACCCCGTAGCCGCTCGAGCGCTCCGTGGCGATGTTCGTGATGCGTCCGTCGCGCTGGATCACGAAATAGACCATCGTTTCACCGGTCGCATCGACCTGCGACCGCCAGTTCGCGCGGATTCGTTCGACCATCAGCAGCACGTAATCGGGACAGCAAAAATCGGCGACGTCGAGGCGTGAGCCGCTGCCGGCGCCGCCACCGGTGGAAAGTCCGAACCCCTGACCGCGCACGCCGGTTTCTGCGACCGCCGATCCCGCTGCGGTTTCCGCACCTTTGGTTGGAGTACGCCCACGCGCGTTGTCGGGCCCTTCCTTCACAGGCGTCGCTGGTTTCACGATCGGCTTGGCGGCGGGCTGTGGAATCGTCATCTCCGGGGTTTTCGCGGCCGGTGCAGCTTGCTGATCGGGCCGTTTCAGCATTTCGGTCGTCGGCGTTTGAATCGCACGGCCCGAGATGTTCGTGAGACCGCCGTTTGCCGGACCCGGCACCCCGCCGCCGAGCGAAATGGTCATGACCGCCGGCTTTGCTGGCTGGACGCGCGAGCCGCCCGGCGCAACAATCAGGATCGCCACTGCCGCGGCATGGACGAGTATCGAGATCGCAACCATCCGCTGCAGCCCATCGGGCTGATGCATCCGCGCACGCAAGACATCGGTTACGTCCACGCGGTGTCACCGTGCCGACGGCAGTTCGGCCTCGAGGCCGACTTTGAGAACGCCGCCGTCTTTCAAGCGCGAAAACACATCCATCAAATCGCCATAGAGCAGCCCGCGATCGCCGCGCAAGAACACTTCTTTCTCGGGAGAGGCTTCCATCTTTTGTCGAACGCGCTCGACGAGGACTTCCGATCGCACCGGTTCTTCGTTGATGTAGACAATCCCATTGTCGCGGTACCCGAGCGGCACGCTCACCGAGATGCGGGCACCCTCGATCGGATTGGCGCGGCGCGCCACCGGCAGGTTGACGTCGATGCCGCGCTGAATCATCGGCGCGGTCACCATGAAGATGATCAGCAACACGAGCATCACGTCGACGAGCGGGACGACGTTGATCTCGGCAAGCGTGCTGCTGACGCGCTGACCGCGGGTGCGCCCCGGCGCGGCTGCCGATCCACCCTGCACTTTCGGCATCGGTTACGTGAAATTCCTTTCGGCGATGTTCAGGAACTCCATCGCGAAATCATCCATCTGCCCGGCAAAGACCTTTACACGGTGTGACAGATGGTTGTACGCGACGACCGCGGGAATTGCGGCGGCGAGGCCCGCCGCAGTAGTGACGAGTGCATCGGCGATGCCAGGCGCCACCGCCCCGAGATTGGTGGACCCGGTCTCCGCGATTCCGAGAAATGCGACCATGATTCCCCAGACCGTTCCGAACAATCCGACAAACGGCGCGACGCTCGCAGTCGTCGCGAGAAACGTAATGCGGTGTTCCAGCTTGTTCATCTCGATGACCGACGCGCGCAGCAGGGCGCGGTCGACGGCCGTGAGGCTCCTCAAGATTGGACGCCCGGCAACCGGACGCGGATTGGGTGGCGACGGGTTTTCTTCCGTGTGCGCACCCTGGCGCAGCTGAGCGGTGAGCTCCGCATAGCCGGCCTGGAACAAACCGACGAGCGGACTCGCGCTCAGCGAGCGAGAGACGGCTTGCACTTCGGAGAATTTGCTGCTGCGGCGAAACACCTCCAAGAAGCTCGAGGTTTGCCGTTGCGCGCGACTGAGCGTCACGAGCTTGTAGAGGATGATTGCCCACGATCCGATCGACAGGAGCGCGAGAATCAGGAGCACCCCGCGCGCCACCGGCGAGGTCGACTGCGCGAGGACTTCAATGACGAGCGAACCCGTACCGGCGGACGCGCTGCTGCCTTGCGCCTGCAGTTGCAGGGCGAAGCATGCGCTACCAAGCGTGCGCAAACACCCCTCCGTGGAGATTGCCGTGCGCCGCTGGGACAGCGCGATTGCAAAACTGTATCATGGCGTAAAAATCCTGTCAAACCTATGTTACGATTGGAGTTCCGCGCGCTGTCATGCTCCGCTTCCTACGCATAACCCGCCTTGCCATCATCGATGCCGTCGAGGTGGAGTTCGACCCCGGACTCAACGTCCTGACGGGCGAAACCGGCGCCGGCAAGTCGATCCTCGTCGAAGCGGTCGGCTTACTTCTCGGCGGCCGCGCTTCGGGCGACCTCGTGCGGACCGGTGAAGATCTCGCCACGATCGAAGCCATCTTCGAAACGAGTGGGGAAGAGCTCCTCGTCCGCCGCGAGATCACATCCCAGGGCCGCAGCCGCGCGTTCATCAACGGCGAGCTTGCCACCGCCGGGGCGCTGAAGGATCTTTCGGCTCGACTGCTCGAACTCCATGGGCAGCACGAACATCACACGCTGCTCGACCCGCGAACCCATCTCGCAGTACTCGACGTTTTCGGCGGTCACGACGAACGGCTGGGCCGTATTGCGGCAACCTTCGACACGCTGCAACAGGCAGGTGCCGACCTCGCACGGGTGAAAGACGCGATCAGCGACCGGGGCGCACGTCAGGAACTCGCTGCGTTTCAACTCGCCGAGCTCGACCGCGCCGCGCTCAAGGCGGGTGAAGATGTCGAGCTCGCCGCACTGCGACAGGTTCTCGCCAGCCGCGAGCGAGTGGAGCGGCTCTGCGCGGAGAGCTACGGCGCGTTGTACGAAAGCGACGATGCCATCCTTGGCCGGCTCGGAGGCGTGTGGCGCCGCGTCGCCGATCTCGCGGCGCTGGATCCGCAGTTCCAGCCGTACCTGGAAGCACGCGACGGGATCAAATCACAGCTCGAGGATCTCGCGATTTTTCTCCGCCGATATGCCGAGACGATCGACGCATCGCCCGGACGCTTGCAGCAGACCGAAGAGCGCCTCGCGCTCATCGAGCGACTGAAGCGTAAATACGGTCCCGAACTCGCGTCGGTGATTGGCAAGCGCGACGCACTGCGGCGCGAGCTCGCCGACCTGGAAACGGGCGATCAGCACCTCGAACAGTTGCAACGCGCCCACGCCGCCGCGCGCGCCGACTATCTCGCCGACGCACGCGCGCTCTCTGCAGCGCGGACGCAGGCGGCGCCGGCGTTCGCACGTGCGCTCGAGGAGCTGCTGGGCGAACTGGCCATGGATCGCACGCGCTTCGAAGTACGCTTCGCACCGGAGGCGCTGCCCGAAACCGGATGGAGTGCGCAGGGCATCGACCAGGCGGAATTCTTCGTCTCGCCCAATCCGGGCGAAGATCTGCGCCCGCTCGCGCGGATCGTCTCGGGCGGCGAACTGTCGCGCATCATGCTCGCGATCAAAACGCTGACGGCGACGTCGCGGCACGGCTTCAGCGACGCGATCGATCGCCCGCCGAGCGCGAGCGCGCCGGGCCTGATCTTCGATGAAGTCGACGCGGGCATTGGCGGCCGCGTGGCGGATGTCGTTGGCGCAAAACTCCGCGCCCTCGGCTCGGCGTTCCAAGTGCTGTGCATTACGCACCTCCCGCAAATTGCCGCGTATGCCGATACCCACTTCCAGATCGAAAAGCGCGTCGAGCAGGGTCGGACGGTCACGCGGGTCGTGCGCCTCTCGCCGACAGCACAGGTCGACGAAATCAGCCGTATGCTTGCCGGATCCGCAGTCACCGATGCGGTTCGGCGGTCGGCTCGTGAGATGCTAGACCAGCGGCGGCAAGCCAAAGGCGAAAGCGAAAGGGCGAAAGCGAAACCGCAAAGCGCGCAGCGTCACCGGCGCGAGCGAGCGTAGAGCCGACCCTCAGGTCGGGGCGAACAGGACGATGGCCCGCAAATATCTGATCGAAACGTTCGGCTGCCAGATGAACGCTCACGACTCCGAGCGCATGGCGGGCCTCCTCGAACAAGCGGGTTTCGAACCGACAGACGATGCCGCGGATGCGGATGTGGTCGTGATCAACACCTGCAGCGTCCGCGAGCACGCGGAAGACAAGTTGTACACGCGCCTCGGCGAACTGCGGGTGATGGCCGCGGCCACCGGCCACGATCCGGTCGTCGCCGTCGCCGGGTGCGTGGCGCAGCAGGAGGGCGAGACGCTGCTGAAACGATCGCCGGGCGTCGCCGACGTCATCGTCGGCACCCAGGCGATCCGCCGCCTGCCGATGCTCGTCGAGCAGGCGCGCGTCGAGCGGCGGCCGCTCGTCGATCTCAATCCCTACGAGGACGTCACGTTTCCGCTTGGCGTCACGCGCCGCAGCGATCCCGTCAAGGCATACGTCACCATCATCGAAGGCTGCAACGAGTTCTGCAGTTTCTGCGTGGTCCCGTACACCCGCGGACATGAACGGATGCGGCCGAGACGCGACATCCTCGCCGAAGTCCGCGAAGCGGCGGCGAGCGGCCGCCGTGAAGTGCAGCTGCTCGGGCAGATCGTGAATCACTACGACGCGCCCGACCACCCGGGCTGCGATTTCACCGGCCTCCTCGAAGCGATTCACGCGGTGCCGGGCGTCGAGCGGATCCGCTTCGCCAGCCCGCATCCGCGGCATTTCTCGGATCGGTTCCTCGACGCGATGCGGCGGCTGCCAAAAATCTGCCGACATCTGCATCTGCCGGTGCAATCGGGATCGACGCGCGTGCTCGAAGCGATGCGGCGCCGCTATACGCGGGCGAGCTATCTGGATCTGGTGGCGCGAATCCGCGGCGCATTGCCGGAAGTCGCGCTTTCGACCGATATGATCGTTGGGTTTCCCGGGGAGACCGACGCGGACTTCGAGGACACGCTGACGCTGATCGACGCGGTGCGCTATCACAGCATGTTCTCGTTCAAGTACTCCGAGCGCCCGAACACGCTCGCCGCGAAGCGGCTCGCTGATGACGTGAGCGAGGAAACGAAGACGACACGGATTGTGGCGCTCCAGGCGCGCCAGCGGGAGATTCAACTCGAGTTGAATCGCGCACTGGTCGGCCGCGCTGTCGACGTGCTCATCGACGCCGCGAGTCGGCGGCGCGAGACCGAGCTCTCCGGCCGCACCAGCCAGAACGTCGTCGTCAATCTTCCGGGCCCGGCGACGTGGATCGGCCGGACGATTGCCGTCACCGTGGAGCGGGCGAGTGCTCACAGCGTGTGGGGAACCGCGGCGGCGAACATCGACGGCGCCCGGGATGACGTCGCTGTCCGGGGCAGCGCCCCGGCTGAAATTGACACGGCCCGGGCAGGGGCCTAGGGTAGAACCATGCAGATTGAAATGACCATCAAGGGATTGATGGTCGACCCGATCACCAACAGCCCGATCGTCATCCTGCGCGACAAGGACGGGCAGCGGGTGCTGCCGATCTGGGTGGGAATTTTCGAGGCCAACGCCATCGCGCTGCAGATCGAGAACATCTCGACGCCGCGGCCGATGACCCACGACCTGCTGCGCAACGTCATCCAAGACCTCAAGGCGTCGGTCAAAAAGGTCGTCGTCTGCGATCTGCAGGAGAACACCTTCTACGCGTTGATCTACCTGGCCCTGCACGGCGAGACGGTGGCCATCGATGCGCGGCCGAGCGACGCGATCGCCCTGGCGCTCCGGACGCGGGCACCGATCTTCGTCGAGGAAGCCGTACTCGACAACGCGAAGACGCTCGACTTCGCGCCGGACAAGGCCGATGCCGACCGGCTCCACAAGTGGCTCGAGAGCCTCGACCCCGACGATTTCGAATACAAGATGTGAAGATCGCCGCGCCGAACACTGAGAGCCGGCGGCGCGCGCAGAGACGCGAGCGCGCACGTTCCGGGAACGTCGCGGATCCGGCTCTAACGCGGTCGCGTTGTGGAGCGAGGATGCGATGCGCGGCCATTCCTCGGTCGTTTGCCCCTGACATTTCCTTTTCCGCCGATCCGAAAAAGTCTTTGATGCGGTGATTTCAGCGGTTCTGTCGAGCTGAGCACGCGCGATTCTTTGCTAGAATCGCCGCGCATCCCCCACCACTCGATGATTGTCGCCATCGCCAACCAGAAAGGCGGCGTCGGTAAGACGACGACCGCCATCAACCTGGCGGCCGCGCTCGCTCTGCGGGGCAAGCGCACGCTGCTCATCGATCTCGATCCCCAGGCGAACAGCACCATGTCGTTCCTCGACATGCCGCAGGTGGCGCGCAGCGTCTACGACGCGATCGCGGAGCCGAAGGTCGCGCTGTCGGACGTGGTCGTGCCGACGCCGGTCGACCGGCTGTTCGTCGCGCCGTCGCGGATCGCGCTCGCCAAGCTCGAAGCGAAGCTGGTGGGGGAGATGGACGCGCACTTCCGGCTGAAGGACAAGCTGGAACCGCTCCGCAAGGACTATCCCCACGTGGTCATCGACTGTCCGCCGACGCTCGGCCTGCTGACGGTCAACGCGCTGGTCGCCGCGACGCACCTGCTGATTCCGATTCAGTCGTCGTACTTCGCGCTCGAAGGGACCGACGATCTGCTCGAGACGATCGAGAAGGTGCGGGCGCGGCCCAATCCGGCGCTGCGGATTCTGGGCGTCGTGATCACGATGCACGACAAGCGCACCGCGCTGGCGCGCGACATCCGTTCGCAGATCCAGAAGGTGTTCGGCGGCAAGGTGTTCAAGACGGTGATCACCAAGAGCGTCCGGCTGGAGGAAAGCCCTGCCTACAAAGAATCGATTTTCACCTTCGCGCCCGAATCGACCGGCGCGACCGAATACTACCGGCTCTGCGAGGAGGTTATCGATCGTGCCTAGACGCGGACTGCCCGATTCGATCTCGATGCGCCACGACGAGCATTACGTCGAGGCGCTGGCGGCGTCAGCGGGGACGCCGGTCGGCCGGATGGTGCCGATCGACCTGATCGACCCGAATCCCGATCAGCCGCGGCAGGTGATGGGCGACCTCTCGGAGCTGATCGCCTCGATCGCCGACAAAGGCGTCATCGAGCCGCTGGTCGTGCGGCAGCGCGGCGGGCGCTTCCAGATCGTCGCCGGCGAGCGGCGGTATCAGGCATCGGTCCAGGCCGGCCTGCGCGAACTGCCGGTGGTGATCCGCGACGCCGACGATGCCGAAGTCATCGAGCTCGCGCTGATCGAAAACCTGCAGCGCAAGGATCTGACGCCGTTCGAAGAAGCGGAGGCGCTGCACGGGCTCGCCGTGCGCTGCGGCTACACCCACGAAGATCTCGCCAAGCGGCTGGGGAAGTCGCGCACCTCGATCACCGAGTCGCTCGCGCTCGCCGAGATGCCCGAGGAGGTCCGCAACCTGTGTCGGCTGGCCGACATTTCGTCCAAGTCCTTGCTTCTGCAGATAGTTAGACAAAGCACTCCCGAAAAAATGATCGCGCTCGTCGAGTCGATCGCGAGCCAGGGCGGTACCACGCGGCAACAGCTCCGAGAGGCGACCGCGCGACCCAAGGCGGGGCGCCCGAAGCACTATGTGTTCGCCTATCGACCGCCGTCGAAACAGTTCAATCTGAAATTGAGCTTCGCCAAGGGCCGGGTCAACCGCGACGAGATCATCGACGCGCTCGAAGCGATCCTTCGCGATCTGCGGAAGGGCAAATAACGAGTCGCGCGATCCGTTGCGGCGCGGCGTGGGCGGCACTGATGACCGCGTGCGGCACGGCGCCGCCGCGCTACATCGTGACCGCTTCGCCGATCGATGTCGGCGCGACATCGCCACCGTTGTGCATCGCGATCGACGCGCACGATCCGCGCGGCGTCTGGTGGTGGGAGCCGGGCCGGCCGGGATGCGCGGGCCGGTCGACCGGTCCGGGCGTCTTTCACGGAGACCACGCCTCGGTCAACACCGGATCGCGGCCGGGCGTCATCGATGCGTCGTTCCGACTGCAGCGGCGCCGCGCGCCGGCCGGCGCCGATCCGGCATTCGTGGATGTGCGACTGATCCTGGAGAGCGATACGATGCGATCGCCCGACTCGCGCACCGTCGTGTCGACGATCCGCCGCGCCGATCTCGAACTGCCGGAGTCGGCGCCGCGCGACCGCAGACAAACCCCACCGGCGGAGCGCCGCTGAATCCAAGGCCGCAGAAGGAGCGCGCACCATCGAAGGGCACCAACGTCCGCCTCGTGCGGCTGCGTGAACCGACGTGTCGCGGTTTCCGGGCGAAATGCCCTGCGATTTCCCGTGAGTCTGATAATGCATGTTATGTTAACTTGACGGTCTGAACCGCCCGGCGCAGCGTCGCCGCCACCCGATCAATTCCGCACCGCAGGAGAAGCCGTTACCTCCGACTCCGGGACGTCGTTGACAGGCGAATACACCCATCCTGAGGGAAACGTGTCGCGCTTCAGCGGTGAAGCCGATCAGGAGGGAGGACTGCGTCTTGCGCTCGACGACGGGACGATCAGCTTCTCAGGACGATGTGTCCCGCACGGCAGCGTGTACGATGAACTGCCGCTCCTCGTTCGGGGCGGCTCCGCGAATGGGTTGACGCTTTCCTTCTCTTACTAACGATCCCTACTGATCACGCCGTCCAGTGCGTCGCCTCGAACCGATCGTCGGGCAATGGCACTTGAATCGGCCGATGGGGCGGATGGCGCTCGATTTCAGTTCGGTTCGCATCGTACACGGCGAGAAAAAATCCGTAGCGCTCGCGGGCGCCCAGATCCGACAACGGTATCGCCATCTCCAGGACAGTCGCGGCCGCTGCATGCGCACGGCCGGGTCCCCGTTCGTGCCACGACGGCGGGTTGCCGTGATGCTGCCAATACGACGCGGCCACGCGACCGTCGCGCGCCGTGATCGAGAGGCGCAGGCCCGGCGGCTCGAGAAACTTGAGCGAGCATTCGTAGCCCTCGCCAAGCACGTCGACGAATGGCCGCGACGAATCGACTCTGACGAACAGCTGCTCGCGATCAAACCCGAAGCGAATCTCGGTGACGATCGCGGCCGGCCGGTCGGTCTGGTGCATGGCGCCCGGTAAATCGCGGATCTCCAGCCGGCCCGCGTCGAGCCATTCGAAGTAGCTCGTGTCCTCGCCGTCGATGACCGGATGAATCAAGCCGGTTGGAGGTGTTTCCGCGGTCGGCAGCTCGCGGACCGAAATGTTGCTGACGAAGAGATCGTCGGGCACCGGCAGCTGCAACAACCGGTAGACGTTCCTCAGGTGGCGGCGGAACAGCTCGTCGAATTCGAGATCGTGCTCGGACGAATGGTCGTCGCCGTACCACCAGAACCAGTCGCTGCCTTCAGCGATCAGAATCTCTTCCCGCGCCTGCGCGAACGCGGCAGGGTCGGCGGACGGCGCAGCATCGAGCGCGGCGCGCGCCTGCGCAAGCTGGTCCCAGGCCCGGCGGTCGTCGTCGTGACCGATCCATATGTAGAAGTTGGCGTCGATCCACGAGCCGGGAAAGATCGTCGGCAGCTCGCGCCGCGGCGCGTTCATCGCTTCGGTCATGGTGACCGTCCGCAGCTCGGGATGGTCCGACAGCCGACGATACAGGGCGCGGAGGAACGGCCGACCGCCGGCTTCGAAATGCTCCCAGGCGTTTTCGCCATCGAGGATGACAGGGATCAGTGCGTCTTCCCCGCCGGTACGGGTCGCAAAGCGCCGGCCCGCTTCCGCCAGCCGCGACACGAAGTCATCGGCCGCGGCATCGGCAGGCCGGCCCGCATAGCTGAATCCGATCAAATCCGACAACAGGTGATCGCGGAAGACGCAGCCGATGCGCGCGCCGCCGCTGGCAATCGTGTACGGCCGGTACAGACTTTCCGGATCCTCGAGATAACCGGCGGCGTCTCGGGCAAAGGGCCTGCCGAGTGTACGGGCGAGGATTTGTTCGTCGGTCGCCAGCCACGTAAAGCCCGCTTCCGCGGCGAGCGGAATCATCGCATCCGACACAGAGCCCTCGGATGGCCAGAGGCCAACCGGTCTCCGGCCAAACAGGCGCTCGTGGCAGGCGGACGCGCGCTGCAGTTGTTCGCGTGCATCCTCCGGGTGAATGAACCGGTGGCGCGGCATCGGCGAATCGGGATGCGTACGCAGGTAGATGTCGGTGTCGCACAAGAGCGGCAGGATCGGGTGATAAAAGGGTGAAGCGGAGATCTCCACCTGACCCGACATCGCCGCCGCGCGGTACGCGGGGATGACGGCGTTCAGCAGGTCGAGCTCCGCAGCCCTGAGCACTGCCTTGTCCTCTTCGGAAAACAGGCGGCCCTTCCCCACCAGGCCGCGCACGCGCTCGTCGCCCTCGAGGAAATAGGGGTCCATCCACGCGAGTTTCTGCCAGACCTGCAGATCGCGGAAATCATCGTCGGTCAAGCGGCGGACCGCCGCCGTCGAATCCCGCGGCGATTCAAGCGGTCCGCGCAGGGCCAGCAGCTCCGCGTATCGCGGATGGATGTCGATCATCCGCTGCCGTTGCGCGTGGAAAAAATTCTGGACGAGGAAGCGACGGTCGTCGTCGCTGAGATCCTCGGCGGGCTTCATACTGAGCTCGAGATACTGACCGCGGGCACGGCCGGCGGCAAAGGCCTCGAGTTGCACGAGAAGCGACGGCACGAGGTTGAAGGTCATCCTGACGCGCGGGAATTCGCGCGCGAGTGCGACCATGCCGTAGTAATCCTTCAGCGCGTGAAGCCGCACCCACGGGAGGATATGCTCGCGGGTCACCAGATCTTCGTAGTACGGCTGGTGCATGTGCCATAGGAGCGCGACCCGCGTCATGGTGCTAGTCTAGTCCTTGCATTGTTCAGGATTCTCGATCGTTACCTCGTCCGCGAAATCGTCCTGCCGTTCGCGATCAGTCTGGTAGCGTTCACATTCGTCCTGGAAATCCCGCCGATCCTCCAGCAGGCGGAGCCGCTGATTTCTCGCGGCGTCGAGTGGCCGATCATCGGCCGGGTTCTGCTCACCCTGCTGCCGCAGGCGCTCAGCCTCACGATTCCGGTCGCCGTTCTGCTCGGCATTCTCGTCGGGCTCGCGCGAATGTCCGCGGATCGCGAGCTCGTCGCGATGCAGGCGTGCGGCGTCAGCCTGATGCGCCTGTTCCGTCCCATCGCGCTGGTGGCGCTGCTCGGCACGGTCGCGACCGCGTATGAAGTGATCATCGCGCTGCCGGACGCGAACCAGACGTTTCGCACCATCGCGTTTGGGCTGGTCAAGGAGAAGGTCGAAAACAACGTCAAACCGCGCGTCTTCTTCGAAGAATTTCCGAATCAGGTGATTTACGTACAGGACGTGCGCCCGGGCGGCGGATGGCGCGACGTGTTCCTTGCCGATACGACGCGCGCCGACTATACGACCGTGTATTTCGCACGCGAAGGTCGCATCGTGGTCGATCGGGAAAAGCGGCTCGTGCACCTCGTGCTCACCGACGCGACGAGCCATACGACGATCGGCTCACAGCCCGAGACCTACGAGGGACATCAATCGCAGCAATTCACGATCACCCTCGATCCGGGGCGGATCTTCGGAGAGCCACCCAACAAGGGTGTGCCGGAGAAGACGTTCAGGGAGCTTCTCGACACCATCGCCCAGGCCGACAAGGAACACCGGCCGGCCAACCTCGAGCGGTTCTTCATTTCGTACAAGTTCGCCTTGCCGCTCACCTGCCCTATCCTCGCGCTGATCGGTCTCGCGCTGGGCGCGACAAATCGAAAGGACGGCCGCTTTGCGGGCTTCGCGGTCGGGCTGGGCGTGGTACTCGTCTACTACATTCTTTTATACGGCGCGCGGGCCGGCGCCACCGGTGGGCGGCTGAATCCGACATGGGCACCGTGGATTCCCAACATCCTGATGGCCGTTGCCGGGCTGCTGATGCTCGGTTGGCGCGCGCGATGGGCCGATCAGCCGATCCGTCTGGCGCTGCCGGCCTTTCTGACGCGCGCTTCCCGCAACGGACGCGAACGCGCCGCTGCCGCTTCCACCGCGAAGCGCGTCGTGCTCGTCGTTCGAGTGCCGCGCCTCGATCTACCGATGCCTCGTCTGCTCGACCTCTATATCGGGCGGGAGTACCTGCGAGTGCTCGTGCTCGGCGTCGCGGCGCTGCTGTCGATCTTCTACATCGCGACGTTCATCGATCTGGTGGACAAGCTGCTGCGCGGCGACACGACGACGCGGATGCTCCTGCAGTATTTCTATTTCAAGACGCCGGAATTCATCTATTACGTGATCCCGATGGGCGTCCTGCTCGCAACGCTCGTGACGATTGGCCTCCTGAGCAAGAACAGCGAATTGATGGTCATGCGGGCGTGCGGGATCAGTCTTTACCGCACTGCCGCGCCCCTGCTCGTCTTCGCGCTGCTCACGAGCGGCGTGCTCTATCTGCTCCAGGAACGCGTCCTCGCCAGCACGCGACGCGAAGCCGATCGTCTCGAGCGAATCATCAGGAAATGGCCGCCGGCCATCTCGCCGCTCGACCGCCGCTGGGTCGTGGGCGCCGACGGCAGCGTCTATCACTACGATTATTTCGACAAAGATGCGGACCGCTTCTCGCGCCTCCACGTCTACCGGCTCGATCAGCCCTCATGGACGCTGCAGTCGATTGCTTACGCGAAGCAGGCGATGCCGGCAAACGGCGGGCGCAGCGCTGATGCCGACGAGGGAGTGTTCCGCTGGCGGATGCGCGACGGGTGGCTTCGCCAGATGGTGGCATCGCACGCGAAGAGCGGCGACCTGACCGTGAAATATGAACCGTTCGCGGACCGCGAAGCGTCGCTCGAGCCGCCGAAATACTTCAAGAATGACACACCCGATCCCGACATGATGCGGTTCGGCCAGCTCCGCGAGTTCATCTCGCGGCTCGAGTACAGCGGCGCTGAAGTCGCGCGCTACAAAGTTGCGCTTCAGCGGAAGATTGCGTTTCCGCTCGTCACGCTGGTGATGACGCTCCTGGCGGTGCCTTTCGCGGTGATGACTGGCCGACGCGGCGCGATGTACGGCATCGGCGCCGCGATCGTGATCGCGATTGTCTATCGGACTGCCGAGAGTCTGCTGGCGGCGTTCGGCGCCGGCGGGCTGCTGCCGCCGACACTGGCGGCGTGGGCGCCAAATCTGCTGTTTGCCGCAGCCGCCGTTTATCTGATCCTGACCGTCAGAACTTGACGGAATCGGTACAAATCTTAGAGTCCCGAGGACGCCTTCAACCCCGCCGCCTTATCGGTGCGTTCCCACGTAAACTCCGGCTCGCTGCGGCCGAAATGTCCGAACGCTGCGGTCTTTTTGTAGATCGGGCGGCGCAGGTTCAACTCTTCGATGATGCCGCGCGGCGTGAGCTTGAAATGTGCGCGCACCAGTTCGGTGATCTGCTCTTCCGGAATTCGGCCGGTGCCTTCGGTGCGGATCAGCAGCGACACCGGATCGGCGACGCCGATCGCGTAGGCAAGCTGCACGAGGGCACGGTCCGCGATCCCCGCCGCGACGACGTTCTTGGCGATGTAGCGCGCCATGTAGCAGGCGGAGCGATCGACCTTCGTGGGATCCTTACCGGAGAAGGCGCCGCCGCCGTGCGGCGCCGCACCGCCGTAGGTATCGACGATGATCTTCCGTCCGGTCACGCCGGCGTCGCCGTGCGGTCCGCCGGTCACGAAGCGGCCGGTCGGGTTCACGTAAATCTTCGTCTGCTTGTCCATCATGTCCGCGGGAATGACGCGGTCGATGATCTTCTCGGTGATGTCGGCCTTCATGCGTTCCTGACTGACATCAGGACTGTGCTGGCTCGAGACGACGACCGCGTCGACGCGGACCGGTTCGGAGCCTTCGTATTCGACGGTGACCTGCGATTTCCCATCGGGTCGGAGATATGTGAGAACACCGTCACGCCGCGCGCACGACAAGCCTTTGGTGAGCTTGTGCGCCAGCATGATCGGCAACGGCATCAGTTCCTCGGTTTCCTTGCAGGCAAACCCGAACATCAAACCCTGATCGCCGGCGCCGCCGGTGTCGACGCCCATCGCGATGTCGGGCGACTGGCTGTGAACCGCCGACAGCACGGCGCACGTCTCCGCGTCGAATCCGTATTTGCCGCGCGTGTAGCCGACGTCGGCAATCGTATCGCGCACCACTTTCTGGTAATCGATGACCGCGGTGGTCGTGATTTCGCCTGCGACGAACGCGATGCCGGTCGTGACGAGCGTTTCGCACGCGACCCTCGCCGTCGGATCCTTGCCGATAATCGCGTCGAGAATGGAATCTGAAATTTGATCGGCAATCTTGTCCGGGTGCCCTTCCGTGACCGATTCCGATGTGAACAAATGCCGCCCGTTACGGCTCATGCCGCGCTCCTTCTGGTGATTTGCGGGTCGTCGAAACGGTTAAGTCTAGCAGAATCAATGACGCGGGTGAAAGCGATCGTAGACCGATCGCAGCCTCGCTTCCAGGACGTGCGTGTAGATCTGCGTGGTCGACAAATCGGCGTGTCCGAGCATCAGCTGAATGGCGCGGAGATCGGCCCCGCGATCGAGGAGATGCGTGGCAAATGAATGCCGCAACACATGCGGACTGACCATCCGGGGCAGCCCCGCCTGCCGGCCGTATCCCTTCAGGATTTTCCAGAACCCGACGCGGCTGAGCGGCCCGCCGCGGGCGTTGACGAACAAGCGCGGCGCCGCGCGACCCGACGCCTTCCGATTGGCGACGAGCAGCGGCCGCGCCTCGCGTTGATACCGCGCGAGCCACGCTGCGGCCTGCGCGCCGATCGGCACGATCCGCTCTTTATTGCCTTTGCCGATGCACGTGAGGTATTCGGCGTCGAGATGCAGATCGGATGCCCGAATCGCGACCAGCTCCGAGACGCGCATCCCCGTCGCGTATAAGACTTCAATCAACGCGCGATCGCGAAGGCCGCGCGGCGTCGACGGATCCGGCTGCTGCAGGAGTTGGTCGACCTGCTCGAGCGAGAGGAACTTCGGCAGCGCCGGCCAGGCACGCGGCGGTCGCAGATCATCGGCGGGGCTTTCCTCCAATCGGCGATCAAGTACGAGGAAGCGAAACAGCCCGCGCACCGCCGCCACGGACCGCGCCACCGAACGCGGCGACAATCCCGACGCCATCTGCTGCCGTACGAACGCTTCCAGCGCTGGACGGTCGAGGCGCTCGATCCGCGTCTCACGACCGGCAGCGAATTTCGCGAGCGCGCGCAGATCGCGCTCGTAGCTCTCGAGCGTATGCGCGGCCAACCGTCGTTCAACGCGCAGGTGATCGAGGTACGGTTCGATGAGCGCCGCCACAGTCTCATCAGTTTACTGTCGGCGCGGCGCGACTGTGCTACGATCCACGGTTTGTTTCCCGAGGTCGTTCGATTCATGCCTGTACGTTCCAAGTGGCAGTCGCTTCCTACCGAGGCCATCAATCCCGCCACTCTTGCGATCGACAAACTGACCGCCGCCGACATCGTCGAGGGAATGCTGAACGAGGACCGCAAGATGCTCGCCGCCGTACAGCGCGAGAAAGAGCGGATCGCCGTCGGCATCGACATCATCGCGCAGGCGCTCCGCCGCGGCGGACGCGTCGTGTTCGTCGGCGCCGGTACGAGCGGCCGCCTGGGCGTTGTCGAATCCGCGGAAATGCCGCCGACCTTCGGCACCGATCCGAACCTGGTGCTCGCGATCATGGCCGGCGGCAAGAACGCCGTGCTGCGCGCCAAGGAAGGCGTCGAGGACAACTACGAAGAGGGCGCCCGATCGATCAATCGGCTGCGGCCGACGAAGACCGATGTCGTGATCGGCGTATCGGCGAGCGGCATGACGCCGTTCGTGCGCGGAGCTCTGACGCGCGCGCGCCGCGCCGCGTCGAAAATTATTTTTGTCACCTGCGATCCGCGGACGGAGCTCCAGACCTTCGTCGATTTGACGATTGCGCCGGCGGTCGGGCCCGAGGTGATTGCCGGCTCGACGCGGCTGAAGGCCGGCACTGCCACGAAGATCGTCCTCAACATGCTGACGACCGGCGCGATGGTCAGGACCGGAAAGACTTACGGCAACCTGATGGTCGACGTGCAGATGGGCTCAGAGAAACTCAAGGATCGCGCGCGCCGGATCATCACGATCGTGACCGGCCTCGATTACGACGCCGCCGATGATCTCCTGCGCAACGCGCACTGGAATGTCAAGGCGGCGATTGTCATGCAGAAGAGCGGCCTCCCCTATGCGAAGGCGATCGCGCGGCTGCGCAAGTCTCATGACGTGGTGCGCGATGCGATTGGCGAGGATGTCGAGCCGCGTTTGAAAGAACTGCTGCAGAGCACTAACGGGAACTCGTAGTCACATACTGCGGAATCTGCAGCGCGCCGCGCGCTTCTTCGATTGCCAATCGAATTGCGCCGGCTGCCGGTTCCTCGGTCAGCAACCGGACCGTCGATCGAGGGGCAATCTCCGGCAACCGCCGCTCGAGGTCCGCGGCCAGCGATGGAGCGGCGCGGAAGGCGCCGCCGGCGAGAACGAACGGAAAGGCATCGCCGCGCATGTCGAGCCGCGCCGCCACCGATTGTGCGGCGAGCGCGAGTTCCTCGGACGCTTGTTCGAGAATCTGCGCTGCGACCGCATCGCCCGCATCGCGCAACCGCTGCACCACCGGACCGAGCGTGGCGACCCGCGACCGCGGGACGTCGCGGTGATACACAACGTGCACGAGCGCCGCGGTGTGGGCGACGCCGAAGTGACGCAACACTTCGTCGGTCAGCCGTGTCTTCGGGCCGCGGCCGTCGGCTTCGCGAACCACTGCCCTCAACGCTCGCCGCCCGATCCAGTAGGCGCTGCCTTCGTCACCGATCGCGTGGCCCCAACCGCCTGCCCGCGCTGCAAACCCTCGGGCGTTGCGTCCGTACGCAATCGATCCCGTTCCTGATAACACGACGATCCCCGGTGCATCGCCGGCGCCGGCAACCAGAGCGATGAGCGCATCGTTGACGACCAGCACACGGGCGCCAGGACTGATGCGCCGCATGATGTCGCGGACGACTCGTGCGTCTTCTTCGCGGTCGACACCGGCGATCCCGAGACAGATCACTTCGGGTCTTGGCTGCCGATCGCCGAGCGCCTCCTCCATCACTTGATGAAGGACCTTTTCCACTTCCAGTTCGCCCGACGCCTGGAGATTCGCGCCCGGGCCGCGGCTCGCCGACAAAACGGATCCATGCTCGTCGGCAAGGAGGCAAACCGTTTTCGTGCCGCCGGCATCGATGCCGAGCAGATGCATATCAGCCATCGTATGCTAATCTCGGGCGGGTCGACGATCAGCGACAAAGGCCAACGACGAACGACCACCAAACCCTCCTCATGCTGGATAACGCGGCGACGACCTCTGCGCGCGCGCTGCTCCAACACGCCGTTACGGCCCGCATCTTCCCCGCCGCCACTGCGGAAGTCGGCGACAGCGAGCGTCCGCTGTGGCGGGAGGCGTTCGGCCGCCTGACGTTCGACGATGCCGCTCCGGCGACGAACGACACGATCTTCGATCTCGCGTCGCTGACCAAACCGATCGCGACCGCAACCGTGATCATGCGGCTCGCCGCCGACGGGGCGCTCTCATTCACCGATCCGGTCGCGTCACTCTTCGAGGATTGGCGGGGCGCCGATCGCGAGGATGTGACCATTCGAGAGTTGCTGGAGCACGCGTCCGGGCTCGCGGCACGCCTCGTCGATCCGCCGCCTCTGACCAGACGCGAGTTCGAGCACGAAATCGGCACGATGAAACTCGAATACCTGCCGCGGACGAAGTCGATCTACAGCGACCTCGGATTCATTCTGCTCGGCTTCATCGCGGAAGATCGCGGCGGCACCGCATTGAATCGTCTGTGGGAACGCAGCCGTCCGCAGCCGCGGATCGATGAGTGGCTCGCGTTCGGTGTTGGAGACACTCTCCAGGAGCGCGTCGCGCCGACCATGCCCGAACCGAACGATGCGCGTCGCGGGCGGCGATTGACAGGCGAGGTGCACGACGACTACGCCGCGGCGCTGGACGGCGTCGCCGGCCACGCCGGCATGTTTGGCAACACCGCCGGTGTGGGAAGTTTTGCCCGGACGATGCTTCGCGCGGCGCGCGGCGACCGCACAATCACGCGTCCTCTCTCGGCCGCGCTCGTCGAGCAGATGACGGTCAAGAGTTCGGTTCCTGGAAGTTCGCGCGCGCTTGGCTGGGACACGATGCTGCCGACGTCATCGTGCGGGACCGAACTCTCGCCCGCCGCCTTCGGTCACGTCGGTTTCACCGGAACGTCGTTGTGGATCGATCCGATTCTCTTTCCAGCACAGTGGGATCCGAAGCTTGGAATTCACGTGACTTGAAGTCGCG
>JADMIO010634527.1_pt1 | contig 24701 bp, 21 predicted proteins | sample 8958161 | NCBI WGS metagenome assembly JADMIO01 (sample SAMN16585339, study PRJNA669376) | soil metagenome | isolation source: Crop rotation soil | place: USA: Cullars Rotation, Alabama | collected 2011
TTGCCTTCCGGTTCGTGGGCTCGCCGGGTGAAAAAATCCTCCGAAACGAGAATGAGCGGTTAAAAGACAATTACGAAGAGTTGAACGACAAGGTCAAAGCACTACAACAGCAGATGAGTGAACTTGAAAAAAGAGATAATGGAGTATATCGCGCCATATTTGAAGCGAACCCGATCCCGGACAGTGCGCGAGCCAAAGAACTGGAGAAAAAGCTTGAAGTCGCAAAAATCGAAGGGATGAGTAATTATGAACTGTCGAGCTCGATCATTACGTCAATGAATAATTTGTCTGCCCGCATTTCAGCCCAGGCGGCTTCCTATAATGAACTGGGCGGGCTACTGAAAAATAAGCAAAACATACTGGCCGGAACCCCCGCGATTCAGCCCGTAAGCAATAAAGATCTCAGTCGCATTGCGTCCGGATTCGGTTACCGGATCGATCCGATTTATAAAACTACCAAAATGCATCCGGGAATTGATTTTACCGCGGCCCAGGGTACACCAATATATGCGACGGCCGACGGCATAATTAAAATGGCCGGATTCAGCGATGGCGGCTACGGGATCCACGTTATCATCAATCATGGGTATGGTTATGAAACCCTGTACGGACATATGGTGCGCGTAAAAGCCAAGGCCGGACAAAAAGTAAAACGCGGTGAAGTTATTGGTTATGTTGGAAGCACCGGTAAATCGACAGGTCCGCATTGTCACTATGAAGTCCATAAGAATGGACAAAAAATTGATCCGATTTATTTCTTTTACAATGATCTTTCGCCGGATCAGTATGACCAATTACTTAAAAAAGCAACTTCCTCTAACCAAAGTTTCGATTAAACAGCGGCGTCTGTGGAGAATATATTATTTAATTACACCGATGTGGAAAAAACTATGACCTGTATTTAAATATTACAACGCATAACAATCGTATCTTCACTATTAGTATGGCAAAATCGTTGGACCAGATACCATTTGATTTTTCTGAAATTTCAGAAGCGCCTTTAAGGAAGGAGCAATCCAGCCCTCTCGCACAGCCAAAATATGTTGCCCCGGCGCCACCGGAGGAAAACAAAATCAAACAGGATGTAAAATCCCTGCCCGTTGAAAAAAATGAAAAGTCAGTATCAACACGAGGCAGGCGATCTCTTAAAGAGTTTGGCATCGAAGCCGATCTTATCCAGGTTCCGCCTGATGATATCCTGTTTCAAAAACAATATTACTCAATTGGCGAAGTCGCTACCTGGTTCCGTGTAAATCAATCCCTGCTACGTTATTGGGAAAGTGAGTTCGATATCTTACAACCTCGTAAAAACAGAAAAGGCGATCGTTTTTTCAGACCCGTTGATGTAAAAAACCTTCAGCTTATTTATGACCTGCTACGCCGTAGAAAGTTTACAATAGAAGGCGCCCGGGATTACCTCAAGAAGACTAAAAAAACCGATGAAAAATTCGTTATGATCCAGTCACTGGAAAGAATCAAATCCTTCCTGAATGAATTAAAGGCAAGTCTTTAATCCCGTAACTCTCGCAACAATTCCTCAAAAAATGATAATTATCAAGGCTATATGTTAATTATGGCTTAATTTTTGTGACATAATTAGTTGGTTATGAATGCCTGCAAAAACATCACTCTTTAGTTTCGTAGTAGCTGACCTGCCCAACACCGTATAACCATCTCCAATATCTTAAGGCCGTTGCAGTTCCATTTTTCAGAAAAACACCTCTGTACATTCTATCAAGAAGTTTGCATGGATTATAAATTCCATGATCGCTGCTGTATTTTCTGGGATTACTATTTCCGAGAGTAAACCAACCTTTATCGAAACGCTTTCTTTTTATAAAGAAGGCGTTTCTTTTTTATTCCTTTTCCCGGATTATCCTTATGTCAGTATTGGCACCTGCTATTTCAATATTCAGTTCCTCGAGGGTTTTTAAAATTTGCAGATTAATTTCCTGCCGGATAGTATTGAATTCCGCTATGATAATGGGAGCCGTAAAATAATCTACCTGTATCAAAAAACAGCGGCCATTTATATCATTTAAAAAAACGGACGAATCTTCTATTTCCTTGCGCTCAAATAGTTTCCTTAGCGCCTTTATTAAATTATCCATCTGCGCCGGCGATGTATTTAATCCGATCTCAAGTTTTAATTCCGCCTTCCGTTGCGACCGTAATGAAAGGTTGTCAAGAATGGTATCAACCATTTGCTTGTTGGGCACCGTAACAAAAGTTTTCTGTTCCGTTCTTAACCGGGTGCTCCTCAGCCCGATTTTTTCTACCGTACCGGTAATATTCTGCACTTTGATCTGATCGCCGGTAGCAAACGGCTTGTCGAAAAATATGATAAAGGAAGCAATCAAATTTTCCAGGCTTTCGCGCAATGATAAAGCCAGTGCAGCACCCACCAGCCCTAATCCCGTAAGAAGGTTTTTAATTTCGAAATTGAAGGCAAAATGAAAAACCATCAGGATACCATTAAACACGATTATGACCTTAAAAAAATCTTTAAAGAAAACGATGAGTTGGTTATCTGTCTGATCGCTGGTTAAATCCGCTTTAAACTTAAGGATAACGGCAATAAAATCGATGATGCGGAGGAGGAGCCAGATAAATGAAATAATCAGTACAATCGTTGCAAGAACATGTACAATTTCACTGGTGGTATATTTATAAATTTCGACTTCCAGCAGCCGCGGAAATACAAGCTTATGCAGGGATACAATACTTATAAAAATTACCAGGAACAGGCCCAGCGGTTGAACGACAAGACCGGTAAAGGACCTTTTATCGAGACCTTTCCATATCCTTTTAATAAAATTGAATAATAGCCCCGCAAAATAACGCGATATAAATTTCTTGAGAAGTATTACAAATAGAATCACGGCAAAAGCCAGTAGATAGCTTTTGACCGGATTATCCAGAAAAATCTGATCAAAAAATTTAATCATTGATGCCCGCGCTTAGAGTGTGTAAATTAATAAATCCGCTATAGAGTATCTTCAATGAATTGAATAAATTTCAATGGCCTCACTTTTCAATGCGTACAACCTCGTGGGCGTAAAACCGAGTGAAATCACAGGCCATAACGGTGGAACCAATTTCTGATAATCTGTCCGGAATGTATTGATCTGGTAACGTTGTAAGGTATCGCTGATCATACCATAAATATATTTGCCAGCTACCCGAAAATCCTTCCATCCGGTTATAAGAATTTTATTTTTCAGGGCGCCATAATAATCAAATACATAAACCCCTTTGATGGAATCGTACATGTAAACGAACCCGTCCCGGTCAGATATGGATTGCGGTGATGGCGCATCGCCGAAAAGCTGACGGAAATCCGGTGTTTCAAGCAGAACCCTTCCCTGGTCATCAATCTTTTTTAACTTACTATTCGATTCGTCATACAGCCATATATTATTATCGTACGAAAGTCCGATGGCATTGACCTGAAGTATATTGGCTTTTCTGAGATCAATAACACTACGGATATTTAGGAGGCGATCAAGTACTACGATCGTCAAAAAATTTGGATAATAAAGCAATACCCGCAAGGGATTTGATACGTCGATATAGGTGGCTTTGCCGTATTTTTTTACGTCGTTGTACACGGCAACAGAATCGCCTGACGCATTGAGCTTTTTAAGTTGATTCGAGCTGCTGAAGAGATAAATGTTATCGAGATTATCGACAGCAAAATCAATCACATCTGCTTTTATAGTTTTAATAAGCCGGAATGCAGTATCTACCTGACCCTGTACAGCCAGGCAGGAAAAGAATAGCAGTATGGAGATACCTTTTCTCATTTGTTGCGGATAATTTTGTGATCATTCGCCGAATATGACTTTAATGTCAGTTCTTCCCCATCGAATTCCGCATAGGTGAAGTACCGTATCCAATCGCCGAGATTGATATAACGGCTATTGTTGGAAAGACGAAAATCGATAGGCAGATGTCGATGGCCGAACACAAAAAAATCAAAATATTTTTGTTTGAGGACATCTTTACAATAAATAATAAGCCATTCCTTTTCTTCTCCAAGGAAAATTTCCTCCGAAGCTCCGGTTTGGGCACGGCTGCGGCGACTCATGTAGTCTGCCAGTCCCATACCCGCCATGGGAGGAAGTATTCCAAACAGCCACTGGCATATCGGATTTCTGAATACCTTTTTCAAACGCTTATAACCATGATCACCGGGTCCTAAACCATCTCCATGACCGATAAAAAATTTTTTTCCATTTCGCTCAAATTCCTTCGGTTCAAAATATACGGGGATATTTAATTCTTCTAAAAAATAGTCTTTCATCCACATATCGTGATTACCCACAAAAAAATGAACGGGTATGCCAGCATCCGTTAGCGCGGCCAGTTTGCCCAGTAATCGCACATATCCTTTTGGCACTACTTTTCGGTATTCGTACCAAAAGTCAAACATGTCACCGACGATAAAAATTTCCGCAGCGGTAGCTTTTATCTCATCCAGAAAACGAACAACTATTTTTTCTCTCGTAAGACTGCTTTCATGATCAGGTGCCCCGAGATGGAAGTCGGATAGAAAATAGATTTTTTTATGGGGAGGAAGGCCGTTCAATTATTCTTTTGCTTATGATATTGCAAGATGTCCCCCGACTCAATAACTGTTTTGTTATTTACGTCACCATTGTACCAATAGACCCAGGCCATTGTATTTTCATTATTGTAATAAACCATCGTCAACTCCCTTTTATACAACCTGGCTTCGCCGGGTTCAACCGTTACCCCCTCATAGTCGTCCAACTGTCCAAGGGCCCACGAAAATTCAGGTTCATTTTTTATGAGGTAAAGCTCGCCTGTTATATAGACCTCGTCGTTGGTGGGAACCGCCGCGGGGTAATCTCCCAAATCATATAATTTTCCCCGTATCCTCGCCGGACTGACCAGATTAAAATAGCGGCTTATATACTCGTAGGCGGGACTCTTAAATCCGCTGAGCAATGAACCATATACAAAGAGGTGATATACTTTTGGAGTATTCATCCGGTAAAAATACTAAGCCAAAACGATTTTAAACATCTACCAGAAACAAATACACTTCTTTCGGTCCATGAACACCCACTACCAGCGTCTTTTCTATATCTGCCGTACGGCTGGGTCCCGTTGCAAAAGTGATGAGTGATGGTAAGGCAGCATCATACTTTTCCCTGATGTTCTTCAGTGCATCTTTTATATCATATACTAACTGACCTGAAAAGGCAATACAAATATGAATCGGCGCGTACACGCTAACAGTACGTCCGCTATCCTGTGCGGCCGACATGACGATAGAACCCGTGCGTGCTACGAGTGCCTCACAACCGGTTATGGAAACATCGCAACCTGCCAGGTCGGTGCGGGTAAGATTGTCATCCAGCTGCGGACCCGTCATTTCGATTAAATTTTCCTCCCGGCAATACACCTTTTTCCATCCCTGTTTCCGGATAAGACTGTTTAACTGAAAAGCAAGCTCCTGCTGGTTCAGACAATAAATAAATTTTCCCTGAAGACGGGTAAACTGCTCGGCAAATTCAACTTCCATTTCCTGGCGGAGAGGTTCGAAAACGGATGCATTTCCTTCACTTTGTGGAAAAGGAAGAGGCGTTGAATGTATCAACGCCTGCCTTATTTTTTTTAAAATGTTTTCTTTAGATGGAGAAACATTCATGTAAATGTTTTAGAATTTATAAGCTGCACTGATTATGGCAACGACTTATTGGTTACGCCACTATCATAGGGAGGAACACCTGCCGAAATTTCACCCGGTTCACCGATGATACCATTTTCATCATGTACATCCAATGTTTTCTTTTCTTCGTAAGGACGTTTACCTATTAAAGCTTCCACATCGCTCTGAAACAATACTTCCCGTGTCAATAAAGCCTCCGCGAGTTTTTCCACCTGTGCTTTTTTATCCCTCAGCAATTGTTTTGTTCTTTCGTAAGCCGCATCGATAAGTTTTCTCACTTCCTGATCGATCATTTTCGCTGTTTCGTCACTGTAAGGCTTGGTAAAATTGTATTCCCCCTGCTGCGGATCAAAAAAACTGATATTCCCAACTTTATCGTTCATTCCATAGATGCTAACCATGGCATAAGCGATCTTGGTTATTTGCTGGAGATCATTTTGAGCACCTGTCGAGATCTTATGAAAAAAGATCTCTTCACTCGCGCGTCCACCGAGGGTCATGCAAATCTGATCCGTCAACTGATCGGTGTTGTAGAGATATTGCTCTTTTGGTGTGTATTGAGCATATCCCAATGCAGCCGTACCTCTTGGTACGATGGTAACTTTCAATAAGGGATATGCGTGCTCGAGAAACCATCCGCAGATCGCGTGACCTGCTTCGTGATACGCTATGATCTTCTTTTCTTCCGGTGAAATGATCTTGTTCTTTTTTTCCAATCCGCCGATCACTCTGTCCACGGCATCCTGAAAATCTTCCATTTCAACTGCATCCTTTCCTTTACGGGCGGCGATCAATGCCGCTTCGTTACACACATTGGCAATATCTGCGCCGGCAAAACCCGGTGTTTGTTCAGCCAGTTTATGAATGTCGAGCGTTTTGGAGATCTTGATCGGTTTCAGATGAACCTTAAATATTGCCTCGCGGCCTACCATATCGGGTTTGTCGATCGTGATCTGTCTGTCAAAACGCCCCGGTCTCAGCAATGCGGTATCCAATACGTCGGGCCGGTTCGTTGCTGCCAAAACTATGATCCCTGAATCAGTACCGAAACCATCCATTTCTACCAGGAGTTGATTTAATGTGCTTTCCCGCTCATCATTACTCATCATCACGTTTTTCCCTCTGGCCCGCCCGATGGCGTCGATCTCATCAATGAACATAATGCAAGGCGCCTTTTCCCTGGCCTGTTTAAACAGGTCACGAACACGGCTTGCGCCAACGCCTACAAATAACTCAACAAAGTCGGAACCACTCATGCTAAAGAACGGAACCTGCGCTTCTCCAGCCATGGCTTTCGCGAGCAAGGTCTTACCAGTGCCCGGCGGACCTACCAGTAAGGCCCCTTTCGGGATCTTTCCACCAAGCGCGGTATATTTTTTAGGATTCTTTAAAAAATCGACGATCTCCATCACCTCTACCTTGGCTTCATCGAGACCGGCAACATCAGCGAATGTTATATTTACCTTGGTGCCCTTATCAAATAATGTAGCCTTGGATTTCCCAATATTGAAAATTCCGCCCGGACCACCGCCTCCGCCGGCGCCACCGCCCATTTTTCGCATGAACAAAACAAAAAGGGCTATAAAAAGCAATACCGGTAAAAGCGTATTGAGAATTGGAAGCAACCAGTCCTTTTCCTGGTCAACTTCATAATCCACCTGCTTTACGTTGGGATTTTTATCATAAAACTCCCGCATGTCCTTTTGAAAATCTTCACCGGTAATCTTAAAGAACATCTGGGGGCCTTCATCATTTACTTTTCCGCTGGCTCCATTCTTTAAAGCTTCCTGATATTTTGGAAGGCTTTCCCTTTTTAGAAAAACCCGTACAACATTCCTGTTACTAACAATAACATATTTCTGTACATCGTCGGCCTTCACCATCTGCTTGAAATCATTGGGTGTAGTTTTGGCCATATTAGAAGTAAAAGGTCCCCCAAAAAACTGAAATCCTATCAAGACCGCAAAGATGATGGCATAAACCCAGTATATGCTGAAGCGAGGTCCTTTTCGCTGCGCATCTTTATCATCTCCGGAAGGACTGTTATTAAACTTCGGCAGTTTTTGCCTGTCGTCTTTTTTAAATTGTTCTTGTGACATATTATCTTTTCCCTGTATTCCTGCTATTTAATGATTATTTACAAAAAATGTTCTTTTACGGATCATATTTAACAAAGTATCTGATCAATCGTCGTGTTCCTTGACATCTGCGTCGCTCCACATTTCGTCGAGCTTATAGAACTTCCTGTTTTCCGAAAGCATTACATGCACCACCACATTCACATAATCGATGAGTACCCATTGCAGCATCTGGTATCCTTCATGCCGGTATGGATTTTCGCTACATTGCTTTCGTACCTGCTCTTCCACGAAATCAGAAATAGCTCTTATTTGCGGCTGATTGCCCGCTTCGCAGATAATAAAGAAATCAGCTACTGCTTCTGGAATTTTTCGCAGATCAAGTGAAACAATTTTCTGACCTTTTTTCTGCTGGATGGCGCTGATGATGGTTTTGATAATTTTCGAATTCCGCGTTAACCGAGTCGCACTTTTTTTACGGGTAGTGAGTAAAGCCAATTGTTCCAATAATCAAATTATTTTAGTGAATGAATTTCTGAAGCAACCTGTTTAATATAAGAGACGAACGTCGGGATATTTTATTTTACCCTCCCGGAATAAGTTTTATACCTGCACGTTGCCGCCCATGCTCAGCTATCTTTGTCAAAAATAGGAATTAATTGCAAGACCAGCCTATAATCGGCCCGCTGGGCCAACCATTTGTTGAGCTGCAATCAATTGACAGCACCAATAATTATGCCCTTGACCGTATCCGGCAATCGAACGCAGGACATGGCGCCACTTTTTATGCCCTTGAACAGACAGCGGGCAAAGGCCAGCGCGGACGGACATGGACTACAGAAAAAGGGGCAAATATTGCGATGAGCATCGTTTTGGACCCCAGGCCCCTGGCTATTTCGGCACAATTTCAACTGAGTGCCTGTATTGCCGTTGCCGTTCAAAAGTTTTTCACCCGCTACGCGGGATCGGAGGTTAAAATTAAATGGCCTAATGATCTTTATTGGAGGGATAAAAAGGCCGGCGGAATTTTGATTGAAAATATTATAACCGGTAACAGAAAACGTGAAAATCAGCAGGTCGATGGATATCCCGGATCTCAGGACGACCACAATAACTCCTCTTTGTGGAAATGGGCCGTAGCCGGTATTGGAATCAACGTCAACCAAACCCGCTTTCCAGGCGACCTGCCGAATCCCGTATCGCTGAAACAGATCACCGGTAAAAGCTATCCCGCAATAACGCTGGCAATAGAGCTTTGCCATATCGCCGATGCCCTGTTTAAGGAATTGATCCGGGAAGGGTTTGATTCCATTTATAGAGAATATAACGCATCACTCTATAAACATAATGAAATGGTCAAACTGAAAAAGAAAGACGACGTCTTCATCACAACCGTAATAGGCGTTAGCACCGAAGGTCAGCTAATTACTCATGATGGCAACGGGGAAGTCAGGTTCGGTCACGGCGACATCAGCTGGCTTATAGAATAAGAAACCGGCACAGCGTGGCTGCACCGGTTCAACCCTTGTTCACCAAAAAAATCGATATTAATTCTTCTTGCTTCGGAAAATAGTGAAGTTCCTCGAGAGAGTAAAACTCCAGCGGAACTGCTCCTTTCCCCAACTCTTAAACGTATGAACAAGAAAGCGATTTTCCAGTAAATCAGTTGCATTCGTGAAATTCAAATGAAATACATGCCCTGCAGTAAGTATTTCAAAGCCTACACCCAGTGCGTCATAAAATTTCAACGGTACCAGCGAAGAATCACCAAATGCATCCTTGCCTTGCTGCGAACGGAACGTGTGAAAATAATCCGCGATGAAGGTTATTTTGGAGCTGATCGGTAATCTCAATGCTCCACCTATAGCAAATAAATTTTTATCATCCCCATTGATAACATATCCACGCGTCAGCCATGTCGGACTTACCTGCAGACTCACCTTCCCAAATTTTCTAGCGATCATCAACTGTACTACTTCACTCGTCCTGTCGCGGAATTTGGTAAATGAGTTTTCATAACCAGGAAACGCATTCGCAGTCATGGATGAAACAACGGAATTGGCGAATACGGTCAATGAAAATGGATGACCGGAATTATTTTCGCCCTGTTTCATAAACTGGTATTTCAAACCCAACTCATAAAGCTGGCCCGGGGCCCCCGACGTCCCGCCGCCCCCTTTGGCTCTCGCCAGAATAACATTCAATTTGTTAGTAAGTCCTGCCTGAACACCAATCCGTACATCATAAGCACTTTCAAGACCAAAAAAATTAGTAATGCCTCCGTCGTGACCCCCCATGTCCCCAAATGCATGAGCAACCCTGAATTCCATAATACCCTTTGGTAAAACTTCTACTGTATTCGCATTGATGAGTTTCTGGGAAAAAAATACATTCGACTGCTCAGAATATTCGCTGGCATGTCGTTTGACAGGCGGTTTTGCTTTCGCTGCGGAAAGAGAAGTATCAATTTGGCCAATACTGATAAAAGGCAACAGTAACGAACAGAGAAAAAGAGTCTTCTGCATATTTATGCTTTGTTTAAAACACTATCGGGAAAGTGCTATGACGGGTTGCCTTCACCCAATAACTTGCACCAATAGATAACGGAGCTTATTTGCCGTAGGATGCCAGTATTTCTTCGGCATGTGCCTTATTTTTTGGCCGCAGAAAAATTTTTTCAATAACGCCCTTCTCATTTATAACAAATGTGGTGCGATGAACGCCCATATAATGATGACCGAATAATTGTTTCTCACCCCATAGTCCATATCGATCAATTATTTTATGGTCCGTGTCAGCAAGCAGGGTAAATGGAAGCGAAAATTTATGTTCGAACTTCTTGTGACTTTTTTCGTTATCGGGGCTGACGCCTATGATTTCAAAACCATTCTTTTTTAAAAGCCCATAATTATCGCGGAGATTACAGGCCTGTATGGTGCAGGTGGGGGTATCATCTTCCGGATAAAAATACAGGACGACCTTTTTACCGCGAAAGTCAGCAAGGGAAATTTTTAAACCATTTTGGTCATTGCCGCTGAAAAGCGGAGCCTTATCACCTATTTTCAGATCTGCCATGTGCTTTAAATAAGATCAAAATTTGTTGCTATTTTTTCCTTTTCTTAGTTGATGATTTCTTCCGGGTGCCCCCTGATTTCGTTTTTCCGCTTTTCTTTTTAATTCTCTTCGATGACTTTACAGGAGTATATGGATATTTTCTGAACCATTTGCTTTTGGTCGTTACATTACCGGCTATGTCCGTCACCGTTACGGTCAGCTCATGCAGGCCATAAGGGCATCTTTCATCAAAATTATAGATATAGGCACGGCTTTTATCGTTAGTAAACCTCAGCCAATGCCCATCTAATAGCGCCCGGAAACTTTGTATACCGAAATTATCAGTTGGCCAGAAAACGATACGGGAAGCGGAACTGAGATCTGCGGTATCCCCTTTGCCCGGAAAACTAAATTGCGGTGGCGATATATCCAGAAATGCCTGATAGCTGCCAAATGCATTAAACCTTGCCGTAAGCCAGCCGTTTTGCCATTCCGCTTTTTTAACTGAAGTCCTGCTGCCATAGGAATTCCGGATCACCACCCTGTCTTTTTGAAGCGGTGAAATTTCGATCGTTGGCTTCATACTTACATTGAAATAATTTCCAGCCGGTATGGAAGCATCGCAAAATTTGAAATTAGCCGATACCGCGTCTTGCAATGGATTGAGACTACGGGCAAAAGAGGGCTGTATGGTATCATATAAAATGTCACCAGGCATGTAAAGTTCAAAATCATCAACTTTCCAGGTACTTACAAAATTCGGGTTAAACCGCTGATGCTCTGTATGGGGATTGATTGTAATTGAAAGATTATCATCGTACTGCACCTGCATATTGAGTATCGATGTATTCATGTACGCGTCCTGTACCTCGATCCGGACGTTGTGCACAGCAGTATCATTCAATTCTAAAACGCCATCTCCGGTGATATGATGATAAACTCCGGAATGATCGCCCGGCAACTGTGATAGGTGTTGAAGGTCGATACCTCCATTATATTGAAGTTTATAATCAACCTGTGCGTTGATAGCATGCGTTTCTATATAGTCAATACTGTCAATAAAGAAGTTGATCACCTGTTTATTATCAATGAACATCCTGGCGCCGTATATGCCGATGGGATTTGCCGACCCGTTGTTCCGGTCATGTGCCTGTATTGCAAAACTTATTTTCTTTAATCCGGTTTTAATTACTGGCCGCTGGGCTATAACATAGCCTTCCTTTCCTTTTTTTAAACTGAAAAGCGATGGCGACTGTTCGTATACACTCATAGACCTGTTATATACGGCCAGACGAACAATATCGGGAGGCACATTGTCCTGCAATGGGAATCCAAAAAGCAGCGGGTTAAGACAACGAGTGGTTTTTGTGTCCCGGATCTCGAAGTGTACATGCGGTCCCTGCGATCCTCCGGTATTTCCACTGTAAGCAATTAACTGTCCTTTTTTTACCGGGAATAACGACGGTGGAATTGTAATGTCTGTCTGCCAGGATTCCTTTTTGTATTGTTGAGCGATAACATATTGTTGCAATCCCGGGAAAAAACTATTCAGATGACCATATACTGTTGTCAGGCCATTGGGATGGTTGATGAAAATAGCCTGACCAAATCCGGCTGGTTCCACTCTTACTTCAGCTATATAACCATCTGCCGCTGCATAAACCGGAAGATTTTCGCGCTGATCTGTTCTGATGTCGAGACCCATATGCCAGTGGTTAGGCCTGATCTCACCAAAGTTGGCTGCCAGTTGCATGGGTACGTCCAGCGGATTGCGAAAGTAGTTTTGGGGATAGCCGGAGACCTGGGCAGAAGAGAAAAATGAAAGTATAATGAAAAGCACTAACGTTGGTAACCTTATCTGCATTTGCAAAAATAATTACCAACGGTCATTTTTGATCAATAATGTAAACTAATATCAATATAGATGGTTAATCAATGGACTTATGTCAAACGTTATACAATTCTTTTTTTAGAATTTTGAACCTTTGACATGACCTTAACGTAATTTTTTACGATATGACTGCAACTTTATTTTACAATTTGTTGTCAAATAAAAATATACCATTAACAGGGTATTTATAATTCTGGCATGATATTTTATCTTGCATAACATCAATGAAAATTCTTAGTGTTGAGACTATGAGGCCTATATTACATAAAATATTGTTGAGTATGATACTAAGCGGTGGGTTGTTCATCGGTATGTTGAAAGGTCAGGAAGTAAAGCAAAAATGGATCGCAAAAATGAAGGACCGGTATGAAGGGAAAGAATCGGCGAATCAGAAAAATGCTTTAAAAACTGAGGAAGTGGTACTGGATGAATATGAAATCTCGTCTTATCATAGTTAATCAGTCAATGAAAGTAAGATAGAAAATATTTTACAGGCAATTCTCTCTAAAAGATAGGATTCCCTTACTTTTGCACCCCGGGTAACGAACCCGGTTTTTTTATGCCTGTACGGTTGATGCCTCTCTCTAAATACTAATTACGAAATGCCAAAAGATTCTTCAATTAAATCGGTACTTATTATTGGATCAGGACCCATTATTATTGGTCAGGCCTGTGAATTTGATTATTCTGGAACGCAGGCTGCGCGGAGTTTACGGGAAGAGGGGGTTAAGGTAATACTGATTAACAGCAATCCCGCAACCATTATGACGGATCCGATGATGGCTGACAAAGTGTATTTGCTTCCATTAACCGTCGAAAGCATTGAACAAATACTGCAGGAGAACGATATCGATGCTGTGCTTCCGACGATGGGTGGACAAACGGCTTTAAACCTGGCAAAGGAAGCGGAGGATCTGGGTGTATGGAAACAGTATAATGTCAGATTGATCGGTGTCGACATAAAGGCGATCGACAAGGCGGAAGACCGGGAAAAATTTCGCCAATGGATGATTGAATTAGGAATTCCGGTGGCGCAGGCAAAAACAGCAAACTCATTTCTGGAAGGAAAGGAATTTGCGCAGGAAATTGGATTCCCGCTGGTTATCCGGCCTTCATTTACACTCGGCGGTACCGGTGGCGGGTTTGTTCATGACAAAGATGAACTCGACGAATCATTGGACCGCGGACTGAAGGCGTCACCAATACATGAGGTGCTGGTCGAGAAAGCTGTGTTGGGCTGGAAAGAATTTGAGCTGGAACTGCTTCGCGATGCCAACGATAATGTAGTGATCATTTGCAGCGTCGAGAATTTTGATCCCATGGGCATTCATACCGGTGATTCAATTACCATCGCCCCGGCGATGACGTTGAGTGATACGGCTATGCAACTCATGCGAAATACGGCCATCCGCATGATGCGGGATCTTGGAAATTTCGCTGGCGGTTGCAACGTACAATTTGCCTTGAACCCGGATACGGAAGAAATTATTGCAATTGAAATAAATCCACGTGTGAGCCGGTCATCGGCCCTTGCGTCAAAGGCAACAGGTTATCCAATAGCCAAGATTGCCGCAAAACTGGCTATCGGATATACGCTTGATGAACTGGAAAATCAGATCACTAAAAATACATCGGCCTATTTTGAGCCTGCACTTGATTATGTTATCGTGAAGATACCCCGTTGGAATTTTGATAAGTTTAAAGGCGCCAACGACACCCTCGGCTTACAAATGAAAAGTGTGGGGGAAGTAATGGCCATCGGGAGGAGTTTTACGGAAGCCATGCAAAAGGCCTGTCAGAGCCTCGAAAATAATGCGGTCGGATTAGGTTATTATGGCAAAAGCCTTATGCATTCCGATGCTCTCCTGGAATATATCAAGACACCTAAATGGGACAGGGTCTTTCGCATAAAGGACGCCTTAATGGCGGGCATATCGGTGGGTACCATTTCGAAAGCAACGAATGGCATCGATCGCTGGTTCCTTTATGAAATACAGAAAATATGCACGATTGAAAAAGAGATCGCAAAATATGATCTGGATACACTACCGCTGGATCTGTTAAGAGAAGCGAAGATCAATGGTTTCAGCGACGAGCAGATCAGCCGGATACTGGAACATGGTGATGAAGAAGACGTGTATAATAAAAGAACAGCCGCCGGTATCAGAAGAGTTTATAAAATGGTAGATACCTGCAGCGCGGAATTCGAAGCAAAAACACCCTATTTCTATTCCACCTTTGAAGAAGGGAGTGAGAATGAAAGCAAGGTTTCTGATAAAAAGAAAATCATTGTTCTCGGTTCGGGACCTAACCGCATCGGACAGGGTATTGAATTCGATTATTGTTGTGTACATGGCTTACTCGCCATAAAGGAAAGCGGTTATGAATCGATCATGGTTAATTGCAATCCCGAGACAGTATCGACCGATTTCGATATGGCTGACAAGCTTTATTTTGAACCGGTATATTGGGAACATCTTTGGGAAATAGTGGAACACGAAAAACCAGAAGGTGTTATCGTTCAGCTGGGAGGGCAAACTGCTTTGAAGCTCGCTGAGAAATTACACGCAAAAGGTATCCGGATAATCGGAACTTCATTCGACAGTCTTGATATTGCTGAAGACCGTGGACGGTTCAGCGATATGCTGAAAGAACTTAACATCCCCTACCCTGACTATGGAACCGCTTATAATGTTGACGATGCGATAAAAGTGGCTGGTAAAGTGGGATATCCTGTGCTGGTAAGACCGAGTTATGTGCTGGGAGGACAGCGTATGCGGATCGTTATTAATGATGACGAAGTTGAAAAAGCGGTCGTTAGTTTGTTAAAGCATATACCGGGTAATAAAATTCTGATCGATCATTTTCTTGACCGGTGTCAGGAAGCGGAAATAGATGCCATTTATGATGGCGAGACATTTCATGTGATGGGGGTGATGGAGCATATTGAACCAGCAGGCATTCATAGCGGAGATAGTAATGCGGTGTTACCGGCTTTTAATCTGACGCCATTGGAAGTGACGACGCTGGAATTTTATGCAGAAAAAATTGCGAGAGCCCTGAATATAAAAGGCCTTATTAACATTCAGTTTGCGGTGAAAGATGGCAAGGTCTATGTAATTGAAGCAAACCCGAGGGCATCCCGCACAACGCCATTTATTGCCAAGGCCTACCAGATCCCCTATTTGAATATTGCGACCAAGATAATGATGGGTACCCATAAATTAACCGATTTCAAGTACGAAAAAAAATTAAAAGGCTTTGCGATCAAAGAACCTGTATTCAGCTTTGATAAATTTCCGGGTGTTAACAAAGAGCTGGGCCCCGAGATGAAATCAACCGGTGAGGCAATCCGATTTATCAAAGACCTTCGTGATCCATATTTCCGCCAGCTGTACAAGGACAGAAGTATGTATCTTAGTAAATAAACCCGGGGCAAACTAAACTGTTACGATACCATTCTTAATGGCATACATCACGAGGCCTACCCGGCTATGGACTTTCAATTTGTTAAACAGGGATTGTCTGTAATCGTCTGCCGTGCGGGCACTCACAAACATTTTCTCCCCAATTTCCTTGTAAGAAAGTTCTGTACAGGTCCATCGCAGGAATTCGCGTTCTTTTTCATTGAGAATAATCTCCGTAATATCCCTGTCTGCATCCTTATTTAATCCGCTAACGAGCTTGGCCGACACATATTCAGACAAATAAACGTTTTTATCAATTATCGCATCCATCGCAAGCTTTAGCTCTGCCGGTTCCGTATTTTTCAGGAGGTATCCTTTTGCACCGAGCCGGAACATTTTGATTATGGTTCCCTCATCGCTCATCATTGATAATACGAGAACCTTGATATGCGGATAGTTTTTTTGCAACCATTTCGTGGTTTCAAAACCGTCTATTTCCGGCATGTTGACATCCAGCAGAACAATATCGGGTACGAGGTGCTGCATAATTTTTGCGCGCAGATCTTTCCCATTATCCGCTTCAAATAAAACGGAATAACCTTCCAGCGTGTTGACAAGCCTTGCCAGTGCGTTTCTCAATAACGCATGATCATCTGTGACAGCTACCTGTATTTTTTTAGTTGATTTGCTCATGTTCGTTGATCGTGGTAAGGAAGCTCCACTGTAATCAGGGTTCCCTTGCCGGGTTCGCTTTTAATGTTTAGGGTTGATCCTATAAGTTGCGCGCGGTTAAACAAACTTTTTAGACCGACACCGCTTGCAGCGGCCTTCTCTCTTTTTTCCTGCACATCAAAACCAACGCCATCGTCCTGAATCTCCATAATAAAAATGTCGTCGGCTGTATAAATCAGGTTCACCATTACGCTACTCGCCTTTGAATGTTTCAGGATGTTGTTCATCATTTCCTGAAACATCCGGAAAATGAATATAGATTTTTGCTCGTCAAAATTGAATACATCGCCGGTAACAGAAAAATCAACCTGCAATATACCCGCCCTTTTTATGGAGGCCAATTCAAAATTGATCGAATCGGGTAAACCTATTTCGACTATCCTGTCGGTGTGCATGCTCTTGGTAAGGTCAGAAAGATCAATAATAGCCTTATTTAGCACCTGCTGTGAATGAACTGTCATTTCATGGGCGGGGTGATCATTTTCAAGAGGAAGTACAGAAAGAGAAAGTTTTACAACAGAAAGCATCTGTCCGATATTATCATGAAGTTCCTGGGCGATTGATTTCAGGGTATTTTCCTGGATCTCCAATTGCGAGCGCAGCGCTTCGCGCTCGTAGATGTCCTTCATCCGGGCAAGTTCCTGCTCCTGGCGGTGTTGACGACGCTGATAAAAGAACAAAATAGTAACTATAAAGCCAACAAGCAACAATACCAATAAAATGGCAATAATTATCGCAAAATATATTTCCGTCTTGGCACTCTGCATAAAAACGCTATAGTAAACAAAGAGTACAATAATACATTAATCCCGACTAAAATATAATACACATTATCCAACAGGAATTTCGGCATCGGACTTAACAGACCGGTGAGTCCCATAAACGGCAGGCTGCAACTATAATAAAATAAAAGTCCCGAGCTTATCCAGAATGATGGCTCTTTCGTTAACCGGATCGATTTCGGAGACTGAAACAATTCAAAAAAATAAAAAATAGCAGAAGGAACAATTAACAAACAACCTAAGGAATAGGTAATAGAATGAAAACCGTCTTTCTGATAGAACAATATATTCGTAACGGCTAGAATCAAATAAGGAAGGATGGCGTAGACAATAATTCTCTTCACACGAGGGGATCTTATTATCGTACTGAAAATAAACAGGTAGAAACAAAACTCAAAAGCCGTAAAAAAATTATATTCCTTGTAGTTTTCGAGGCCTTGATTCCATAGATAGAAACTGAGAATTTCGATGATGACTGTTATAAGCAGGAACCCGGGAAATAATTTAAGGTATAAAGGCGTATCCCGCCTTTTAAAAACCAGAAAACTTGTTAAAAAGCTAAGGGTTTGAAAATACAACGTCAAAGGAAGAGAGAGGAACATTTTTTATAGTTACACAAATTAAACAAACAATAAACAAAAAACCTCCTTTTCAGGAGGCTTAAAAATTAATTCGTATCTGGTGACAGTTGCTATAACCTGACTATTATACAACTGCAAGGCCGTCTTCGCCTTTATCCACGATCGTTATCCCTACATCATTTCCATCCTCAATTCCTTTTGGTTTGCAAAATGGAGGGCAAATCAAAGCGTTATTATACGCCAGGATCTGGGTACCTTCATTATTACTTATGTAGATATCCTTGTCGGAGGCCATACCTTTTTCGTTTTCCCGATGCTTGGTACCAACGAAAACAACGGTCTGTCGTCCTGCATAAAGGGGTTGTTCAGTATAATCTTCAGAATAAGCGGCAAAATATATACGAATACCATCTCCACCATGATCCTTGGCCCGGGCAATAAATTCTTCCATTTCTTCAATGCTTAACCAGGCAGTCAATGAGTCCTCCTTACCGATATGCTTTGAATTATTTACCCATCTTTCCTGTTTGTAATTTTTTACTACGGTATTAACATGTTCGGTGTCTACAAACTTTCCGACTTTTAATGATTTTTTTTCGATTACTAGCATAGCCTTAAGTTTTAAAAGTGTTTCTAAATTGTTATTGCGTGATAAAGCTATCTATGAAGAAGGCAGCCCTGGTTTATAAATAAATGTACAGCAATTAATTACAAATTATTATTATTTATATACGTAAGATTATCAACGATTAATATTAAAAATATCCGGAAAAAACCGTGTAAATAGTATAAACAAACGGGGGAAATAATATTCTGGAGACCGTAAAAATGTTGACGAATTATGGGATAAAAATTGACATATTCCCCCGGATCCCTGAAATCACTATTTGAAGTCAACAAAAAGAAGGACGAGCCATAAAAAAAAATTATTTACAAAAAATCGGATATCAAAGTGTATTTGGGTATTCGTTCTATAGTTGCTAACTTATAAAATGGCATTTGCGGAGATCCCGATATGGAAGAAAGCGCCACTCGTAAGATTGCTGATACCGTTTATGGCAGGCATCATTATTCAATGGGAGTTTTCCAGCTCACCGCAATTCTGGATTCCCATTATACTGATTTCCTTAATTTTTTTTTCGGCATCTTTTTTCCTTTCATTTTTCATTCATTATAAATTCGGCGTTCTCATCGGCTTGTGTGTCACTGCTATGTTTACCGCCATTGGTGGAATGGTTGCGGGATATTCCGACATCCGCAATAGTAGCAACTGGTTTGGTAAATTCTATAATGATGACCATACCATCCTGGTTACACTCGCCGAAAACCCGGTTGAGAAGATTAAATCCCTGAAAGCAGATGCAACGGTTAATTTCATTTTGTTGAAAGATGAATGGAAAGTCGTCAAAGGAAAGATGATCATCTATTTCGTAAAGGACTCTTCCTTACCCCCGCTTGCCTATGGCTCACAAATCATAATTAAAAAACAGTCGCAGGAAATAAAAAGTAGCGGTAACCCGGGAAGCTTTGACTATAAGAGATACTGTTTATTTCAACAATTGACACACCAGGTGTATCTGGGACCGGGTGAATTTATCGTACTAAACAAGAAAAAAGAACAGGGGTTGTCCATATTTATCTCCCACATTAGGCATAAAGTACTGAACATCCTCCATTTTTTTATCCGGGGTGAAAAGGAAAAAGGCCTTGCGGAAGCATTACTTATAGGCTACAAAAACGATCTTGATAAAACGTTGGTTCAATCGTATACCCGCACCGGAGTCGTTCATATAATCGCGATCTCGGGGATGCATCTGGGGCTTATTTATGGACTCCTGATGCTATTATCATCCCCGTTACAAAAGAAAAAAAATATCAGATGGCTGAAACCGGTTATCGTTTTAGCAGGTTTATGGGTTTTTAGCCTGCTGGCTGGCGCGCAACCTTCCGTTCTCAGGTCTGCTGTAATGTTTAGTTGTATCACGGTGGGAGACAGCATCGGCAGAAGATCATCCATCTTCAATAGTCTGGCCGCTTCTGCTTTTCTCTTACTGCTATACAATCCTTTTTGGCTGTGGGATGCCGGTTTCCAGCTTTCCTATGCGGCAGTATTGAGCATCATCATCTTTATGCAGCCTGTTTATGATTGCATCTATATAAAAAACAAGTTAGCTGACTATCTATGGAAGATGAACGCAGTCACAATCTCGGCGCAAATCCTGACGGTTCCCGTGAGCATTTATCACTTTCATCAGTTCCCCAATTTCTTTTTGCTGACAAATCTTGTAGCAGTCCCACTATCAAGCCTTATCGTTCTTGGTGAAATCCTACTCTGCCTTATAAGTTTCGCCACACCGCTGGCTGTTGTAACGGGCAAAATCCTTCAGGCTTTAATATGGTTCATGAATACTTATATCGAAGGAATAGAATCATTACCATTCTCTTTATGGGATGGTTTGCAGATAAGCATCATACAAACCACTCTCCTAATCCTTATGGTTCCCGCAATCAGTTTCTGGTTATCAAAAAACCGGGTAACCGGATTGTTTGCAACGCTGGCCTGCCTGTTATGTTTTGTCTTATTGCGTTCTGTATCATTTATCAGGGCCCGGGATCAGCAAAAGATCATAGTATACAATGTTCCAAAGCAGCGCGCTATAGACCTGGTCGAAGGACGAAAATCCATTTTTATCGGCGATGACCAGGAGCATATGGATGATTTTATTTCGGGTGCCATTTTAAAGCCGTCAAGGATACAGTACCGTATTTCGAAAACAGTTACCCCGCAAACAAGAGGTGATAGTACCGGTTGCTTTACTTGCGCTGGCAAACATATTCTGATGATCGATAGAACAAGATCCTTCCCGCTATTATTAACGAAAGAGTCTGTGGACATTCTGATTCTTTCCAAAAATGCGGATGTTTTTATCCCCCGGCTTGCCGGCTCTTTCCTTATTGGCCAGGTGGTTTTTGATGGATCTGTGCCAGCCTGGAAAATAAGACGTTGGAAAAGAGATTGTGACTCGTTGCATATTCCGAACCATGACGTAAATGAAAAAGGAGCCTTTGTGATGAACCTGCGGTAACTTACCTTTGCGCCTTCTTTAAATTACAGGAACCTGTTCATCAACAGGTCGATCTAATTTTCTTTATGGATAAAAAAATTCAATCTGCTCTCATCTCTGTTTTTTATAAAGATGGTCTCGAACCTGTCGTTAAATTATTGGCAGAACTTGGCATAAGGATCTATTCTACAGGTGGCACGCAACAATTCATTGAAAAGCTTGGTATTACCATATTTCCCGTCGAGACGCTCACCGGTTATCCTTCCATACTTGGTGGCCGGGTAAAGACATTACATCCTTCTGTTTTCGGAGGCATCCTCGGGAAGAGGGATGATGCAACTCATGTACAGGAGATGAAGCAATATGATATCCCCGAAATTGACCTAGTGATTGTAGATCTTTATCCTTTTGAAGAGACGGTCGCAAATACCGATGACGAAAAAGCGATAATCGAAAAAATTGATATCGGAGGCCCCTCAATGATTCGTGGAGCAGCCAAGAATTTTAAGGACCTGGTCGTAATAGCCGATAAAAAGGATTACACCGTTCTGGAAAATTTATTGAAAGAAAAAAAAGGTGCTACCACATTGGAACAGCGCCGGAGCTTTGCAGCCAAAGCTTTTGAGGTAGTTGCACACTATGACGTAAAGATCGCGGAGTACTTTAATCCCACCGGACGGTTATATTTCGCTGATTCGGTTGGCAATCCCACGATCATGCGATATGGCGAAAATCCCCACCAGGCCGGAATCTTTTATGGTGACCTGGGCCGGTTATTCGATCAACTTAACGGAAAAGAACTTTCCTACAATAATCTGGTAGACGTTGATGCAGCCCTGCAATTAATAAAAGAATTCCGGGAGGTAACCTTCGGAATTATCAAACATACGAACGTATGCGGAATAGCACAAAGAGCCAGCGTCAGGGAAAGCTGGGATGCCGCCCTCGCCGGTGATCCGGAAAGCGCGTTTGGCGGTGTGCTGATTTGCAATGGCAGGATCGATAAGAGCACCGCCGAAGCCATCAATGAAATATTTTTCGAAGTATTAATCGCGAATGAGTATGATACAGACGCGCTCGGAGTATTGAAATCAAAAAAGAACCGCATTTTATTGAAATTGAATCCAGGAGCTGAAAACCAGTCATCGCAAACCTATAAATCATTGCTGAACGGGGTATTGATACAAGAAGCGGATAAGGGAAATTATGCTGAATGGAAAGAAACGGGCGGACGGGAAACAAGCGATACCGAACGGGAGGATCTGAAATTCGCGAATCTGGTATGCAAGCATTTAAAATCGAATGCCATTGCATTAATAAAGAATAAACAACTTATAGGCAAAGGATGCGGACAAACCAGCCGCATCGACTCGCTGCGACAAGCCGTGGAAAAATCCAAACAGTTTAATTTTGATTTGCGTGGAGCTGTCATGGCCAGCGATGCATTTTTTCCGTTTGATGATTGTGTGAAATTGGGTCACGAAGCCGGGATAACGGCGTTTATACAACCCGGAGGATCGGTAAGAGATAAGGATTCAATAAACTATTGCGTTGAAAATAAATTAGCCATGGTGATGACGGGGATGAGACATTTTAAGCATTAAAAGCAGTATCAAGTTCGAATGTCCTTTTTCGATATAAATAAAAGTATTTCCCAAACGGGGGATTCTATCAGACAATTATCTACCCTCAACCCATGGACCATTCATAAAAAAGGCAGCCGGGCTAAAGCTTTATTTGCACTCTTACTGGTCTGTTTTTTCTGGGGCACTACCTGGATCGCCTCCAAACAGGGTATTAAATACATGCCCCCGCTTCAGTTGGCGGGTATGCGTCAGTTTCTTGGAGGTACATGTTATGTACTTTTCTTCATTCTACGCGGAGAAAAATGGCCCGGTAAAAAACAATGGCGCTCCATTTTTATACTGGCATTTTTTAATTTTTTGTTAAGCAATGGCCTCACCACCTGGAGTGTCAAGTACATCTCGGCCGGACTTGCAGCTATCATAGCGGCCATATTTCCATTGTGGCTTGTTGTAATTAATTTATTTGCTCCACGCAGAACCATATCGGTAAAAGCGATAGCCGGCTTGCTCATCGGGTTTGGCGGAGTATGTATTATTTTTTATGAGCATTTGCAGGATTTCCTGAATATTGACTTCCGATTTGGAATTATCCTCTCACTGATCGCCACCTGGTCGTGGGCGTTAGGTACTTACTATACTAAAAAACATGTTCAGCAGTTCAACCCTTATTTCAGCCTGGGATTGCAGATGTGCGTATCGGGCTTGACTCTTCTAATAGTAAGCGGTATAAGTGGAAATATCATTCCTTTAACCCGTATTCCCTGGCAGTCCTGGATGGCTATCAGTTATCTCGTTGTTTTTGGTTCTGTTATTTCCTTTATTGCGTATTTATATGCACTCCAGAACTTAACTACGGAACAAACATCGATCTATGCTTATATCAATCCTATCGTCGCGATGCTACTGGGTTGGATGATCTTTGATGAAAAACTTACGCCTTTTATTGCTGTGGGCGGTGCGGTCGCTTTGGTAGGCGTGTACCTCGTAAATAAAACGTATAAGACACCCTCTGCCAGCATGCCCGAGCCGGAGGGTGTTTAGGATGAAATGCCGGAAATGAATTTTTCATAGGCTTCCTTCCATCCGCGATAAATGGGGGAATTACCTAAAAAACTGTTGTGCCAAATGGATATCATGGTTCCATTGACCGTTTTGATAATTTCCGAATACTGGTTCATTTCTTCATAAGCTTCCTGAGCCGATATCTTCTGCTCATAAAAACTATTGGCATCCATAAAACAAAATGGGAAAAGCCTGAGTTGTGTGGCTATTTCTTTTTCGAGGTCATACCAAAAAAAAGCAGAGGTCACAGAGGCTCTAAAACCATTAATACTCCCATATCCCATCGAATAATCGTTTTCAATTCCCGCATCTATAAGAAGTCGAAATGTTTCGGGGAGGGTCAGGCGTATATAATGTTGTCGGGATGATAGAATTTTTTCACCGGTGATTTTTTCGAGCGTTTCCTTTTCCTTTCTGATCAATGATACATTATCGCCACTTTGCCACGAAGGATGCAAACCGACGGAATATTTGGTTGTGAGCTGTCTTATTAATTCCCCCATGGCCTTTTTGCCCGGCAGAATATTTTTATCATAGCGACTATTTTTATCCGCCATGATGAAGAAATAACGAGGTTGAAGATTAAATCGCTGATGCAATTGATCCATCCACTGATAAGCATCATAAGGGTCTTTCTGCTTTCCTGTCAGTACGCTGATCCGCTCATTTATTGGTTGCCATCCTCCCTTAAAGAAGGACCTTGCAAGCTTTCCAGCACATTGGGATCCTAAGCTTAGAATTCCACGTGGACAAGTTGTCGCG
>JADMIO010970556.1_pt1 | contig 24697 bp, 16 predicted proteins | sample 8958161 | NCBI WGS metagenome assembly JADMIO01 (sample SAMN16585339, study PRJNA669376) | soil metagenome | isolation source: Crop rotation soil | place: USA: Cullars Rotation, Alabama | collected 2011
CCGCGACTTCAAGTCACGTGAATTCCAAGCTTCGGATCCCACTGTGCTGGAAAGCGAGGTTCTGGGCCAGAGCGACAACCCGGCGATTGAAGCCGAAGTGATCGAGATGCTCGATTCTTATTTTCGCGAGCTTCGCATAACTGATACAGAGTTGCTGATAAATTCAATCGGTGATGGAAACTGTCGCCCGGCCTATATCGAGCGGCTGAAAGAAGCTATCAAAGAGCGGCTGCCGAACCTCTGCGGAAGTTGCAAGCAACGATATGAGACAAACCCGCTCAGGGTTTTGGATTGCAAGGTCGAATCGTGTCAGCCATACCTTAGCGAATTGCCGACGATCACCGAGATGTTATGCGAGCCGTGTCGCGCTCACTTCGATGAGTTCCGGCAGATGCTCGATGATCGCGGCATCAAATACACGGTCGCGCCCAGACTTGTGCGCGGGCTTGATTACTACACGCGCACAGCGTTTGAGATAACAGGCAAACAGTTGGGCGCGCAAAATACGATTGTGGGCGGCGGGCGTTACGACGGCCTTTCAGAGATGATCGGCGGCCCGTCGGCCAAAGGCTTCGGGTTTGCCTTCGGGATTGAGCGAATGGTGATGAGCCTGCCGGATTCCAGCATTGATCCGCGCGCCGATGCGCCGACGCTTTTTATCGCCTACATCGGCGATGACGCGCGCAAGCATTCATTCGCTCTCGCTCGCCGTTTGAGAGAATCAGGCGTGAGCGCGGTCGTTGATCTGGAAGGCCGAAAGCTCAAAAAAGCGCTTGCGATAGCTAATAACCTCGCCGCCCGGTATGCGCTGATCGTCGGAGAAGACGAGATCAAAAGCGGCAACTATTCGCTGCGCGACATGGCGAGCGGCGAACAACAGAACCTTAGTGAGCAACATCTGATTGCGACTCTGAGAGACAAAGACGTGGTTTTATAAAATTATGCTCGATAGCTTAGGAACATTAAAACGAACGCATTATTGCGGCGAACTGCGACCCGAACATGCCGGAGAGATGGTTAAGCTGATGGGTTGGGTGCACCGCCGGCGCGATTTCGGCCCGCTAACATTCATTGATCTGAGAGACCGCGAAGGCATTCTTCAGGTGGTTTTTGACGAAGAAAAAAACGCCGAAGCTCACGCTCGCGCAAAGGAACTGCGCAACGAATTTGTCGTAGCCATTCTCGGCAAGGTCGTTATGCGCGATAAAGATAAGGTCAACCCGAATATCAAAAGCGGGCGCATCGAAGTCAAGGCGCGCGAGCTTTATATTCTCAACGAAGCCAAAACGCCGCCTTTTGAAATTGACGCGAACCGGGCGAGCGAAGAAGTGCGGCTCAAGTATCGCTATCTGGATTTGCGGCGCGAAAAGATGCAGTACAACATCAGGCTGCGACACCGCGCGGCTATCGCCATCAGAAAGTACATGGACGATCACGGCTTTTATGAAGTCGAAACGCCGCTGCTGATTAAGACGACGCCTGAAGGCGCGCGCGATTACATCGTTCCGAGCCGGTTGTTTCAGGGCAGGTTTTACGCTCTGCCGCAGTCGCCTCAGATATTCAAGCAACTGCTTATGGTCGCCGGATTCGACAAGTATTTTCAGATAGCTCACTGCTTTCGGGACGAAGACCTGCGCGCAGACCGCCAGCCGGAGTTCACGCAAATAGACATAGAGATGAGCTACATCCGGCCCGAAGATATTTTCAAATCCCTTGAGCCGATGTTCATAGAGCTTGCTCGCTTGATTGACGTAAAAGTTGAACTGCCCTTCCCGCGCCTCACCTATGCTGAAGCCATGCGGCGTTATGGAACGGACAAGCCCGACACTCGTTTCGCGATGGAGTTGATTGATTTGAGCGAGTCGCTCAAAGACACAGAGTTTGCGCCTTACAAAAACGCGCTTGAGGCTTCAGGTCAGGTCAAAGCCATAAACGCGCGCGGCGGCGCGAAGTACTCTCGCAAGAATCTCGACGAGCTGACAGAGATTGCGAAACGCTACGGCGCATCGGGGATGGCGTGGATCAAGACGGCTGAAACCGGAGAAATCACGTCATCGCTTTCAAAGGCTCTCGGAGACGAGAAAGTCGCAGAACTGGCTCGCGGAGCCAATTCTGCGGCAGGCGACGCCATGTTAATCATCGGCGGCAAGCCTTCAACAGTGGCCGCTTCGTTGAGCGCTTTGCGGTTGGAAGTCGCCGAGCGCGAGAATCTCATAGACCAGAATAAATTCAATTTTCTCTGGGTCGTTGATTTTCCGATGTTCGAGTTTCATGAAGAGGACAATCGCTTTTACCCGATGCATCATCCTTTCACGAGCCCGCGCGACGAAGACCTTCACCTACTCGACACAGACCCCGGAGCGACGCGCGCAAAGGCTTATGATCTGGTGCTGAACGGAGTCGAGTTGGGCAGCGGCTCGATCCGTATACATTCCAGAGAGCTTCAACGCCTCATCTTTGAAAAGCTCGGTTATTCGGAAGAGGAGGCCCGAACGAAATTCGGGTTCCTGCTCGACGCATTGGAATATGGCACGCCGCCGCATGGCGGAATTGCGTTTGGTTTCGACCGAATCGTTATGTTGCTCGCGCGCGAAAAATCCATTCGCGAGGTAATCGCTTTTCCAAAAACAGCGAGCGCCGCCGATTTGATGAATGATTCGCCAAGCGCTGTTTCAGAAGAGCAGTTGCGCGAGCTGCATATCAAGATTGCGGAATGATCGCCGGTTGAATCCGCTAACAACTCTCGAATCGTAAGGATAATTGTTGACCGGTTCGCGGTCGCGATATGCCTGAGTTGAGGCAGACCAGACAATCAAACCTTAATCGAGGGAGAAGCGATGAGCAGCCCGAAAGCAGAAGTCAGACAGCAAGCGGCTAACAGATCACAGGAAGCGAAAGCTTCCGACAAACCGGCTCGAAAAAAATCGAAGGTTAAGCGAGCAATTCTGATAATACTTGCTCTCGTTGCGGCCTACGCTTTGTTTGACCTCTACGGCCCGCGATCAGCGAGGATGCGCAGCTTTGATCCGAATGAGGTGGCTCGGCTCGAAACCGCGATGTGGAAATCCTATTATTCGCGCGAGCACCTCAAGCTCTACAATCAACTTACTGAATTGCTGCGAACGCAGTACAACCTTCCTTTCGTAAGATCGAACGCGGTCGCGTATCAGGCTTCCAGAGCCGCTTTCGTGTTCAAGGATGGTCATAACCGCGAGGAGTATGAAAAAGCGCTCCCCTACCTTGTCAGCTTCTACCGAAGCATAAGAAAAGTAAGCGATATTCCATTTGATGTAGACCGCGCAGCCCGCCTTGAGCTTGAATGGTGGATCATCCATCGAGAGCGGCAAAATCATGCGCCCGGCGATTTAGATCAGGCGCTCGCGGATCTTCCAGCCGAGCTTTACAACGCGCCTGCGGAAAAGCTGATGGAGCATGCGAGGCTCAGGGCCGAAGCGATGACCATTCGCGACAAGAAAGCGGAGCAAGGCGGCGTGACGGACGCAGACTGGGCAAGGATTGATGAATTGTTGCATCAGTCATGGCAGTCTCTATACAAAGCCGTGAATGATTGAGCCATGCCCGATTACGATTTTGATCTGATCACATTTGATTGCTACGGCACTTTGATTGACTGGGAGCGAGGAATAACGACCGCGTTTCAGTCAGAGGCCGCTCGGCAGGGCGCAACGCTTGACGCCGACAAAATCATCGCCGCTTATCACATCGAAGAGCCAGCGGCGGAGTCCGCAAGTTATGCTCCTTACCGTGAAATCCTCGCTGAAACGGCAATGAAAGTCGCCGCTCGGTTGGGGTTTCAGCTTGCGCCCAATCGCGCTGGCTTTCTTGCCGAGAGCTTGCCCGACTGGCTTCCCTTCCCGGACACCAACAGCGCGCTCGAACGATTAGCGAGCCGTTTCAAATTAGGAATTCTCTCCAACGTAGACGACGATTTGCTTGCTGCCACAAGGCGGCATTTCACAGTTCAATTCGATCCCGTGGTGACAGCCCAGCAGGTCAAATCATATAAGCCCGCCGATGGACATTTCGACGAAGGCCGACGCCGAGCCGGAACGAGGAAATGGCTTCACGCGGCGCAGAGTTACTTTCACGATGTAGTCCCCGCAAGAAAGCATGGCATTGCCGTCGCGTGGGTAAATCGAAAAAGCGAGCGCCCCTTTGAGCAAGGCCCGTTTCCTGATTTAGAGACGAAGAGTCTCGCGGGGCTTGCCGACCTGCTCGGAGTTTAAAAAGCAAAAATAATCGTTGAGCCAGACGGCAGCGGCGGCAACAGAAATTCCAGACGGGCTTTTGTTTGCTGCGCGGCTCTGATCTTTTTGCGCGCGGCTACGCTCCGGCGGCGCTGCGGATTGCGTTAATGACTTCATCATCGCCCGGTCGAAAAACAATAAGCACAGACCGGCGATAGCTGATTACGCCTTTCGAGTTTATCACGATGACTGCGCGCTGCGAGCCTCCGAGCAAAGATTTCAATTTATAAAGCTCAGTCACTTTTCCCTTCTCATCGGCAAGCAACGTTTGAGGCAGTCCGTGATGCTCGGCAAATTTCCTGTGCGATTCGACGCTGCCGACCGAGATGCCGACGACTTCCGCGCCTGTCGTTTCGTAATCGCTCCAGCGGTCGCGCATGCTGCACATCTGTTTTGTGCAAACAGGCGTTTCGTCCTTTGGATAAAAGAGCAGCGCAACAACTTTGCCGCGATGATCGCTCAATCGCCACGGCTTATTGTTGGCGTCTTTCAATTCAAAATCGGGCGCGAGGCTATTGACCTCTGTTCCGGTCTTAGGCTGATTTCCTGCTGCGCTCATCTTTTTCACACTGAGCCGCCGGGGGCGCGGCTATCCTTTCGATCAATGTGGTTGCGATGAGCCGCATTGTAGCTCAAGGGCGCGAATTTGCGCTACGAGCAAGACAATTGGCGTTAGAAAATCAATTTAAGCGCAAGGCGGATTCGTCGCGGGCTTGCGTCCGTTTCGCCAAAGTCTGCGAATCCAAAACCGCCAGCGTTTTCCACGATCATATTCGGCCTCGCGCGATTTGGATGATTGAACAGGTTGAAGAACTCTGCTCGAAATTGCAGGTAGACTTTTTCAGTCAGCTTCGTATTTTTTATCAAAGCAAAATTCACATTGAGCAGTCGCGGGCTGAAAAGCGTGTTTCTGCCCGCATCGCCGAATGGCCTGCCTGCAGCGAATGTCTTTCCAAACGCATCAGGCGCCAGCCCGCGCAAGCGAGCCGTTTGCTCAACCGGGAAATCGTTATAGATGAACCTTGCGCCCTGCGTCGAGCCTGCGCGAAAGCCTCGGCTGTCGGCGATGATGAACCCCGTCGGGCTTGAGAATGGAGACCCGTCCGGGTTCAGAAAGAAATGGAAAAACGAATTCGCCGCATTGGAAAAAGCTACTGAATCAATCGGGGCGCTGGCGTTGCCCGCAAAGGGCCTGAGCGTCCCTGACCTGTCAGAAAACATGGATGCGAACAGCGCAGCCTGCGATGGGGAATTCCCGGTTAACTGAAAAGGAGTGAATGGCGAGCCGCTTGCCATCTCGATCACGCCTGCGGCTTTCCACCCTCCAAGCAACCGGCCCAGTATGCGCGATTGATTTCGACGCAACGGCAAATCCCACAAGAAGCTGGCAGTGAGATTGTGTCTGCGGTCGAGGCTTGAAACCGAGCGTTCCCCCCTTGAATCATCAAACGGGTTCTGCGCTATTGATCGAATAGCGAGCGCGCTTAAGAGCGTCGAATTGCCGCCGCGCGCGCCCGCAGGCGAGAAGTAATCCGGCGCATCGTCAATCAGTTTTGAAAACGTGTAGGCGATGCTTGATGTGATTTTGTCAGTCAATCTCAAATCCGCTCTTGCCTGTATCGAATGATAGATTGACCGCCCGCTCGTTTCGTAAAATCGAACTGCGCCGGTTGAACCATTCGAGAATGGATTGCCATCAAGCATTCGGATCAACCCTGTTCCCTGCGCGCCGACATAAGAAAGCCCTGCTATGACTTTGTTATCCAGATCACGGCTGATGTCCAGATGCCATGATAGCGATGAAGGGTCGCGATACCCGCGCGCGAATTGCGTCCGAGCGTAGGCGAGCGGCGACGCCCCAAGCAAAGTTCGCAGTTGGTTTGCGTCCGAAACAGCAGGGAATGCAGGCAGAGCGTCGGCATTCGCCGGAGCGATTACGCCGAGCAAAATGTTGGGCGCGCTTATGCTCGCGTCTGCGAGCGGGCCATAAGCCGTTTGATCGTAAGAGAGGCTGACGCCGCCGCGAATGACTGTTTTGTCGTAGCCGAAAATGTTTTTGCCGAAGAGGAGAAAGCGCGGGGTGTAGGCGAAACCGAATCTCGGCGCGATGTTGTTATTGTCGCGATCAATCTTTTCAAGCGGAAGCGGCCCTGCGCCAAATAACGCGAGCGCCGGGTCTGCCTCTCGCTTGCGAATGCGATCTATCAATTGATTGTAAGGCTGGCCGTGATTTTCATAACTCAGCCCGATTGATAGAGTGAGGTTATTGCGAACGCGCCATGCGTCATCAATAAAGAAATGATGATGCAACTGCGAAAAACGCGAGCGAGAGCCGCCCGTCGCTACGGCGATTGAAGCCGGGTTGTCGAGAACAAAGTCTTCAAAGCTCGCGTAGTTGAACTGTCCAACGGTTCCCGGCAGAAGGTTAAGATCAGTCCGGCGGATTCGGGCTTGCCCGCCAAGTTTCAGGTTGTGACGGCCAGCCAGATGGCTCAAAGTGTCAGATATTTCGACGAGCGTTGACGCATACGAGCCGGGAGCCGAAGGGCTGGTTCCGTAACCAAGCGCGCGAAAACCTATATTGACCGCCGGAGCAGATCGCGCCCCTGAGCTTCGAGTCGCGGCATCATCGCTCAACCCGAAAGATGCGCTCGCCTTGTTGAAGCTTATGCCCGCCTCGTTTGTTGATTGCGGAGACAGAAGCCGCGTCCAGCGCAGGCTCCCGAAATGGCCGCGCGCTTCCTGATCGTTGGCAAACCCGGCGGCCAGATTGCCAGCCGAGTTGGTCTCATCGCGCGTTGTCAACCAGTAGCCGGATTCCAGCCGGTCGCGATTCGTGAGTTGAAATTCAACGCGCCCTCCGCCTTCATACCCGATTGCTCTGGAAGGAATATTTCTCACAATCTCGCCGAACTCTATTTCAGAGCCGAGGATTGGAGCGGAGGCCGTTCGCGAAAAGAATGGCTCGCCGATCTTTTGAGTCGCGGGGCCGCGCGCCAGCAGGTCTGCGACCGTTGCAGAGCCGGGAAAAGCGCGAGCCAGATCGTCCAGCCCTCGCAATGTCGGAGTCAGCGATGATGAAGTCGAATCAACGAAGCGGCGCGAGGTTTCGGTCTCGCGGAAAAACGAGCCGAAGAAAAACAGGCGATCTCTGATAACAGGGCCGCCGAAAGTTCCTCCGAAAATGTCGTTCTTGAATTTCGGCGAGCGATCAAGCCCGCTCCGCCGTTCCAGAGGCGAGAGCGCTCCGAGCCTTCGATTCAAATGGTAATCGAACAGGCTTCCATGAAAATCGTTCGTTCCGTTTCGAGTGATAAGATTGATCGAAGAAGCGTAATTTCGGCTCGCATCTCCGTCGCCCCTTGTAGTCAGAATGTGGAGCATCTCGATTGCGTCAAAACTCTTGAGCGCCACAGCGGGCCGGCCATCAATCCCATTGTCGTCGCGGCCATCCATCATGAACCCTGTTGAAAGCGGTCGCCCTCCGTTGATCGTGATTAGAAATTCCTCTTGTCTGTTAGCGCCTGACGGTTGATCGGTTGAATATTTTAGTCCTGTTGAATTCACTCCCGCCGCAAGCCGCGAAAACGAATAGGCGGGCGCAAGGCTGGGCAATTCTCTGATCTCGTTCGATTGAAAGTTCGCAGAAATATGCGACGTGGAAACATCAACTGCCTGAGCGACTCCTGTAACGGTCACAGTCTCTGACGCGGCGCCGGGCGTCAACGTCACGCCGGTCGCTGCGGATTGTCCCGGCTGAACTTCGACTCCGCTGACTGTCGTTGCGTTGAAGCCGGGAGCCTGAACCTCGACTTGATATTTGCCCGGAGGCAACCCCGCTGCGGTGTAGTTCCCTTCTGAATCCGTCGTGACTGTGCGCCGAGCGCCTGTGTTCTCATCTTTGAACGTGACAGTAGCATTCGCGATTGCCGCGCCCTGATTATCAACTACTGCGCCGGGCGCTGGCCTGACGCCCGTTCCATCGAATGAAGTTTGCGGGGGAGCCTGCCGTCCATTAATAGGCAGTTCAGCGATTTTTAGAGCGGAAATCTGCTGGCTGATTTCTGCCTGAGCGGATTGCAGGACTTCACTGCTCGCGGCTGTCACTGTGACCTGTTCGGATTTACCCGCGCCCTCAGCTTTGTTGTCCCGCTCGCCCGATTGAGCGCGTTGAAGATCGGCAAGCAGATTCAAGCGGGAGAAAGCTTCGTTTGATTTGTTCTGGGTTGCCGCCGATTGATTCGATTGAAGCTCCGAATTTTTTTGCTTCTCCGCTTCAACCTCGGCAGCCGTAGGAACATACATTGATGTATAAGGCGTAACGAGATTGAACTGGCGCGCAAGCTCGATGATTTCCTGTTTGAGTTCGGACCGCTCGCCGGAGACGCGAATCTCGGCAAGCAACGCGCTGACGCGCTCAGTCGCCCACAGCTTGGGAAGAAAGCCTTTGTCATCCGTCACCAACGGAAAATGCAGGCCGTTAAAATCAAATCGCTGCGGTTGCTCGTTCATCTTCCCGTATAAAGTCGCCGTCACGTTGTCGAGGTCTTCCTGATTTTTGTACCTACCGAATATTTTTATCTGCGAGCGCGTATAAAGGTCTGGCAACTGGGCGGGATGGATGCGGTCAAATATCACAGGGCCGAGACTGACGGCCAAGTCCGATAGCACAGGCTGGCTTACTTTCGAGAAGAATGTAGAAAGCTCGCGGCCAAGTTGCGATTGATCCGCGATTCGGAAGCTCGCGCCCAGATTATTCGCCGAGAGTTTTTCGAGCAACTCCCGGTTCACGTCATTGCCGACGCCGAAAGCGAACAATCGCGCTCTGGTTTGATTTGCCGCGCGCACGTTTTCAGCAATCTGAGCGGGGTCAGTTGCGCTCACATTGGGTTGCCCGTCGGTGAGAAAAACAAGGTTATGCAATCTCTTGTTGGATTCAAACATCTTCATCGCCGCAACAAGCGCGTCGTTGATATTCGTAGCCGGAGCCAGTTCGAGCTTATCCACATAATCAATCGCGCGCCTGATGTTTGACGGCGTCGCGCGAATCATCTCCTGCTGCATAGGCTGAACGCCGCCCGCGAATGCGATGATGTTGAAACGGTCATTTTCGCTGAGCGTTTTAGTAAGGCCGAACCTGATGGCTTCTTTTGCCTGCCGTATTTTTTCGCCTTCCATCGAAAGAGAAACATCTATGACAAACAAAACATCTTTGCTTGAGACTCGCTTCTTATCAAAATCAATCTTCGGCGACAGCATCAACAAAAAATAGCCGTCTTCGCCTTTCCTGCGATATGTGATTAACGATATTCCAATTTCTTCGTTTGAGAGCGAGTAGAGAAGTTGAAAGTTATCAGCCTGACTTCCGCCCATAGTCGAGGTCTTTGCGGTTGCATGCAGTTCGCCGTCATAGCGTATGTCGAGCGGATGTGTGGGAGAGAAGAAATTTTTGATGGCGACTTCAGATCGCAAATCCACTTCGATTTCGACTTTGCCTACGGCGGCGTTCAGCTTTTTGTAGCCGCGACCGAGCGGGTAATCGAACGCTATCACGCCATCTTTATCCGCAAGAATCTGCGAATAGATAAGCTCGACTCGTTTATCGGAATGCGGCGCGATGGCATTAACGCGAGATTGAAACCAGCCTCTTTTGGTCATCTCAAGCAACGCCGGGTCATCGCCCTGCTGCGCGGCTGTAGTATAAGCCGCATTGGCTTCGCCTTTCTCTTTCACGCGGCCCACACGACGCTGATCTCCATCAAAGACCGCGAACTCCAAAAGAGTCGCGCCTTCAGGCGTCGGATAGTAGTAAGTCCCTTCCAGCGTTTCATCGGTGTCGTTGCGAAAAAGATGCTCAACGCGAACTGTGGCGACCTGTCCTTCAATGCTGACCTTGATTCGTATCTCGGAAACAGGCAGAGCATCCGGCAGCGCTGATTGTTGATTCTGTTGGGCGCGACTGGGAGTTAAAACTCCCTGCCCGTAGGTGTTGAAGGACGCAAGAAGGATAACGATGAGAGAGAAGAGATGCTTCATCCGCATAGTGGTTCCCCGGAAATAGGCTCGGCGAAAGTACGGCTCCGCGAAAATACGGTTCGGCAAAAATGGCTTGGGCTGTTCGTTAATCAGAATGCGCGCGGGCAGGCGTCTTGCAGATTTATTCTATGGCTTGCAGGCGGTTTTCAGTCTTTGCTCGCTGCCGCAAATGTTTGAATATGAAATCAGCAAGGCTAGCGCGATGTTTGAGGTTTCAGCGCCCCGTGTTTGCGCAGTATTTCGATAGTTCGATCAATGGGCAATGCCTCGACTGTTCGACCGCGCCCGGTCATCGTCGTAGCGCGAAAAAGCGAATTGTAAATCGCTTCTTCTGTCGCTTCTATCGCAGCGAGAAATAGCGGCGACATGGCGTCATTTGAGAGCAGCTTGAAATCGCGAAGCCGATTTTCCGTCTGGCGGATTCTCGTTTCCTGCGCCGTTGAAAAAGCGATTGCATAATCGCCGCTTCCATTCGTAGCGGCGGAGCCTGTTCTGGCGAGACCCATCATTGCGCGGGCAGCGAGTCTTTTCAAATTGCGCGCATCTATCGGCGCATCTGTCGCTATGATGATTATCACAGAACCATCGGCTATATCCTGCTCGCTTCTCCGGTCGCGGCTTGCCCTTTTATTGGCGGGCGCGGCCTCAAGCTGCTCTTTCAAATAATAGCGACCAAGTTCTTGTCCAACCGGCGCTCCTGCAATCGTCAGCAAACCGCCGAAGTTCGTTTGAACAAGCGCGCCAACGGTGTATCCGCCTAGCGACGCCGGAAGCCTTCGCGATGATGTGCCAATGCCGCCTTTGAATCCGAATGCAACCGTCCCGGTTCCTGCGCCGACAGAGCCTTCTTCGACGGCGCCGCCTCTGGCATTCCTGATCGCGTTGATTGCATCTTCGCGAGCGACATGCCGCCCGCGAATATCGTTTAGAAAACCGTCGTTTGTTTCCGCAACGAGCGGATTGATTGATTGAACGTCTTCATTGCCCGGAAGCGCGAGCATGTAATCAATCACTGCATCGGCGACGCGAGGGACATTGAGCGTAGAGGTCAAAAGTATGGGCGTTTCTATTTCTCCAAGCTCGTTCACCTGAGTCGAGCCTGCGAGTTTGCCGTATGCGTTGCCGATGAAGACTGCGCCCGGCGTTTTCTCTCGAAACAGGTTTCCCGCGTGCGGCAAAACGGCTGTGACTCCTGTGCGAATATTGTCTCCGCGAATGATTGTTGTGTGGCCGACTTTGACGCCTTCGACATCCGTTATGGCGTTGAGCGGGCCTGTCGAAAGCGCTCCGGTTGACAACCCAATATCGCGAGCGCGAGGTCTTTCGTTCTTCTGCATAGCTATTCCCTGCGACGCAAGGCCGAGAGTCAGGAAAATGAGAATCGCTTTCGATTTCTGGCCTAATATTACTGATGATTTTTTGATTGCCATCATTTATGATCTCATCGCTGTCGCTTCCTTCTTAAAGTCCCTCGATAGCTCCCCGCCGGATTCGTTGTGTCGCGATCAATTATCAACCGGGCGGCCCGAAATCCACAATTTGAATTCATACGATCAAGACGCCGGGAGGCAGGATGCTCCAGTTTTCATTCGATGAAGGAATTGAAAAAGCTCTCATAAGCGAAGGGCTGGTAACAAGAGATCAAATCATAAACGCGCGCAAGCTCCACTCGCATCTGGGCGGGCAGAAAACCTTGAGCGATGTCCTGTTGGAAATGCATTGGGTCAGCGCCGCGAGTCTGGAAGAATTCGCTCGCCGCCACAGAAGCCGTTTCAGCATCGGCGATATTTTAGTTTCGCGCAGGCTTGTCACGCTTGCCGATGTGATGGCTGCGCGCGAAATTCAAAGAAAGGCCGGGCCGAAAGCCAAACGGCTTGGCGAGATTCTAGTCGAGATGGGGCTGATCGAAGAGCGTCACATCATCGAAGCGCTGTCCGAGAAGTTCAACATCCCGACGCTTGACCCGGACATCAGCCTGATAGACATCGAGCTTGTCCGCCGCGTATCGCTCAAATATCTTCGCCGCCAGATCGGGCTGCCCGTCAAGCTCGAAGACGGCCAAGTCCATCTGCTTGTCTGCGACCCGACGATGACTCATTTCATCGAAGAAGCGGCAAGGACATTCAACTGTCGAGTAAAACTCTATCTTGCGACGAGCGGCGTGATCTTGCAGATGCTTGAGTTGCTCGACACGATGCTTCAGGGCAAAGACGCAGGAATCAGCGATTATCAAAAGGTCAAATATCACACGCTCGAAGCGCAGCCGCAGTCTCAATCGGCGGAAGACAAGGTTGTGCAGATGGTTGACCAGTTGATCCGCGCAGCCATCGAAGAAGGCGCATCCGATGTTCACCTTGAGCCGATGGCAAATAAGCTGCGCGTCAGATACAGGCTCGACGGCGCGCTGGTGCATAAAATGGATTTCCCGCGAGACTACACTCCGCGAATAGTCTCGCGAATCAAGATACTGGCGGACGCCGATGTGGCAGAGCGCCGAAAGCATCAGGACGGGCGAATCTTTGTCAAAACCGATAAGCAGGAAATTGATATTCGCGTCTCTTTCTATGCTACGGTCTTTGGCGAAAATGTTGTGTTGAGAATACTGAACAAAGCGTCGCTCATCGGACTTCAGGAATTGGGATTCGCTCCAAACATTCTTCGTCTATATTCTGATGATGTGCTGGAATCGCCATCCGGCATAACGCTAATCACGGGGCCGACCGGGTCGGGCAAGACGACAACGCTCTATAGCTCGATAGATCATTGCAACGATCCGACGGTCAAGATCATAACCTGCGAAGACCCTGTCGAATATGTGATTGACGGCATCTCGCAATGCTCTATCAACGAAAAGATCGGGCTGACATTCAACGACACGCTGCGTTCGATAGTGCGACAAGACCCGGACATAATCGTAATCGGCGAGATTCGCGACAAGTTCTCAGCCGACATCGCGGTTCAATCGGCTCTGACGGGGCACAAAGTTTTTGCGACTTTTCATACAGAAGATTCGGTTGGCGCGCTTGTGCGATTGATCAATATGGAGATAGAGACTTCGCTGATCGCTTCAACCATCGGAGCGGTTCTGGCCCAGCGCCTTGTGCGGAAAGTTTGCCTGAATTGCCAGATGAAGCATCAGCCGGACGAGCGCACATTGCGCCGTTTCGGATTGAAAAGAGAAGAACTCGCGCGGTTCACGCTTCTGAGCGGGAAAGGATGTCCCGCCTGCAATTTTACGGGATACCGAGGCCGTCTTGGCATTTACGAATTGCTGGTTCCGAATGCGGACATCCGCGACGCCATATTGCAGAAGCGCACCATGCAGGAAATAAGGCAGATGAGTCTTGAGTTTTGCAACCTCTGCACGATGCAGGAAGATGGAATGGTGAAAGCGCTATCGGGCGTGACGACGCTCGAAGAAGTGCTGGAAAACGCTCCTCGCGTTTTTCATCAGAGGTCGCTCGAATCGTTATTGAATATCGTGGGCTGAATCGCGCAGACGCTGGAACGCTAGCCGCATTAAGCCTGCAAAGCTATGCCCGACGGATTCACGATCAGGAATAGAGCTATTAACGCCTGCGCCGAGACGCCCGCGCGGGCGACGAGCTTTTCGATTTGCGGCTGCTCGAAACGCTGCGGCCTTTGCCTCGCGTTGCGTCTTTGCCTCGCGATACGTCTTTGACTCGCGCTGCGTATCGCGAGCGTATAACTCGCTCCTCTTTGTAGCGCGAGACGTGTCCGCGAGCGCTGCGGCGGCTGTTATCGCGGCTTGCGCGCAATGTTTGAGGGATGCGAACCTTCTGGCCTTTGCGCAACTCGCCGCGCTCTGACATTCGATTCAACCGGGCAATCTCTTTTACAGATATTCCGTAACGACGAGCGAGCGCCTGCATTGTGTCGCCCCGGCGAACCTGATAGGCGGCAACCTGCGTTCGATAGGTCGGACGATAACGGACAGCGACTTCTTCAGCCGGAGGCGCGATCTTGCGAACTCTCTGGTCTTCGGGCAGGTCAGCGTAGGCAATCTCGAATTGCTTCTTCATGCCTTTCGGCAATTTGATTGAGTAATGCGTTCCGGCTGGCGAAGCGCCGCGTCGCAGTTCAGGATTCAAATCCTGAATCACTTCATAAGGAACGCCCAAAAGGTCTGCAACCACTTTCAAATCAGTCTGCCCCGGCAGATCGAAGGTCTCGTAATTGAGCGGCGGGTCGGCCTTAACATCGAAGCCGTATCGTTTTTGATTATTGCTGATGATGATGATCGAAAGAATGATTGGAACGTAGTTGCGAGTTTCCTGCGGCAGCAGGTTGCGTTTGTAAAGCTCCCAGAAATCAGCGTAGCCGCACCGGGCGATGGCGTTGTCCACGCGATTCTCGCCCGAATTATAAGCCGCCATTGCCAGCAGCCAGTCGCCTTCAAAATGATCGTGCAGCCACCTGAGGTAGCGGGCAGCCGCGCGAGTCGCTTTTTCAGGATGCGAGCGCTCGTCAACCCATTGCGTTTGCGCAAGGCCGTAGCGAGAGCCTGTTCCGGGGATGAACTGCCAGATGCCTTTTGCCGCAGCGCGCGAAAGCGCGTTCGGTTTCCAGACCGATTCAGCCTGCGCAAGCCATATCAAATCAAGCGGGACGCGCTCTTCCTTGAATATTTTTTCAACCATCTGGCGATAGCGGCCCGACCGTTGAAGCCCGACAACCATAGTCGAGCGACCGCGCCCGGAAACAAAGAAATTCATGAACTGAAACACCGGCGGCGCGACAGTGAAATTGAAATCATAACGGCCAAAGATTTTTATGCCGCCCGATGCGTCCGCAGCAAGTTCGGTATCTTTAATATCAGAAAGCTCATCGAGCAACGCGGGCTCGACCGCTTCCTGCCGATCTTCGACAGGGTGAGAATCGCCCGGCTGCGCTTCAAATTTATGTATGCGATCAAGCAGGCTGCGATAATAAGCGTCGAGCTTCGGGTTTGTTTTCAAATCAATGCCTGATTGAATAATCGTATCAAGGGCCTGATCGAACGATTTGCGAGCGAGGTCAGTTTGTCCTTTGGCCTGAGCTTCTTCGCCCTGATGGAATGCTTGTTCCGCCCGGTCAATCAAGGGTTGAACATCGGGCAGCAAGGCTGGCTCTTTGGTTTGCGCGAAGGCTTCAGTTTGAGTTGCGACTCCCGCGAGCATCAATGAAATAAGCAATAAAACAACACTTCGACTCGCCTTGCCTGCTAGACTCATCTTCAGTAACCCTTTCGATTCGATTTTATTGATTTCTCAGCCGCGACTTCAGTGACCGGTCAAAGCTCCACCGTCACAAAGGGGCTTGAGAGTCGCCGCTCCCCATTCCGCTCCAGCATTCCTGCCGAGTGAGGTGGTTATAACACGCGAAATTCACTGCGGTCAATAATATGCAGGCGACGCAAGAAATTTGAAACAATTGGAAGCGCAAGGCCAAATCAGGGGCAATTTTGAATTCGAGATTTGAAATGGCCGCTCATTTTGCCCGGAGGCGAACCCAGACGCTAAACCAGAGCCGTCTTTAGCGCCTGACGAACAGATTCAACGAAGACGAAGTTAATCTCTTTTAGAAGTTCTTTGGGGATTTCATCAAGGTCGCGCCGGTTCTGTTGAGGCAGCACGATAGTGTTCACGCGAGCCCTGCGAGCGGCCAGAACTTTCTCTTTGATGCCGCCGACCGGCAGCACATTGCCGCGCAGCGTTATCTCGCCGGTCATCGCGACAGAGCGCTTAACGGCTCTGCCTGCAAGCGCCGACACCATCGCCGTCGCAAGCGTGATGCCCGCCGAGGGACCGTCCTTTGGGATCGCCCCTTCCGGCACGTGGACATGGACATCAACTCTGCCGAATTTTTCAGGATCAATGCCTAATTCGTCGGCGCGGGATTTCGCCCACGAAAACGCGGCCTGAGCCGATTCTTTCATCACATCGCCTAACTGGCCCGTCAGCAAAAGCCCGCCTTTGCCTGCTGTGAGCAGCGCTTCGATAAATAGAACGTCTCCGCCAGCCGGAGTCCACGCAAGCCCTGTGGCGACGCCGACTTGATCTTTCTTCAAAATTTCATCGGCGTAAACATGCGGCACGCCCAAGAACTCTTGGACGTTGCTGTTCGACACGCGGACGACGCGACTGTCGCCTTCGGCGACGCGGCGAGCGACTTTTCGGCAGATGGTGGCGATCTCGCGCTCGAATTGTCTGAGGCCGGATTCGTGCGTGTATTGAAGTATGATCGCCCGCAGCGCAGTTCGGCTGAAGGCGACATTGCGCGCAGTGATTCCGTGGCCTTCCATCTGTTTGGGGATGATGTGGCGGCGGGCTATCTCAATCTTCTCTTCCTCGGTGTACCCTGCGAGCCTTATGACTTCCATGCGGTCGCGAAGCGCGGGTTGAATTGTGTCGAGCACATTCGCCGTTGTCATGAACATCACATTTGACAGATCGAATGGAACGCCGAGGTAGTTATCGCGAAATGAAAAATTTTGCTCAGGGTCTAGCACTTCAAGCAGGGCGGATGACGGGTCGCCGCGAAAATCTGCGCCGACCTTGTCAATTTCGTCGAGCATTATCAGCGGGTTGTTTGTCCCCGCCTGCTGGATAGATTGCACTATGCGGCCCGGCATTGCGCCAATGTAGGTGCGGCGGTGGCCTCTGATTTCGGCTTCGTCATGAAGCCCGCCAAGACTGAGCCGCTGAAATTTGCGATTCAACGCGCGAGCTATCGAACGACCGAGGCTCGTTTTGCCGACGCCGGGCGGGCCGACGAGGCAAAGAATCTGGCCGCGAACTTTTTCTTTCAGCTTGCGAACGGCGAGCGATTCGATTATGCGCTCTTTGACTTTTTCAAGCCCGTAATGGTCTTCGTCAAGTATTGTCTGCGCTCGTTTCAAATCGAGATTTTCTTCAGAAGATTTCGACCACGGAAGGCTGACCATAACATCGAGGTAGTTGCGAAGCGTCGCCGCTTCGGCGGCATCCGGGTGCATTCGCTCAAGCTTTTTGATCTGGCGGTCAACTTCTTCTTCGACGGCTTCGGGAAGATTGGCCAGAATCAACTTGTCGCGATACATCTGAATTTCTTCCAGAAGCTCGTTGCCTTCCCCAAGCTCTGTTTGAATGGCTTTGAGTTGCTGGCGCAGATAAAACTCCCGCTGCGTTCGATCAATCTCGCCTTTCGCCTGCGTGTTGATCTCCTGCTGCACGAGCAAGACATTGATTTCGCGAGCCAGAAGCTCGTTTACCCGGCGCAGGCGATCCGCCGGATTCAGCTTTTCCAAAACGCTTTGCGCGTCGGCGACTTTCAGTTCCAGATTCGACGCCGCCACATCCGCGAGCCGTCCGGGGTCTTCGAGGTTTGCGACAATCGCCATCACTTCTGAGGAGATGTTTTTGCCAAGCGTAATGGCTCGTTCAAGCGAGGCCCGAACGTTTCGTATGAGCGCTTCAAGCTCAAGCTCGTCGGCGTCCGGGTCGCTATCGGTCAGCGGCTCTATGTGCGCGACCAGATGCGGAAGCGTTTCGTCAAAACGAGTGACTCGCGCTCGCGAAAGCCCCTGCACCAGTATGCGTATGCGCCCGTCGGGCATCTTCAACATTCGCATAATGGCCGCCGCCGTTCCGTAATTGTAAAGATCCGGCCCTGCGGGTTCTTCCTTTTCCAGATCGCGCTGCGCCACAAGCATTATCATCCGGTTTTCTGAAAGAGCCTGATCCACGGCGCGAATGGAGCGCTCTCGCTGCACAAACAACGGCACGATCATGTAAGGAAAAATGACAATATCTCGAAGCGGAAGGACTGGCATCGAATCAGGCAGTTTCACCTGCTCGTCGGTTTGCTCAATCTGCACTTCTTCGGTTTCTAACAATGATGACATATAAAATTATTATCCTTTAATTCCAGATTATGATTGTAAGTGGCGGCAGGCATGGTGACAAGCCAGCCAGCTATTGAAGATCGAAAGAGCCGGGGTGGCGATTGTCGCCGCGAGTTGCGCGATAATGTTGCAGATCAACACAGACGCTTTTTGAGAAACAAGGATTCGCTGAAGTTCCTTGCGAGCGCCGCGCGACTCAATGGCTGCTATGCCTCTGGTTTTACCTCACGCTGCTTTTGCGAACCAGAGACCTGAGTTCGCTCATGAACTCGGACACATCTTTAAAATCAAGGTAAACAGAGGCGAAACGGACATAGGCGACTTTATCGAGTTCCTTCAAGCGGCGCATGATGACTTCGCCGATCTTTTCTGTTGAACGCTCGCGTTCGCGGGATTCCTGAACATATTTTTCGACCTGATTGACGAGCGCTTCGATCTTAGTCATCGGGATGGGCCGTTTTTCGCAGGCTTTCATCACGCCCGCCAGAACTTTTTCTCGCGCAAATGGCTCGCGCGTCCCATCTTTTTTTACAACCATGTAGGGAATTTCATCTATTCGCTCGTAGCTTGTGAAGCGCCGCTCGCATTTCAAACATTCCCGGCGTCGGCGTATAACATCGCCTTCGCGGCTTTCGCGCGAATCAACCACTCTGTCTTCAATATGCCCGCAGAAAGGACATTTCATAAGCTTTTTGCCTGCTTCCGATAAATTAAGTTAAGCCGTTTACGGCTACTGCATTCTGTTTTTCATTCTCTTCCTGCTTCCCTTGAATCATCCCATCATCAGCCTGTCGCTCTGCCAAGTGTTTCAATCGTCCGAGCGACAACCCCTCTCGCGCTACATAAAACATCCCAAACAAAGTCGCGGGAGCGAAAATCAGAGGGTGCAATATAATGGCAATAGATTTGGCGACATCCTGATCAATTCCCAAAAAGGCGAGCGAGGCCGCCGTCGCAATATGAAAAGGCCCGGTCGCCCCGCCCGGCGTCGGCGCGACAGACCCAAGCATTGAGAGCCCCATTACAAATACCGCGCCTGTAAAAGGAACCTGATCATAATGAACTCCGAAGGCTCGGACTACAAGCAAATGAGCCGTCGCAACCATCAACCAGAGCAAAGCCGTGTAGGAAAGCGTTATCGTCAGGCTGCGCGCATCGTGCAATACGGCAAGCCCTTCCGAGATGTGATGAAGCAAACTCATTATCGCTTGAGACGCTTTGGCTGGCAGCCTTTTTAGCTTCTTTTCAACCAAAGCCAGCGCCGATTCGCGCCGCTTTCTAAAGACCGAAAGGCCGTAGACGCCCGCCACCGCCGCTATCAATAAAAGCACCCCTGTCACCTTGATCCATCCGAAAAGCCGCATGGCATCGGCGTCATGCTCTCGCTCGTTGTATTCAAAAAAGACCAGATTGATGGCGAAAAACAGAACCACCATCACCATGTCGAATACGCGTTCGATCATCACCGTCGCGTAACTTGCCGAAGGGTGAACGCGCTCTTTGATTGAAAGAACCGCAGGCCGGATTATCATCTCCGCTGCGCGGCCCATAAGGAAAAGAGCTGAAAACCCTATCATCGTAGCTCGAAACAAAGCTTTGAGCGGAGGACGCGCCATAGGCTCAAGCAATGTTCGCCAGCGCAACGTGCGAACAAAATATGTTCCAATCAGCAATGCCACAGCCAATCCAAGCTGCTCCCAATTCGCCGCTTTTACTTTATTCCACACATCGCCGAGGTTGAGATTATGGGCAAACAGGTAAACGAACAACGCTCCAACGCCGAGGCTCAGAATAGTTTTTAGCTTGGCTCTCACAGCTTCTCGAAAATCTCCGTGCTATACTATGTTTGAGATCAAGGGCGCGAATTTAATTGCCCTCGATTTTGTCTTGAGCCGCCCCGGACTGCGGCCCGGAATTTCAGTCGAGCGGGGATTCTAGCACAGAAAATGGACTCTCCGCATGTCTGCGATTGAAAGAATTCGGACGCCGGGCGAAATGAAACATTTTCCAGCGTCATCTCGTAAGCGAGGTTGGAAGGCTTCATTATTTAAGTATAGCTTGCGAGAAGGCGACACGTGGGAGCAAGAGTTGCGTTGACATCAACCGATGCTGAAACGGTTCAGCGTTGTCTGGAAGGCGACCAGCATGCCTGGGCGGAGATTGTGCGTCAATACTCGCGCAGAATCTACAACCTCGCATACAGGTTCACGTCGAGCCATGGCTCTGCTGAGGATCTGACGCAGGAAGTCTTCATTCGCGTCTACAGGTCGCTCAATCAATACGATGCGAGCCTCGGCGATTTATCGAACTGGTTGATGCGCCTTGCGCGCAATTTGATAATTGACGATTATCGCAAGCGGCAGCGCACGCCGACCGATACGGGCGACGATCTGGCGGATCACGAATACCATCTCCCGGCTGCGAGCGATAGCCCGCAGCGCACGCTTGAACGTCAGGAACGCAGGCTGCAAGTGCTGGCTGCGATCAACAAGCTCTCGCCCGATCTGCGCGAGTGCGTGATACTGCGCGACATCGAGGAGTTGACTTATCAGGAGATCGTTGATCTTTTGAAGATACCCGAAGGCACCGTGAAGAGTCGCATCAACCGGGGGCGCATTGAATTGGCAAAGGTGCTGCGCAGGATGAAGGTGAATCCGGACTAAGGCGGTCAGCGGGTGAGGGCCGGAAGTCTATTGGCCCAAAGCTCTGCGCTCAATGGCCGCGACCTTGCGATCAACTTGATTTTATCCGCAACGGACTGTCTTTATAGAGGCCCGTTTCAGGATTGGTTTGGGAGGGCGGGAGCATTGCCCCCGACAATAAGTATGGATTGCACGAGATTTGAAGAACGAATCAGCGAATATCTGGATGGCGCCATCGCGAAGGCCGACCGAACTGTTTTCCGTGAACACACGCTGAAGTGTCGCGCTTGCCGGGCGTTGCTCGACGACATAAGAGGAGCGCTTGAGGATTGCAAAATTGACGATGATGCGATTGATCTCCCATCTGAATTTGAAGCGACTCTAATGACTATCGCTCAAGAGCCTTCCAATTTGGCATGCCGCGCTTTTGAAGATTTGATCACAGAGTTCCTTGATGGCTTTGTCCCCGCCGCCGCATACCATCGCTTTGAAGAGCATGCTTCGGATTGCAGCGATTGTTCATCGCTTCTGACAGGCGTGGTTTACGCAGTCGCCGCGTGCCACTCAGTCCATACTTATGAAGAATTGGAAGCGCCGGAAACGTTAGTGGCGGCTCTTGAGCGAATCGCCATCGGCAAGCCCGCTCGAAAAACGCTCGCCAGCCGAATTACCGCATTTGCCTCCAGCTTAATCCCGCGCGCAACTGTGAGCGCTCGCTGGACATTTGCGACAGCGTCATCGCTTGTGTTCGCGACTCTGGCTTTTTTGCTCTTCGGATTTTCAGATGACGGAACAGTCGCGGGGATATACCGTCAGGCTCAAGTAGAGTTTGGCCGGATTTATACTCAGGGCGCAGACATCTATTCGAGCAAAGACGAGTTGGCGGCTCGCATAGAACGCGTCGGTCACGGGATCGGCGAGATATGGGATTCGCTCGGCGGAGCGACAGCTAACGACGGCAAAACGGAAACGAATCAGGCGAACCCGAATCGGAGTTCCGGCGCGAAGCCAGATCGGTCTGAAAAAAAATAGCCCGTTGGTTTCAAACAAGATTATCTTGATCGCGCGAATAGTCGAACCGCTCTTTAGCGCAATTCGTTAAAAGTTAAGAAGGGTATTAATCGAATTAATTTTCGAGCGCAGGAATAGACTATGTATTGTTCTTATCACACAACAACGTTTGCGCGCGCGCAATGCTCAAGCTGCGCCCGCGCGCTTTGCCCGGCCTGCGATCATCGCATCAAAGGGTATCCCTATTGCCAGGACTGCATCGTGCTGGGCGTCGAAAGCCTCTCTCGCCATTATAAACAACCCGGAAAGTCGAAAGGCAAACCAATAATCGCCGCGCTGTGCGGCATGATTTTGCCGGGGCTCGGCGCTGTCTACAATCGTCAAAACTTTAAAGCTCTTATCCATTTCGTTGCCGTAGCGGGGCTGTTTCAACTCAGGCACATGCATATTCTGTCCGGCCTGTTTGGGCTCGCCGGAGTGGCGTGCTATGTCTATTCGATCATTGACGCCTATCGAACGGCGCAGCGCGTAGCCGAAGGCGAAAGCCCCGAATCTGATGAGTCGAGATTCAAGCGGCAACTCGCCAAGCGCGCTCCGACGCTGGGCGTGATGCTGATAGTCGCTGGCGTGTTGCTGGTCATACAGATTTTGCGCCCGCTCAATTTTATTACTACTGCCCGGCTGCTTCCCGTAGCGTTGATAATACTGGGCGGGTACTTGCTGACAAATTATTTCAAGAGATCGCGCGAAACAGATAATCCTGATGATTATTCGCGCCGCCCTCCCTACCCTCTTGCGCCCGGTTCAATGAGAGATCCAGTCGGCGGCAATGTGACGCGCCTATCGCGATCTGGCGACCGGAGGTAAAAGAAGCAATTGGCCACAGCGCGCAAAAACATGAGAGGCACATTGTTGCTCGGCCTCTTGCTGGTCGGGATTGGCTTGGCGATCTTTCTTTCGCCGCCCGGCTCCGGGCTGACAGTCTGGCTAATGCGCCTCTGGCCGATTTTTATGATCTGCGCGGGCGTGGTCAGAGTGATGGGATACGCCGTCGAGCGCAAACCCCGCTCGCCGATGGGCGGAATGATTCTGATCGTCATCGGCGTCTTGTTTTTCGTGAGCCGGTTTCATTCCGATTTGAACGCCCTCGAAATATACGGTCGTTACTGGGTATTGCTGCTCGCAGTTTTTGCTGGCGTCGAGTTGATTCGCTACTACTCGCATCGTCATACAGAAGGGCCGCAGCCGCGCGTGCTGACGATTGGCCGCGTAATTATTGTCGCCCTCATCGTCGCCACAGGCGTGTTGGCTAACAGGTTCGCAAATAATCCTTCGGCGCTTTCGGCGCTGAAGCTCCCGAATTTCCTCAGCAGCGTTCGCGATTCAGTCGTTGGGCAAGCATACGCCTTCAGCGATAGCCCGGTTGACGCTAAAGATTTCGCGCAAGGGATGAGACTCTCGGTCAATAACAGCTTTGGAGGCGTCAAGGTTTCGGGCGGCAGTCCAACGCTTCGCGCGACTCTGAAAAAAACTGTGCGCGGGTGGAACGAAGAAGACGCTCGCAAGATAGCCGATCAGATTCAACTGGTCATAAAAAGGACTGCTGATGGGTTTGTCATCACAACGAACCGCGATCAGGTCAATCAGGAGTTCACAACCGATATTCAAATAGATGTTCCGTCTCTGGCCGAGATTTCTATTGCGGGCAGTTACGGCGCTATTTCGGCGAGCAACATACAAGGCGACATCTTCATAAAAGCGAATCACGGGCAGGCCGATGTAACTAATATAGAGGGCAACGTGAATCTTGAGATGGTTTATTCGGATGCGAGCGCTTCAATTATCAACGGAGACCTCACCATCAGCGGAGCCAAGCGCGCGCGCGTTTCAAAGATTTCAGGATCGCTTGAGCTTGGCGCAAGCAATGGAGCGGTTGACGCGCGCGACATTTCCGGGCCTGCGCGCGTAGACGCCCCGTTTTGCAAAGTCACAGCGCAAGGGTTGAATTCCGAATCCGAGATTAACACTGAACACGCAAGCATTGATGTATACAAAACCGCGAGCCTGACGATCAACGCTCCGCATTCGGATATTCAGGCAAGAGGCGTCAACGGAGACTTGAGCATCTCCTCATCTCACAGCAAGATCAATCTGTCTTCAATCTCAGGCGAACTTGAGATCGAAGCCAGACAAAGTTCCGTGAGCATAGAAGAAGCTCGCGGCCCGGTTGATGTGAAAACAACGCTTGGAAGCGTGTCGGTCAAGAATTTTTATGAAGGCGTTCATATCGAGACGAGCTATCGCGACGTGACGCTGGTTTCAACCAATCAGCCTGCGGATGACATAGAAGTAGAGAATAATCACGGCGAGATCAAGCTTGTGCTGCCGCAATCAAGCCAGTTTCGGCTTGACGCTTCGAGCGATAACGGCCAGATAAAGCCCGTCGGATTTGGCGAGATTTCTGAGCGCGGGCGCGGGAGCATTAACGAGACGCTTGGCATGAGCGGCCCTCGCATCAAGTTGAGAACTTCCTATAAGAACATTATCATTCAGGCGAGCCCCGCTCGTCAGGCATAGACAAACTCGTTCGTCTATCAGACGACTAATGGAAAGCGCGAAGTTGTTAGCGAATTGAAAGTTGTTGATTGATTGAATCCAGCTTTGCGCTGCGCGACCGAAAGGAGTCAATTATGGTTGGGATTGTAAGAGTTATTGTTGGGTTGGTCACATTCTTCATAGCGGTTGCCATTGCCAAAGTGTTGCTTGGAATACTCGGCTTCGCTTTGCATCTGATCTGGCTGCTTTCCAGCACATTGGGATCCTAAGCTTAGAATTCCACGTGGACAAGTTGTCGC
>JADMIO011560716.1_pt1 | contig 24694 bp, 19 predicted proteins | sample 8958161 | NCBI WGS metagenome assembly JADMIO01 (sample SAMN16585339, study PRJNA669376) | soil metagenome | isolation source: Crop rotation soil | place: USA: Cullars Rotation, Alabama | collected 2011
CTACCGCCAGATCACTAGAAAGAGCAAAAGAAGTGGGAATAAGGAAAGCAGCTGGTGCATCCAGGCCGCAACTGATCAAACAATTCCTGACGGAAGCGCTCATAGTAAACTTAGTTGCGATCATTTTTGCGGTGTTACTTACTGTACTGTTGCAGAATGAGTTTAATAAATTGGTGAACCGTGACCTTTCTATCAGCATGCTGTTTTCAAAAGAAACTGCAGATATTGGCATCACTTATCTTTTTATACTGTTTACTGTTGTGGGAATTTTCTTATCTGGCTTTTATCCTGCATTTATTCTTTCTTCCTACAATCCTATTAAAGTCCTGAAAGGAAAATTTACCCGATCTTTCTCCGGTGTATTTCTCAGGAAAAGCATGGTCACTGCACAGTTCGCTATCAGCATACTGCTGATCATCGGTTCTTTTGTTGTGTACAGGCAACTTAAATTTATGACCCGGCAATCGATGGGATATAATATGGACCAGATGATCGTTTTACGGAAACCGGTTCTCACCAATCCTGGTACAGAATTCCTTGCTAAAGCCGATGGATTCATCAATACAGTTCAACAGCTTGCCCATGTAAAGGGTGCGGCTGTTTCTGCACGGATACCTGGAGATGAACTGACCAAGATAAATAATGTGAAGAGGACTGATATTGCCATGGATAACCAGGGTACCATGACGAATATGGGTGTTGATGAGCGTTTCATCAACCTTTACCAGATGAAGCTACTGGCGGGAAGAAATTTTACTTCCCTGGATTATAACAATGACTTTACAAAATTGGATAAGCTAATCATCAATGAAACTGCTTTGCGGCAACTGGCTTTTCATTCCCCGGAAGATGCAATTGGTAAATCATTGTCTGCATTCAATCGTACCTGGGAGATCGTTGGTGTTGTATCTGACTTTCACCAGAAATCATTGAAAAGCGGGATAGAACCGGTATTGATGTTACCTTCCCTGCTTGGACAATACAGCCAGTTCTCCGTAAAAATAGATCCGAGGCAATTACCTGAAACCATAAAATCCATTAAGAAAGCATACGCGAGCTATTTTCCCGGGAATGTGTTTGATTATAATTTTCTCGACGAAAAATTCAATAAGCAATACAGTAACGATTTCCTGTTTGGGAAGGTATTCGGTTTATTTGCTGCCCTGGCCATATTTATTGCCTGTTTAGGTTTATCCGGTTTATCGTTACTTACCTCTTCTATTCGAACCAAAGAGATTGGCATACGAAAAGTGCTGGGCGCTTCGGTGGTGGGAATTGTATTGCTGCTGTCAAAGGATTTCATCAAACTGGTAGTGCTTGCCATTATTATAGCCTCACCGGTTGCCTGGTATATAATGCATCTTTGGCTGCAGGATTTTGCCTATCGTGTAAATATAAGCTGGTGGATATTTGCATCTGCAGGTATATTATCATTGATCATCGCATTATTGGTGATCGGTTTCCATACGGTACGATCTGCAATTGCTAATCCCACCACCAGTCTAAGGGCCGAATAAGCTAACTTCATTATACAATTAAAAACGATCATTATGTTTTCATCAGCCTGTTCTTTAATGCGCGGCCTGATCACAGGTATCCTGTTAACTGTGTTTTCCTGCTTTCTGCATGCGCAGCAAACACAATTTGAAAACCATAGTCTGCAACCGGTGCTGGTGAATATGTCCATAACAAACATTGATGGTAAAAAGGCAGTTAGAGTATCAAGGGACACAACTAATAAAGGAGCCGATATGCCCACATACGTGCGGCTAAACAATACCGAAAATTTCAGCAATGGTACCATTGAAGTAACATTACTCAGCCGACTATTACCCTCCGCAGATGCTGGTGCCAGAGGCTTTATTGGTCTGGCATTCAGAATTAATAAGGACAATAGCCAATTTGAATCTATTTACATAAGACCAACGAACGGAAGGGCAGATGACCAGCTGCGCCGAAACCATTCCACCCAATATTTTTCCTATCCCGATTATAAGTTCGATAGACTGCGTAAAGAATCAGAAGGGAAATATGAATCCTATGCCGACATGGGATTGAATGAATGGATCAAAATGAAGATCGTGGTAAAGGGTGCTACAGCAAAGCTTTACCTGAATAATAGCCCGCAGCCTGTTCTGATTGTGAACGATTTAAAGCTGGGGGCGGAGAATAGCGGAGCTATCGGCCTTTGGGTGGACGGGGGTACTGATGCATATTTCAGAAATATTAAAGTGGTGAAAGAAAACTAGTTTGTACCTCCAAAATATTGGTTTTCAACTGAGATCACCGGCTTGATAATGCCTTTCGCCAGGTTCCCAGATTATTTTACTTAAAATAGATTTGCGAAGCCGTTCGGTTGCATGTATATTTGCAACCGAACGGCTTCTTAATTATTAATTATGAGACGAGACATATTTCAGGCTATTGCAGACCCCACCCGGAGAGCGATCCTGGTACTGGTGGCTGTACAGGCAATGACCCCTAACGCCATTGCGGATCACTTTGACATTACCCGGCAGTCCATTTCCAAACATTTGCGCATCCTGTCTGAATGCGATCTTCTGGTGCAAAAGCCGGACGGGAGAGAAATATTTTATGAACTTAAAATCGATAAAATGAAAGAGATCGATATATGGCTTGATCAGTTCAGGAAGATCATGGAAGATAAGTTCAAGCAGCTCGATGATGTATTATTCACGCTAAAAAACAAGAAAAAATGAACCTACTGTTTGATTTCACTGTAGACAAAGCAACGAATACCATTCACATTACCCGGGAATTTGCTGCCGATATTGATCTTGTATGGGATGCTTTCACAAAGGTGGAAATACTGGAGCAGTGGGTGGCACCCAAACCCTACCAGATTAAAACGAAGGAAATGGATTTCCGGGAAGGAGGTCGCTGGTTGTATGCAATGGTGAAAGATCCGAACGAGAAACCTTCCCGTTATGTGTTAATGGAATTTGTAAGGATCGAACCCAAGTCCAGTTTCACTACAAGAAATTCCTTTACCGATGAAAATGGTAATGTTATCGATACGGGTTTTACCTCTTCTCTTAATACAAACACCTTTAAGGCCGAAGCTGGAAAAACTACACTTTATATGGTTAAGAAGATGGCAAACCTGTCAGAACTCGAACAGTTTATTGCTGGTGGAATGTACAAGGAAGGAGTTGCAATGGGATATCGCAATCTTGATGAGTTCCTGCAGTCTATGGTCGCCAACAAATAATAATAATTTTATTTAAGATAATTAAACTATAGTTATGCGTAAGTTGATGATGAAGATGTCTGTATCCATTGATGGTTTTGTTGGAGGTCCCAATGGGGAGAAAGATTGGGTTTTCAAATCCTCAACGGAAGAATCGAGGGATTGGCTTGTTAAACAGATCTGGGAAACAGGTCTGCTAATTATGGGTCGAAAGACCTTTGAAACGATAGGTGCTTACTGGCCAACTGCTACTGGTCCTTTTGCCCCGCAAATGAATGAAATTCCTAAAGCAGTATTTACTCAGAAAGGATTCAAAGGCAACGATTACTCTAAAGCGGAAAAGTCTCCCGCCGTGACTTCCTGGTCGCAAGCGCAGGTATTTGATGGTGATCTTGGTGAACAGATAAAGCAACTCAAATCCGGGTCTGGGAAACCTATATGTGCATTAGGTGGTGCAGGATTTATGCGGAATCTTATTGCTACAGGTCTTATCGATGAATATCTTTTGGTTACTCATCCAGTGATTTTAGGCGAAGGCGAAAGGATCTTTAATGGTATTATAAAGCCAGCAGACCTGAAGTTAGCTAATGTTAAATCTTTCTCAGGTGGTATTGTAGCGCATACTTACCGGGCTGAATAGATATCCTGGATTACGATGGAAGGTTATTTCCTGCAGTTTGACATCTTAAGTCAAGGAAATTCTAATTCCTTCTATTTAAGATACTTTTCAAGATTCTTTTTGAAGTAATTAGCACTATCGGAAACCCTTTGAATGCGGTCTTTTGCACTTTGTTGAAACGCTCCCCGATTTTGTTGAGTTTGCCTGCGACCTGCTGATAGCAATGTAGCGGATTGTATTACGAAATTTCAGTGGTCCATAATTTTATTTATTTTAATGCTAGAGCCAGGGAATCCTTCAAAGCTTCAGATTTTATGTATTGCATGGGTAGGCCAATCCTTAGTCCATCTTTGATATTGATCTTCTTATAGGCAAAAAATGTAGAGTCGTGTTGCATTGATACCCCAACAATTACTGCTTCTCTTCCTATTGGTAGCATTGTGTATGGCCCTTCTTTTTTAGTAAAAGAATAAATTCCATTTTCAGCAGGGAAAGAGCTCAGCCTGACTTTCATATCCGGAATTACAAGTGAGCAATCTATAAAATCCAAATTTGCTCCGGAACTATTAGTTATGTATATCTCTGCCTTGCCTGCGCTTGGATCATCCCAAAAGCGATCACAGTTTATCCAACCCATTATTGTTACGGAAAAAACGGTTGTCTCATAAATTGCGCTCAGTTTTTCTTTTTTGGAGTCGATCTCATTATATCGCTGGCGGTTTTTTATTTTGACATTCCTTCTCAAATTATACTCTAATAATTCATTAATTTCCTGTGCGCTTACCCCTTTATCATTTAATTGTTCATAGGCATTTGCAGCATTTAGATCAACTCCATGTGTGTTAATTGTTTTTAATTCTTTAGTCTCAAAATTAAATCCTCGAACCACTTCCATATACCAATCCTCGAGGGATTGCTTTCTAAAATCAAAATATATAAGAGTATCTTCATCATCTTTATAGTAATGTTTGCTATAGTTTTTATTTACTTCATTACAAAAAGTTTCTATCTTCTTTTTGTTACTGTTAAAATAATCTATATAAAGCTTTCTGGCAATAGAATCGGATTCCTTTAAAGAGCGGTTAGGATGATCAAAATATATTTTCCAGATATCATAATTAAATTTCTGATTTGAGCACAATTGGTCATCAAAATAATTATCACGGTTTACAAATAGGCTGATTTTTTCGGTCATGCTTCGTAAATAATAATACCGGCTTTTAAATTCTTCAGTAGCAATTATTGTATTCTCATATTTCTTATCAGTGACCGATACAATGGTTGAATCCTGTACCCAGTATTTTTCACCTTTTTGGCCTGCGTTTTCAATACAATACCAGAAGAATTTGTTACCCTCAGGATAAATTATGTCCAGCGGCAAAGAGATCAAATACTCTTCTTTACTCATATTGCCATCCTGGTTCCAGTTTTTTCCGTCCCCCCTAAACATCTTAAATTCACCAGCAGCTCCCAGCGTGGGCATTGAAACTGTAATTGATGATCCTTCTTTAATTTCAACAGGGTCGTTGCCTGATCTGGCATTGATATACATCATTCCATTTGACTCCAGGATGCGGCCATTAGATACAGTAGCTAAACCAGCAGTAACAAAATCGTTCAGCGAGGTAGTTTCAATAACTTCAACCTGTACAGTTCCTTCTACAGACTTTCCTTCTGCTGTAGTAAAACAATCGGCGGGGATCAATAATTGAGTTCCATTTATAGCCGTAACGGTATTAGACCTGCTAGTGTTAATGGTGAAAGTTTGAACACGTGGTCTTATTGGAGAGTAAGCAGAGTCCAGGGGACTAGGCTTAAATGCTTGTGATATAGTTACACTCTTTTTATTTGAGGTTTCTGTGCAGGAATACAAGATCAAAAGGCAGGCACTCAGGATGGTGAGGAAGTATTTCATTGGTTTATTAAATTAGCCATTTTGTTTCATTGCTTTCAAAATTGCATCTACTTTTTCTGATTGTTGGGTTCCTATAAGAACCCTGGCATTATTACGTAAAACAATCTGGATACCCATATCGCCGGCTACAACATACCCTTTGCCCATTGGGCCTATCCTGATCCCCCATCCCATATACTCAGAAAGAGCATTATATCTTCTTAAATATACCTGCTTAATATCTTTCCATAAGAATTTTTGATACCTGGGCTGAAATGGAGGGAAGCGAACATAGATTCCATCCTCCCGTATCTGGGTCACCATTTTGGTATTGGTAACAACTATTCCCAATCCTGAAACAATAAATGCAGTCCCAAGGACACCGGTAATGTCAGTAAATACCCATCTTTGATAGATAAGATTAAATAAAAAAGCAGCCAGAAGAATGCCGGTCATTATTTTAAAGAAATTGGTTATGGATTTCCTCGTAGCTCCCTGGATTTCTTCAAATAAAATAGTGTTAGTCAAGGTGGAGAATTTAAAAGACAAAAATAATGCGTAATAATAAGGAAGGGATTTTTTTATTTCTATGAGTTAAAACTCTCAGAATAGTGGTTTCAACACTATATTCGTTGGCAAAGAATAAGGATCATGTCACTGGAGTTTGTTGAGACCATTTGTGAAAGTTGTAAGACCCGGCTTTTTGCTGTGGTTACTGGAACTGAATTACCAGATACTTATAAAATCTGTAACCCTTGCCGGGAAAGGTTAAATAACAGAGCCTTACGTCCTTTAGAGCTTTTTAATTTAGTAGCAATCCATGGACATTATTATGATTTGCACGACGATTTTTACGATTATCACAACGGCAAAGCTACTCAACCAAATGTTGATGTGGAAGATCCAGAACTCTATCCCTTCCCAATCCTCGAGGAAGTTCGTAAAAATTTACATGATCTAATAGATTTTGCGTGTGTTGAGTATTTTACTTCTCAGAAAACATATGACTATATCAAATTATTTGATAAGGAGGAAGTACTTGATTATTTAAAATTTAAAGTCAATTATAATCGGGAAATTAATTACAAATGTTATGAAATAGCAGCAAATATTCTTCACAATTATGCCGGTGATTGGATTAGAGATGAGTGGAAGGGCCGTAAACTTAATGAGCTCGGTATTTTTGCTCAGGCTTTGGCAGCTTGTTTACCTATAGATGAAGCATTTGAAACTATTACATTGGAACTTGAGCCATTGCTTGGTAGCCATTTGAGTGAAGGTAGTTGGGCTCTCTATTATCTAAATAGCAATAAAACTCTTGGCTGGATTGAGAAAGTGAAAAATAAAATAATTAATATTCCATCTGGATGGGGAGCCTTAGCTGCTCAATCTCAATTTAATTGGGAAACAGCGGAGAGATGGCTAAATATGGGAAGGCCTTTAAGCCTTATTGCTCTTGATGCCCTGGATTATTGTACAGGAATTCCACACGCCAGCTGGCCAATTCAATTGCAAAGAAATCCTCCTGTTTTATTTGACCGTCCTGAGTCATCAATGATTGTAACTGTAGTAAATAAATACATAGAAATAGATAATGCCCGCCGTCCCCGATTATTGGGTTTACAAATAATTAAAAATTTGACCGATTCGGCTAATTTATGAGCGTACAAATAAAATCAGGGTTTTATAATTTTATGCTGGGTGTCCCCGGCATCGATTGCGTAGATTTCCATTCATTATAGCAGCTATTATGTTATCTAATTTCTAACTTAGAAATAGTAAACAACTACTTTCTAACGAAACTTCTGTGCTTGCATTCCCGTCGTAAATTCCTTCAACAGTCGGTATTGGCTACTTCAGGTATTGCCGTATCAAATTTTGCCAGCTTATCTGTGTTTTCACAGGGCATATTTAGTGCAGAATTCCCTGTTGCAACTACTACTTATGGAAAGGTGAGAGGGTATATTGATAAAGGCATTAATGCTTTCAAAGGAATACCTTATGGTGGAGATACTTCTACCCGGAGATTTATGGCACCTGTTCCTCCTGAAATATGGAATGATATCCGGGAAGCTGTAGAGTATGGTCCCTCTTCCCCTCAAAGAGGAAGAGATGGACAAAAAATGAGCGAGGATTGCCTTTATTTAAATGTATTTACTCCGGCACTTCGTGATAAAGGCAGGAGGCCTGTTATGTTCTATATTCATGGCGGAGCTTATTCAGGCGGATCTGGCTCAAGTCCTTTATATGATGGGGTAAATCTTTGTAAGCGTGGTGATGTTGTGGTTGTCTCAGTTAATCACCGCTTGAATGCATTCGGCTATTTATATCTCTCCAGGTATAACAATGAACTATTTCGAGATTCCGGTAATGTGGGCCAGCTTGATCTGATCCTCGCCCTGAATTGGGTTAAAGATAATATTGCTGAGTTTGGTGGTGATTCCAATCGTATCATGGTGTTTGGTCAATCGGGAGGCGGAGCAAAGATTGCTACTATGATGGCCATGCCGGCTGCAAAGGGATTGTTTCATCGGGCTGCTACGATGAGCGGGCAACAGATTACTGCAAGCGGTCCTCACAATGCATCAGTAAGAACCAAAGTGCTACTGGACGCACTAAAGATCAATGAAAAGAATATTGAGGGGATACGGACTATCGCCTTTGAGAAAATTGTTGAAGCGATGGCCGAAACTGACCCGGTATTAGGATTTGGTAGTGTATACTTTGGGCCGGTATTAGATCAGCGATGGCTGATGCGTCATCCGTTTTATCCGGATGCGCCAATGCAGTCAGCTGCTATTCCCATGATCATAGGAAATACACACGATGAAACAAAAGCATTTTTGGGAGGCGATCAGACTAACTGGACAATCACCTGGGAACAGCTGCCTGATAAATTAATTCCCAATTTGCGTGTTGACATAGATCCGGATTATGTGATCAAAGAATATAGAAAACTATATCCTGATCTTTCTGCCAGTGAAATGCTGTTCCGGATAACAACTGCTTCCCGTTCATGGCGTGGAGCAATAATAGAAGCTGAAGAGAGAGCGAAAGCAGCTACCCCCGCATGGGCATACCAGCTCGACTGGGCATCTCAACGTGATGGGGGAAAATTTGGCGCTCCTCATGCCAGTGATATACAGCTGGTTTTTGATAATATCGATAAACCGGGTGCAACGGCAATTGGCCCAACGGCACAAAAGATGGCCGATATAATGAGTGAAACTTTCATTGCATTTGCGAAAACAGGTAATCCCAATAATAAACTAATCCCGGAATGGAAGAAATATTCCATGGCTAAACGGGAGACAATGGTATTTGATGTGCCAACCCATCTAGAAAATGACCCACGAGGTGCTGAAAGAAAGATATTTGAAAAAGTACCTTATATCCAGGGTGGTAGTTAATCTTAATAGTTAAAAAAGTTAAACAAAGTATAGTACATGTATCAATACATCCGGATTGGAATTCTAGTAAGTCTGTTAATACTCCTCATCAATTATTCCGGATATACCCAGGAAGGTAAAAACAGTCTTAATAAGGAACTGGAATTCCATGGAAGCTATATTATATATAAAGGCAAAAACATTCCACTGGGTCCAAATTCTGTTTATGTAGATGGACAACTGACGGCGGAGCAGGCATCAAAATACCGGTATGTTTTCAATTCCGTAAATGAAGCTGCAAAGCATCTAACAAATGGTACAGAAGAGTTTCCAATGATACTGTACATCGCTCCCTATGTTTATTGGATCGATAATCCCGATGATACAGCTATTCGTGTACCGGCACCAGGCGCCACCACACCTTTCGGCCTGGAGATCAGGTGTGAATGGTTAAAGTTTTATGGGCTTTCCGATGATGCAAGGAATGTAGTTCTGGCATCTAACCGCGGGCAAACCATCGGTGCAAAAGGCAACTTTACGATGTTCAGAATTTCAGGACAGGGAACAAGTGCCGAGAATATTACATTCGGCAATTATTGCAATATTGATCTTGAATATCCCCTAAAACCAGAACTGAGCAGAAAGAAAAGGGCATCCGCCATTGTTCAGGCACAATTGGTTTTTTGTGATGGCGATAAACTCTTTGCAAGAAATACCCGCTTTGTTAGTCGGTTGAATTTATGTCCCTTTATCGGTGGCAAGCGCACCCTTTTTGATCATTGTCATTTTGAGAGCACCGATGATGCATTGAATGGAACAGCTATCTATCTCAACTGTACGCTTGATTTCTATAGCGGTAAACCTTTTTATGGCACCTCAGGCACAGGTGCGGTCTTCTTTAATTGTGATATAAGAGCTTTTACGAGAGGAGAACAATATTTTACAAAAAGCCGCGGTCAGGTGGCTGTAATTGATAGTCGTATTACTTCCAGTACCGTTAATTATTTGGGATGGCGGGATATACCTGAAAAGGAGTCTCGCAATTATCAATACAATGTAAAGTTGAACGCGAAGACTATATTTATTGATACAAAGCACCCCAAAGTGACTGTAGAGATGAAGGACAAGCCGGTTCTTGATGCCTATCGATTCGTAAACGAGGGTAAAGTTTTTTACAATACCTATAATCTCTTAAAAGGGGATGATGATTGGGACCCGATGGGAATAAAGAATACGGTTTTGGCTGCAGAGAAACAAACAGGCAAAACCCTCACCAATTTGCCAGTCCAGGTTTTGGTATCTCCAACAAAGGATACAATCGAATCTGGAAAAGAAACCCTGGTACTAAAAGCGAGGGTCAATAGATTTGGCAATTATGAACTGAAAGGTGAAAAACTGCAGTGGACAATTGCACCAGAATATCAGTCTATAGTAAAGCTGCACGTAAATGAAGATGGGACCTGTACAGTAACTCCAACCAATAACCAGGATGAAACAAAAATGGTAATAGTACAGGCAACAACAACCGGAGGAGTTCAGGGTGCCAGCCTTCTCTATATTTCACCTTCAATCCTGGAAGCACCCAAATTCAGGTCAACTCCAAAAATAACAGCTAAAGAAGGCAAACTATTTGTTGATTATAAATTAAACATGAGGTTCAGGGATCAATCACTCATAAGTTGGTTCCGTTGCAGCGACGCCCAGGGAAGTAATCCAATTGAAATTGCTGTGTCCCGATTCAATGAACCAAAGCGTGAATATATTCTCACAGCAGGAGATATTGGATATTATATAATGGTAAAAGTTTCACCTAAACATATCCGTTGTTTGCCAGGCGATCCGCTTACTGCAATAGCCAATCAACCTGTTTTAGCTAACCAGGTAAAATCGAATAATAGAGTATTGGTAGTTGATCTACAAGGAATGTCAACCAGGTATCAACCTGAAGTTAAACCCGGATTCTATACACTGGATTGTTTTGCGCCATCAGATACGTACGACTGGACTGTTGACAATAGCAGGGATCCATGGTATGTTGGCCCCGGTGTGGATGGAGCAGCAGATGATACCGGCCTTGTGCAGGCAAATAAAGGAGCCCGGTTACGTTATACTCCTGTTGGATCAACTTTCGGAGATATGAAACTAAGCTTCACTGCAGTGCCGGCAAAGACTGCAGGTCAGGGCTTCAGCAGCGCAAGAGCACAGTATATGGATGTGTTTATCAAGTTTGATACAAAAACGTTGACTGGGTATGCCTTGCGTTTGATACGTACCACCAAATACGGTGATGCTATCGATTTTATTTTGATGAGGTATGAAAACGGAGTTGCAACTGAAATAAGCAAGCCTGTTTCTGCCGACTGTTACCGACCCGGTTGCCTGATCTCATTAGAGGTTAAAGGGAATAAACTGATCGCGAAGGCTGAAAATAAAAGCGAATATTTTGTAGTCCCCAACAGGCCGGAAGTATTACAAAAGGTTTACCTGGAAACAGTAATAAACGATAACAGTTTTGGTGGATTTGGTTTCCAACATACAGGTACGGTAGCAGGTGGTGCCACTTTAATTAAGGACTTAAAAGTTTCCTGGTAATATTTGAAATTGTAAGTATCTAAAATATGGTAATTAATGCTGGAGTTTTTTAGATGCAATTACTTCAGGATGGAATAGTATCTTACGAATCTGTCCTTTGAACCAATTTACTTTATTAAGTCGTACGCCTAATGAAAGTTCTCCCTTAGTCATTGGAGCGAACTCCATATCACTTTCCAGTTCCTTTTTGCCATTGATATAACTATACATTCTACTTCCATCATAAACCAGGGCAGCCCAATACCATTGATTGGCCGGATGCAATTTGGCGGAATCAATCAGGGTAACTCCTTTATTAGTTTTTCCATTTTTAAGGAAGCCATCAAAATACCATTGTGCATCTTTAGTTAAGCGGAGTTCAAAAGTTCCACGGTTCTTCAAAGTATCCTCAAAATGAATAAAACGGGGCGCAACGGGACCATCACTGTCTGGTTTAAATAGTACTTCAATAGTGAATTTTTGCCAGCCTTCGATGGGAATTGTGGGGACTACCAGGCCATCATTTACACCGTTAAAATATATCGAAGTTTCTTTGCCTTCCGTTTTTAATACAGGATTACCCAATATGGTGGGACTATATCCACCAATACTGGCTGTATTCTTCAGGGTCCATGTAATTGTTCCATCACCATCCAGGATTTTCCAGGCTGTTAGTATCAGCAATGCGATAGAAAGAATCAGGTATTTCTTCATTTCGCTCCTGTTTTCTTAACGGACCTCAGGTAATTTATTAGAACCTGCATGTTCCGGATATACACTGGCGTTGAAATATAATCCTGTTCAGACAGGTCTCTGTAAGGTGATGTATCTGTCTTGTCCCCAACATTGGTGGAGGCATATTCATCGGTAAGTTCCTTGTTCTGCCCATCACCGATATAGGGATTGCTAACCATTACATGTTTTACCAGCCAGCGATCTTCTTTATCGAGACCCTCAATAATGGTTTTTACTGTTGTTTCGTTGGCATCAGGAAGAGGGATGTCAGTATCATTAAGCCTGCTTAGAGTATAAAATGCTTGTGGGGTGCCAGCGCCTTCAAATTTGCCGGGAATTAGTGGAGAATCCTTCACCGCCTCACCAGGTGACAATGCACTCACTTTCGCATATTCATCTTTCAGGTATTGCAGGTTGATGGATCGCTTTCCTATCATGTGTGAAAGCAATTTGTCATCTGTTGTATCCGTATAATAATAACCATGAATAACATTGGATCCCTTGCGATGAACATAGATAGGTTTATCAGTAACAGGGTCTACAAAAAGAGGGTGAGTATATCTTCCATCCTGCGTCTCACCAGCGGGAAGTTTTACTTTTTCCAACCACTTGATTGCATCCGGTATACGTGCAAGAAATTTACGATCACCAGTGTACTGATAAAATCTAAGGCATAATAAGCAATTGTTTATAGTATAGCTCGGTACATAAGCAGCAGGCTCATAGGTGCGCGCACCAGACACCTGCATTTTCATATTGTATTGTTGACCCCATGCGCCGTTCTTACCTTGTACCAACAGGTAAAAATTCATACCCTTATGTATGGGCTCAAGAAATCTTTGTTCGCCTAATGTTTCATAACAATGGATTAGAAACAAAACGTTTTCCCAGATTACATCATCGTTGAAAGTGTAAAAAGATGAATAGTCGGGGTGACCAGCCTTGCTAAAATCATGCATCAAGGGATAACGTTGCGGCCATCCTCCATTGGGATACTGGCTTTTGAGGATAAAGTTGATGGCCTTATCAAGCGCAGGCTTGTACCTTCCGTCCAGTTTTTTCAGGTACATTCTGAGAAGGAAACGTGCAGCATCAGAAGTAACATCATCATCATAGGTACTGTTACCATAATAGTGTTGAAATTCCTCCAGTCGCCATCCATTTTTTCCAATAGTTGAATACCATTTTTTAAGTGACCGGTCACCTGCAAAATCGATCATATAGTTCCATCCACCTTCACTGCTTTGCCCCCAGATCATAGCCGCCGCAGCTTTTTCAGCAGCCTGATAATAATATTCGTTGCCCGTTACATCATAAGCATCCAGGAGCATGTTTCCTACACTTACTGTTCCTCCATCCTGTACCCAGATCATCGTTTTATATGCTTCCATTTCACCCCATCGCCTGGAGCGGTCAGGTAAATAATACCAGACGAAACCACCGCTGGTACCTACACTATCCTCCATGAATTTAGTAGCCTTGTACATTGCCTGTTCGGCCTGCTGAGAGAGGGATTCATTTTGGGCTAAAGCGATATCGCAGTAAAGGGCGGTAACCAGCGCAATAGCCTTAAAACAGTTGGGGGCAAGCATAATAATCTATAAATAAATAAAGCAATCCTGATCGTTCTACTTAAGAAAATCCATCCGCGCCGGGGTAAATACATCCACCAGGGTGCCGATTTCCAAAGCCACAACACCATGTACAAGATCAGGGGCGACAAAAAAACAATCTCCTTTTTCAAGTACAGAAGTTTTGCCATCAATGGTTACTTCAAATCTTCCTGATTCAACGTAAGAAATCTGCCGGTGAACATGGTGATGTAATGAACCGATGGCGCCTTTTTCAAATCGAACACATACCATCATTATCTGGTCATCATGTCCAAGAATTTTGCGTTCAACTCCTTTTTCTGTTTTTTCCCAGCCAATAGTTCCTGCTTTGATAAAAGATTGTTCATTGATTGATTCCATAAATAATAAATAAAATTGATCTTCCTGAAGGTACTTATATAACCTGAAGGGGTTCTTAGAATTACCGGGAACGTTTGCGTAAAAAGAAAATCACCCGTTAACATAATTATTCGGTTGGAATGTAGATTTTTACTCTGGTGAGTGCGCTGACCCCGGCAATGAAATCCTTCTGCAGACTAATTAACTTCGATTGCAATGAACAGATATTTATTACAGGTATTACTAATGGCAATATTGTTTGTCCAGCCAGCCTTATCCCAGGTAAATAATAATGAGGCAAAACAAGCCAGCGAAGTGCTGGTAGCTGAGAATATGTTACTCTGGCAAAGAAATAACGGCGGATGGCCAAAGGATACTTATAATGTCTTTTTTGACGACTCAAAGACGGATATTGATAATGATATCAACAGGGACAAGACGAAAGCAGTTAAAATACCAATAAATTATACTATTGAACAGACTCCTGAGCAAAGGAAGCTGGCACTGGATTCCAAATATTTTACTGACGCCACAATAGATAATACGCATACGGTAAGGGAAATAAGATACCTGCTCCAGGCATTTAAGAAAACAGGTAATAATAAATACCTGGAAGCCGCTACTAAAGGGATTGATTACCTGCTGAAGGCACAATATGCTAACGGTGGTTGGCCACAGTTTTATCCCGACAGGAAAACCTACCGGCATGATATCACTTTCAACGATAATGCCATGACCAATGTGATGAACCTGATGTTTGATATCAGCAAGGGTATTGAGAATACAGATGTATTAAACAAAAAATACCAGCCACTGGCAAAAGCTGCTTTTGATAAAGGTGTAGGTATTATCCTGAAAACACAATTGACCCAAAATGGGAAAAAGGCGGTGTGGTGTGCGCAGTATGATGAAGTTTCATTACAACCTGCCAGGGCCAGGGCTTATGAATTGCCTTCTTTAAGCGGTAGCGAGTCTGCCGATATTGTAAGAACATTAATGCGGGTAGAACAGCCTTCTGCAGCAGTTAAACAGTCTATTGCTGATGCGATAGCATGGTTTGACGAATCTAAAATCACAGGTTACAAAACTCAACGGATCACAGACAGTTTACAACCACGCGGAGTGGATGTGATCGTTGTACCCGATGCCAAAGCGGTAATGTGGGCAAGGTTCTATGACCTTGATACCAATAAACCATTTTTCTGTGATCGTGATGGTATCAAAAAGAACACGCTGGCTGAAATTGGAAACGAGCGCCGGGCAGGCTATGCATGGTATGGTACATGGCCACTGAAACTGGTATCGGAAGAATACCCGGAGTGGAAGAAGAGAAATCTTTAGAAATATCCTTTGGACCGTCTCGGATAAATCAACTGATTCTTAATGAAAGATTCCAACGGTCTTAATCATCATCGTCGTCATCCTTTAATCCTCTATCTTCTCTATGATTTCTCTTTAAAAAAGCAGCTCTCACAGGTGAAGGTGCCGGAATTCCTTTAATACCCTGCCATAAAATTTCATTGAATACAAGATCGGGAACTGCATCTTCTTTTGACCACTCGTATTTCTCAGAGAGAATTGCCATGGCAGTCTTTCCCGGATTTCTATCATTCAGGTCAACATTGGCAGGAAGATGATCAAACCCAGAATTATCGGCCTGGCTTGTGAATGAACGCCAGAGGGGAGTTGCAGCTGCATCATATTGGGTCATTGGGGGAAGACCAAGTATCAATTCAATGGTACGCAAAATGCCAGAAGTAGAATACATGGTATGGTCAATAGATCTTCTTTTAACGTAAGGGCCGATAATGTATACCGGGCTACGATGTGCATCAACATGATCTGGCCCATTCTGTGCATCATCTTCAAGAATAAATACAACACTTTCCTTCCATACAGGACTTTTACTCAGGTAATCGATAAACATGCCTACTGCCAGATCATTATCAGCTGCATGTGCAAAAGGAGTAGGCCTGCCTGCTCTCATTCCTTCCGTATGATCATTGCCAAAACGGATGGTATTTAATTGAGGAAGGGCGTTGATAGCCAACAATGAATCGAAATCTCTTTTCCAGTAATTAAAGCGGGAGGTATCCCTGATTGAGAGATCATATCCCGGATAATTTCCAAAATGCCCTTTCAGAGCATCCAAAGTAGGTTTATTGTCAGACACAAATTCACCGTAAGAACGATAGCTTACTTTATTCCTTTTACAATGATCCCATATAAATCCATCCCGGTTATTGGCAATTTTTCTTTCTCCTTCACCTCCGTAGGTGCCGCCACGACCGCCATAACTTGAAGGCCATGTCTTTTCAAGGTAATCATTTGCATAGGCTCCCATACTCCAGTTGTGACCATCTGCACTTACTTCCGCGTCAACATAAAAATTGTCCAGCAATGCAAACTCTTTCACCAATTTATGCTGATTAGGTGTTACTCTTTCCCCAAACAATACTAGACTGGTATCACCATTGCCACCCTTTACATCTCCAAGTACCTGGTCATATGTCCGGTTTTCTTTTATAATATAGAAGACATATTTTATTGGTGATTTATCTCCAACTTTCATTGGAATTGGATTACCAGCTTCACCACCTGGATTCAATTCCTTTTCTTTGGTATAGGGTGTATTTGCATAAACCGAACGGGAATAAATGCCCAGCTGCTCTTCAGATGGCTGACTAATGATACTTAATGTGCCATGAAACAGACCGGCGATATATTGCACTTTCATAGGATGAGTGCTATCTCCTGCATGTCGCAGAACTACCTGGCCTGTGCCTGTGGGATTGGGTCCCCAGGGATTTGCTGCAGAAGAAAGACCTTTACCATTGGTTACATATATTGTTTTGCCGATCACCTTTACATTGGTAGGATACCAGCCTACTGGTATAAATCCTTTTGATTTGCTTTTACCTGGGGCTGATATATCAAAAACAGCAAGGCAATTATTATCGGCATTAGCGATGTATAATGTTTTTTCATCTTCACTTAATGCAAGGCCATTACTGGTTGAACCGCTTGGTGCGTTTGGGTAAAGAGCAGTATTGAGGGTCTCCACCAGCTTTTTTGTCTTAGTATTGATAATGGAAACAGTATTGTCATTTGCAATGGCTACAAATAAATACTGACCGTTTTTGCTGAGCACCATTTCATTGGGGTGACTTCCTGTAGGGATGCTGTCTGTCAGCTTTTGTAAGGCAATATCATAGATCAATATTTTATCTCCACCCCAGGAACTGATGTAGAGTAATTTTTTATCTCTGGAAAGCTTGCAGGTATAGGCCTCATTTCCAATTGAAACCTTATTGGCTATCTGTTTGGTGGCCAGATCAAATACATAAAGACTATTATTCTCTTTGGTAACTACAAATAATTTCTTGTGAATGCTTTCCTCAATTTCAAGTCCGGCTGTACCTATGCGGCTGGGCCATTTCTCACCTAGAATAAATGAATCAACCAAATGGAGCTTATTCTTAATGATGCCATATTTATTGACCCTGTTATCATGACCGCCTGATGCGTAAATGAATCGGTCATTTTTGCTAAACGCCAATCCATACCAGGATTTAGCGATAATAATACTGTCAACCTTCTTACCCGCAACACGATCGATCAGTTCAATAGTCTGAGTACTTTGCCCATTATTGGTAACGGCAAGCCATTTCTTATTGTTACTAACAACCAGGTTAAGAGGTAAGTCACCGAGTGTGATATTCTTTCCAACGGGAGTTAGTGACCAGCCGTTCGGCAGACCAACTCTTTTTGATTCAAGTTCTGCAAGTGTCTGTGCGTGAGAAGAATTGACAGCAAAAAATGCGATAACGCAGGACAATAAAGAAAAAATGATTTTTCTCATTTTGCGAAGTTCTTTGTAAGCATGATTTAAGCCAATAACCAGGGTATTGATAACCTAAAAATAACGAGAATAAGCATTGGATAAACACATTAACGATTGCAGGAATGTGCGGGTGCATGTATAAGGCTGGCTAATCCTATTTTTGAGGCTTAAATTTGAAATCCTTGGCAAGAACGACCTACTGTGTATATGTTGTAGAGTTATCAAAAAAGGTATTTACTGAAAACTGGAGGTTCAGAGCAGCGAATCCCCAGTTCAATGGGGTATTGGAATGCCTGTATGTGGGCATGACAAGCAAAACTCCGGCAGAAAGATTCAAACAGCATAAAACAGGCTATGTAAATAAAAAGGGGATCAAGCTTTCCGCTTATGTGGTTCATAAATATGGCGCTTATTTACGCCCCAGCCTTTACGATCATATCAATCTAAAACCAATGACCCGGGCGCAGGCATTAGATATGGAGAAGAAACTTGCTTTAGATCTGCGGAGAAAAGGGTATGCTGTTTGGTTTAATTAAAACCGGTTAGCACAAATCAGTTTGTCGGGTTTGTTCAATTTCACTGGAAAGGGCGCTCATAGTTTTGATTAAAATTTCCAGGTATGAAAGCAAAGGCAGGTTTACTGTTAGCCATTATCTTATTTAGCTCCTTCACCCAATTTTCTGTCGACAAGGCCGATATCAAGAAAGGAAAAGAGGTATTTGAGTCCAAATGCGCAAAATGTCATGGTTCAGATGGAACAAAGGGGAAATGGGGAGCCAAAAATCTACAGGTAAGCAGGCTTGGAGATGCTGACATGAAAACTATTATTACCAATGGAAAAAGGATTATGCCAGCCTGGGGCAAGCGCCTCACAGAAGATGAACTGTTATCTGTAATTGGCTATGTCAAAACGTTAAGGCAGTGATAGGTCGATACATTGTGTACCTTATAAAGGTGAGAGGATTATAATTAACTAAATATTTAGTTGTTAAACTAAAACTTTAGTTATATGTTTGTTGGATGGGTAAATTACTCGTGATCCTCCTGTTTTTAGCAGGAATCTTTTCCTGGCCCAATGTATACAGTCAGCAGCCTGATAGTACAAAGTATTTTAAACAGCCAATTGACTCTGCGAGTTTGTCCCCGTTCAATAAGCAGCTAAAGGAAGTGATTGTAAATGGCCAAAAATCCAAATTCATAGAGTACCAGTTGGATAAAACAGTTATAAACCCTGGCGCACTTATATCCACAGCAGGCGGAACTACGCTTGATATCCTGAATACAGCTCCCGGAGTATTTGTAGATATGAATGGGAATATTAGCTTAAAAGGGAAAGAAAACGTAGTTGTTTATATCGACGATAAGCCTTCCTATTTAATGGGAAACGACCTTATCAGCTACCTGAGATCATTACCTGTCTCTATGATTGATAGGATTGAATTAATGCCTAACCCTTCTTCTAAATACAACGCAGATGGTGGCGCGATCATTAATATTCGAACAAAAAAAATTAGAACCCGTGGCTTTAATGGAAACATCTCGTTAAATGCGGGTTATACAAGATATCTTAAATCTTATAACAGCCTTCTCTTTAATTATAGAAATAACTTTATTGCTATTAATTTCAACGGGGGATTTGTGGTAAACAATACCTTTTTCCGCTCACACCGCGAAAGGGCTTATAATTATCCCAGCTCCTTATCTTCTTATACACTTTTACAGGATGTTGGTGAGACCAGCCATTCCCATAGTTATAATTATAACCTGGGTGTTGATTACTTCCTGAGCAGGAATACAACGCTGGGTCTGCAGTTCAATGGATATAGTGAACCTTATCGCGAAAAGGGCGATTACATAAACTATTTTACGAGTAATATAGGTAAATTGGATTCTTTCATTATATCTGGTAGTCGCCTTGATAAAAAATCCCAACGGAAAGCGGCAGGCTTGAATATTCAGCATTTCTTTAATGGAACTTCTAAAGAATTGAATATCTATCTTGATTACCTGCACTATTCTACAGCTGGCAACCAATATTTGAAAAGTAATTTCTATCTGCCCCCTGATTCCTTGATAAGGCAATACCTGTTAATTGCCAAAACTCCCTTTGAGGCAAATATTTATGGCGCAAAGGCTAATTATAGTGATACCATTTTTCATAATATAAAATGGGAACAGGGTTTCCAGGCAACCCAATCCATTAGAATTAGTACCAGTGCATTACTGGATCAGACAGGCAGCTCTGACAATAACACCAATAATAAATTTCGATACAGAGAAAGTATTACCTCTGCATATATTAACCTTCAGAGAGGTTTTAGAAGATTATCGGTTCAGGCAGGATTAAGGTTAGAAAATACAACAGGAGATGCGCTTCAATATGCTATGCCTTCCAAACCTGACACCTCTTTTCGTTTAAATTATACAAACCTGTTCCCCACCATCTATTTAATGTATAAACTGGATAGTAATGGAAAAAATTCAATTCTGCTCTCCGCAGGTAAAAGAATTGATCGGCCCGGATATGCAGACCTTAATCCTGCTTCCTTTTATTTCGATAGAAATACAGTGCTTGCGGGGAATAGCCTGCTACAGCCGTCATTCAGCAAAAACATGGAACTTACCTTTACCCATAATAATAAATTTTCAGCTGGGCTAAGTATAAGCAGGACCAAATATATAATTACACGCGGTTACAGGCAGCTGGCGGATGCTTTTATTTCTTCCATTATTAACGTAGACCTATTTACTTCTATAGGAACAAACTTAAGCTGGAGTTTAGATCTTACGCGCTGGTGGACCATTACCATTGACCAGGCCTTTATAAGACGCAGTTATAAAGGGGAGATCTTTAATACAGGAATTCAATTGAACACCAACCTGACAACATTCTACCTGAAAACCTATAGCCAGTTTAAATTTAAAGGTGGCTGGTCGGCCGACCTTACCACTACTTATCGGGGTAAGCTCCTCTTGTGGCAATCCTTTCATCGTCCAATAGGTCAGGTGCTTGCAGGTATCAGGAAAAAATTCAATGAAAAAGCAACAGTTACCTTATCAGGCACCGATATTTTCCATACCTACAAAACAAACCGGTATATTAATATTCAATATGCACAGATCTATTACCACCTGGTTTTTGATACACAACAGGTGAGCCTGACTTTTAGCTATCGCTTTGGCAAATCATTCAAAAGCAAGGAGCATAAATCAGGAATAGAAACAGAAGCAGGAAGACTTTAACAGCCTTTTATTTTTTCTTCAATTCTTTCAATGCGGCCTCCAGTTCGGTATCAATCCCCTTCCTGAAATCACTGACTGTTGGTTTAACAACAATGTCTGGCTGAATTCCTTTTCCTACAAAATCCTCACCATTTGGGTATTGATCCCGTTTGGAAGTAACCTGTGCAGTAATATTTCCGATAAGTGTAAATCCAAGAGGTTGACCAGTACTTCCTCCGCTTGCTTCTCCCATGATCAATCCCCTTTTCAAAGATTTATAGGCGGCACTAAAATCCTCTGCAGCCGAAAACGTTCTTGCACTTATCAATAAGATAACGGGTTTGGAAAATAAATTCTTTCCATTAGGACCAATCCCATCTATATTTCCCCAAATAGATTGCGGACGCTCCCATGCTCTGAAAACAGGAATGTATTCTCTGGAATATGCTTTGTGCACCGCAACAGGCTTATCAATCAGACATTCAAGTATATCCCAATCTGTATTACCACCACCATTGTTTCTTAAATCAAGAATGAGCCCATTGGACTGAGAGATTTCAGCAAAATGCTCCCTGAAATATCTTGAGCCACTGTCTGTAACAAAAGTATTGATGGCCAGGTAACTGATATTGCCGGGTAACAATTTATATACAACAGGAGGAAAAAAGATCTTTGTTGAACGGACAGCCGGTGTGGCGCGATTAATCGTTTGATCAAAAGTCTTTCCCTTCTCGTCTGCCAGTTTTAATTGAATTGGTTGGTTAATTGGCCCGCCCAATAAAGCATATTCATAAGTCCGGACCATTAAGTCCTGGTTTGTAGAACATGCCATATATGGGATGACATATTTGGCAGCATATTCTTTAACCTGCAGGCCATTTATCATCAATACCTCAACTCCTGGCTTTATGCCTTTCTGCACTAAAGAACTATCTGCATTTACAACCAGCACTTTGTCTTCAATCAAACGGGTTCTGATCAATGGTCTTGCATAGATATCATTTGTCAGTTCTTCCGGTGGATTTATTATTGTATGGCTGTCCCTCAGCTTTGCACACATTTCCCTTAAAACATTAAAATACTCGAAGGTTGATTTTGTTTTCCTGACTTTAGGCAGGTATTCAAAATACAAAGAGTCGATATTGATCTCTGGTACCAGGTCAAAATTTGCGAAATTATACTTGACTTCAGACCAGAATTTTGAGAGTCCTGCAATCTTCTCATCCTCTGAAATATTTTCTTTATATGGGGTATTAAAATATTTTGAATCCCAAAATCCAGGCTTATTAAAGAAGAAATTGTTTAAACCGGTTTTTTTTGTGGCATATTCTTCAACCTGTTTTACCAAAGAGGGCCATTCTGATTCACCATGCAGGCTGTTAAGATCAGTATCTTCCAACAAAGTTTTTGGGCTGTTAAACCCATCTCTAATTGCTTTTCTTAGATAGGTAAGTGCAAGTTTGTTATTTCCTGCCAATGCAAAGTAACAGGCCGTATTATAGTCTGATAATTCCAGTGATCCGTTTTCAAGTCGGTTAGCTAAAACAACTGCAGCCTTATCTTCCTGGGCAAATAGATGACTGGAAAATGTTACGGTAAGAAAACTGGTTAGCAAAGCAGTTAGACTAGTGCGTGTCATGGTAATTAGGTTTAACGTAGAGGTTAGCCATAGTAAATCGATAAAAATATTATAGTGAAGTAGATCCAAAACAGGGAGAAAAGGATATGCATACCTGTCTCGAATCTTTTTCCTTTCCAAAGCTTTGACGAGTATCCAGCAAATTGAATAACCAATCTTGTAAGCCAAAACACCCCAAGTCCCAAACTTATCCTCTTTCCCAGATTTGTATTCAGAAGATCAGGTGCAGAGGTCAAACAGAGAATCCCCATAAATAGTAGCGTCAATGCTATAAAATAGGAATGGATATAAAACATCTGGCGATTAATCAGGCTCATAGAACTACACTCTTTCTTCCACTCAAAATATTTTGGAAAAAACGGGTGTAACAAGGAAATAATGATCAATAGCCAGCCGATGATTTTGATATGTAGATCCATCTTAAGTGATGAGTTATTCCGGAAACTATCGACTGGAAGTGAACACAGACATAAAAGGAGTGAATTTTCTTTCCTCACAGTTAGTGAACCCCGCACTCTTAAATGCCTTTTTCCAGGTTGAACGGGAGAAAAAATGAGTGAACCCCACGGTAAAAGCTATAAAATTGGGCAGATCTCTTATGTGCTCAACCATAATCACCTTTCCTTCTGGTTTGCAAATTCGGTAACACTCTTTTAAAAACTCAACCTTCTCCTCATTCGATCTTATTTCATGGACAGCAGAAAGCAAAAACACATAGTCCATGCAGGCTTCAGTCAAAGGAATTGAATTGGATGTTATTGATTGTGTATTGGGATAGTGCCAGCTTACTCTTCTCGCCCTTACTATTGCTGGCTCGGTATGTCTTTTTGAATTGTAAAAATCGAAGACTTTTAGATCGGCGCCGGGGAATTTCTCCTTCAGGATGAAGCTCGTTTCATCAAAACCTGCATGAATATTTGTTATCTCCTTTGCAGCTTCTGGTTTTTGAATTAATGGTTCTAACCACTTGAAGTTGTAATATCCGGAGAAATCATATACCCAGGCGGAAACGATCAATGGCATTACCAGGCCATATATGAATGCAATGATGATGATCCAGAATATTGTATCTGACCAGTTAATGTAGAGTCTGCTGGTTACTAATAATGCCAACACCAGCAATCCAAAGAAATAGAAATGCCGGTTAAAACTTAAAATATTCAAGACACCCTGGAAGGGTCTTCTTTTTTCCATAGTTCTTTCTTTCCCTTTTTCCAGTAATAGGGAATATTGCGTATTATAAAAGCGTTTGCCAGTAGAATTCCAGAGGATTTGAACTTATCGATAAAGGTAAACTGGTAATTGATAACATTTACTGGTGACGGTTTCCAGTTTTCACGAACTCCTTCAATCACTAAAACTTCTTTCCTGTCAGCATTATATGTAAATGTAAAAGGTAAGGGTCCGGCGTATCGTCTTGCTTCCTTCCAATCGGCAAACGGTGAGCCGGGTGGTAATAGTATATCCGGACTTTCTTTTTTATCAATTGTTACCTCAAAACCTGACTTTTTGGAAGATATGGTTAGGTGGCCGTTTTCATTGACCTGTAGTATATCAGTTGTTCTTTCCAGCACAGTGGGATCCGAAGCTTGGAATTCACGTGACTTGAAGTCGCGGC
>JADMIO011525461.1_pt1 | contig 24693 bp, 19 predicted proteins | sample 8958161 | NCBI WGS metagenome assembly JADMIO01 (sample SAMN16585339, study PRJNA669376) | soil metagenome | isolation source: Crop rotation soil | place: USA: Cullars Rotation, Alabama | collected 2011
GCGACTTCAAGTCACGTGAATTCCAAGCTTCGGATCCCACTGTGCTGGAAAGGCTTATCCTTTTTCATTAGTTGCGCTGTCTCCCGATGAGCACGATTAAGCCGTCCGCCACCGAGCCACGCCAGTTGGCCTCGTGGTGCCCGCCGTTGTATTCCTGGTAATGCACGAAGTAGCCCTTGGCCTGTAGCACGTCGCGGAAATGGCGGTTGGACGCCAGTAAGGAGATGTCCCCTTTCCAGGGTGAAGGCTCGTAGGAGAAAAGGTCTTCGAACCAGCCCGCTTCGAGATAGAAGCGCACGCGCAGCTTAGGGCTCCTGACGTATTCCTTGATGAGCGTCTCGTACTCCGCGAAATCGTCCTCGACCAGCTCGCCGGCCTCTATCCTGCGAAACTTATCAACGATCCCCGGCTTGAACCAGTAGCTGCCGGAGTTGGAGAGCACGTTGCCGAAAAGCTCCGGGTGCTTCAGCGCGGCGAAGGACGCGGCCAGGCCCGCGATGCTGGCCCCGGCCACAATCGTCTGTCCGGGGTCAGTCGTGACGTGATACTTCTGGCGCAACCAGGGAACGAGTTCCTGAGCCAGAAACTCCGGGAACGGCTCATACAGCCCCAGGTCTCGGATGTGATGCCCCGGCGCGCTGCCGACGCCCACCACCACCATCGGCGGGATCGCGCCTTCCGCGATGAGGTTGTCCAGGGTGACGGGAGGGAGAATCGAGCGCATGTAATGCTGGCCGGTGAAAGCCAGCATCAAAGGGTAGCGCCGGCCGTGTACTTTATAGTTTGCCGGAGTGTAGACAATCAACTTCCGCTCGTTGTTCAGGATTGCGCTTTTGAACTGGTGCTCTTCGACCTTACCTTCCGGCACGCCGGGTCGCTTCTTAATCCAGGGCTGCGGCGGCGCGGCCGGCAGCTCAGCGATTGACTCATCGCCCACCCGCAGGGGATTAAACGGGTCCGGCTTGTAGCTCTGGGCGAGTTTCGTCTGCTCCTCGGGCTTGAGTTTGGATGGCGGGACCAGCGCGTCGTTCGGCGAAAACTGGTAAACCACGCGCGCGTCGTTACGCAGTCGGTAGCTCTTGTACCAGAGGTCCGTATCCTGAAGGCGGGACAACTGCACATGAACAACGTCCTGCTCGTTCACCAGCCGGTGCAAATCAATAGAGATCAGTAGAACGTTCTTCGTCTCCTCCCTGGCGCGCCAGAGGAAAGTGACGAGGACGTACTGCTTGCTCTCCTTGATGGGTTCGACCAGGGGGCTGCCTTTTTCGGCCGCCTCCCGCCAAAAACTTTCCAGGGCCGAGCGGTTGCCGGCCTGCAACTCTTTCTCCAGGGCGACCAGCCGCGGGCTGCTGAGGGCGTCCAGGGAGATGACGGTTTGAGCGTTGGACAAGATGACCGGAGACGCCATGAAGATGACGAACACCGCTATCAAGAATCGTCTCATCACATGCCTCTGGAGATCAGCCGCGGCGGGCGATTTTTATCGTGACCAGCCACTTGTTCGTTTCGCCTGCGTCCCTGCGAACACTTGCCGCCCCGTCCCAGGCGGTCCCGTTCTCGTCGGCAAATTCCCAGAGACTCGTTTTCGGGTCACTGCTCCCTGAATCTTTCTGCGCCCACTTGGCTACAGTCGCCAGATTATCGTTGACCTCTTTCAACAACTCTTCGGCAGATAGTTCTGAGTTAAGCTTGATGACTTCTTCCCACCGAGCCTCCTTCCCGGTGGAGCTGGAAACTATTGCGTCGTGCGCGAACATAAACCGGCGCGCTTTCGGCATGTAGCTTCTGGCTAAGGTGGCCGGCAGAAAAGTGGAGTTCCTGTCCCAGCGGTACTCAAGCCCGAGCGCGATTGATTGCGCGGCCCCGAAAACTGCATAAGGGCCGGTGTAGTCAATGATCTGCACCCCGTCGAAAATGAGGATGGCGACATTGAGCTGAGTCTTCTTCACCGAAACTTGTGAGCGGGCGCTGGGCGCTGAAACTGTCATCAGCAACAGAAACAGCGAGCAGGTTAAGATTTTCGTCTTCACCAGGTTCTCCCGCGGTCTTCAAACTATCCAGCCCTTGCTCTGATATTCCATGTAAGCGGCAGTCTTCTCGGCGACCTCGCGCCCGAAGTATCGCTCGACGACCCGCAGCGCCAGGTCAATCCCGGAAGTGAGGCCGCCGGCGCTGGAGAACTTCGGCCCTTCGACGAAACGAAGCCCGCGCTTCAGCTCAATATTGGGGAAGGTTTTGACAAAGTGGTCGAAGAAGTCGTGGTGCGTGGTGGCCGACTTGCCGTCAATCAGGCCGGTCCTGGCGAGGAGGAACGCGCCCGTGCAAACAGACATCACCACGTCGGCGCTCTTGCTCACCTCCCGCAGCCAGTCGAGCGTCGCCGGAGTCCTCCCGCTCTGGGCGGGGATGACTACGACTTTAGGTTGCGGGGCAGTCTTGAAAGTGTAATCCGGGACGAGCTTCAGGCCCGCCGAGCCCACTACCGTGTTGGTCGTTTCCGACACGGTGAAGAGCTGGAAGGGCATCTGCTCATCCATGTCGGTACCCCGGCTGGGGACGTGTACGTCCTGGAACACTTCCCAGGGGCCTGCGTAATCAATCATCGTCACGCCTTCCGAGATCAACACCGCGACCGCGATCTTGCCCTTGCTCGGAGGCGTGAGTTTATTGTCCCCGGAGCGCAAGGTTTGGCCGCCCTGGAAGCCAGGCCACAGCGTTGGGTTGCTGATTCCTGAAATGCCGGAAGCCCCGACGGCCGCCCCGGCGATGATCGTGCTCTGCAAAAAATCTCTTCGTCTCATGGCGCGATACTCCTTCCTCAAGCTTTCCGCCTTTCCGGGGCAGAATATTTAAGTGTCAAGGCCGCGGTCTTGCACCAGGCAAATCTCCTGGACTGGATCAAACCTAAGGCGCACACCTTCTAGCTGGGAGTTGGGCGACATTGGCGGGCCGGTCTCCCTCCGACGGCATTGCGAAAGGCCCCGGGCGTGACGCCGGTTACCTGCTTGAAGACCCGCGTGAAGTGGCTCTGGTCTGAGAACCCGGCGGCGAGGGCCACGTCTGCGAGCCCCTTCCCGGGGTCGCCAAGTTCCCGGCACGCGAACTGTACCCGCAGGCGATTAACGAACTCACTGACGCTCTGTTTGTGGAATTGGCGAAAGACCCTCGACAGGTGAAACGGGTGGATGCCCACTTCGGCCGCCACGCCGCTGATGGTCAAATTCTGGCGGAAGTTTTCCTGGATCAGGTCAACGGCGCGCGTCAGCCACCGTGGCCGACGCCTCTCGTCATTCGCGCGCCGCCGCGTCATGTCCGCCAGCATCGCCATCACCAGTCCTTCGACGGCCAGGGGCGAGCACGAGTCCGGCTCGCGGAATTCGCGGTAGAGGCGCATCGCCAGCCACGTGATGTCGCCGCCCCTGCTCGGCGCGATAGTGTCCGGCATGGATGAATACTCGCTGAGGCGTTCCATCCAGGACGGCTCCATCTCGACGCTGAAGAAATGGCCCCCGCCCCTCCCGACCTCGACGCGATGCGGCAGCTCGGGAGGATAAAACACAACCGTCAGCGGGTTGTACGCAACAGTCTTCGCGCCCAACCGCTCGGAGCAGGCCCCGGCGAGCAGCACGCAAAAGTTGGCTACCTGATGAGAATGCTCGGGCACACTACGGGCCGTCGGGTGCTTTAACTCGGCGAGCACCAGACCTGAGCAGTAGTGCTGTTCGATGACTTCGCCGTAGAACTGACCGGGCCGCAACTGGGCGTTCCTCGGGATGGTCTCTGTGCTTTCATTCATGGCTCAAATTATCGTACGCACAATCCCCAAATTCAGTTCAAGGCGGCGGCGCGCACGCCGCGAGTAAAGGCGCAAGAATATAGCCCATGTTTTCGAGTCGGCACCCTGTTTTGCGGTGGAGCGGATGAAAATTGCAGCGAGCGGTAGGAATCTGTCTGCCGGAGGCTAACGAACTTCCAGTCTGACCACGCCTTTTACTTTTCACACCTGGCGTACGATTTATCATATTCTAACTAAACGCTAACCTTTCCCTGACGACTTTTCCCTGCCGGTTTCTCTAAACTTTCGTTTGGCGCCAGCACACATCGCAAAATTTTTAAGGATGGAAATATGGGCCGATTGTCACGAACTCTATTTGTGTTGACCTTGATCTCAACTCTCGTTGTTGCGGTCGAAGCGCAAGCGCAACGATTAACTTATCCTCAAACCAGACAGGTTGAGCAGACAGACGATTATCATGGCGTGAAAATCGCTGACCCGTATCGCTGGATGGAAGAAGCCGGCTCGCCGGAATTGCAGACCTGGGTAAACGCGCAAAACGGCTTGCTGAAAAACTTCATCTCCCGGAATCCGCTCCGCTCGAAGATACGAAGCAGGCTCTCCGAACTGAATGTCTATGAAAATTATACGAATGCAATCGGGCTCAATACGCCTTACGTGGCAACAAGAAATTCGCGTTACTTTTTTATGAAAACTCCGGCCGGAGAAGCCGCCCCGACTTTATATGTTCGGGAAAGCCTGACAGCGGAACCAAGGATTGTGGTGAATATTGCTGCTCGCTACCAAACCGAAAAATATAATCTACTCGGTTTTGAGCCGAGCCCGAACGGAAAGCTCGTGGCTGTGTTTCTCGCTCCAGAGGGCGACCGGTGGCTGACCTTAAAGGTCTTCAATGCCGATACGGGTCAGGAAATGAGGGACGTTTTAACCGGGCTGCACAGATTAGGCGGCAATATCTCATGGGCGCATGACAACACAGGATTTTTCTACACAAAATTTGAAAGGCAAGACCAGGGGGCGGGACAACCGCCGGTCGCCACCGGCCCCAAAATATTTTCTCACTCTTTAGGCAGCCCGCAATCGGCGGATACATTTATCTTCGAGCAAAAAAGCAGCCACCGAGTTCTGCTTTCTCCGCAAGCGTCGAGTGACGGACGGTATCTGATTATTCACGCCTTTGAAGGAGCCAGCCCGTTTAACCGGGTCTATCTCAAAGAACTCGCCAACCCGAAGGTCGGGGTGAGAGCTTTGTTCGACAACCAGGAAGCGGTTTATACCTATCTCGGCAATTTAGGAACTCGGTTCTGGTTTTATACGAATCTGAACGCCCCACGCGGGCGGGTCTTCGCCGTTGATATAAATAGACCGGAGGAACATAACTGGAAAGAAATCGTTCTCCAGTCGAAGGAAGTTATTTCCGGGAGCAGCAGTGTCGGTGGGAATGCTGTGGGAATCTACGGCGGCCGTCTCGTTCTGCTTTACATGCGCGACAGCAACCCGATTATCAAGATTTTTGATTTGACTGGGCGGCTTGAGAAGGAAATAACTCTGCCCAGCGGCGGGACAGTCTGGGGAGGTTTTTCGGGCAGGCAAAACGAAACGGAAATCCTCTATCAATATCTGGGGCTTACTTCACCGGCTTTGTTCTACCGACTCGACTTAAAGAGTAAACATAATCAGGAATTCCTGCGCCCTAAATTAAAACTGAACCCGGAGGAATACGAAACCAGGCAGGTCTTTTACGTTAGTAAAGACGGAACGCGCGTTCCCATGTTCATTGCTCACCGCAAGGGAATTAAACTTGACGGTAACAATCCCGCTTTCATGTATGGCTACGGCGCGGGAAACTGGGTGGCCTTCATGTGGTTTCAACCCGAGATGATCACCTGGATGGATATGGGAGGGGTCTATGCCGTCCCGGGGCTGCGCGGCGGCGGCGAGTACGGCGAAGACTGGCACAAAGCCGGGACGAAAGATAAGAAACAAAATACGATTGATGATTATCTAGCCGCCGCCGAATGGCTCATCAATAATAAATACACAAGTCCGGCGAAATTTGTGGCGAACGGCGGCAGCGCCAGCGCCTCGATGGCGGCCGCCGCTGTGATGCAGCGACCCGAGTTGTTCGGGGCCGCTTTGATAGACAGGCCGTTTTTGGACATGCTGCGGTACGATCAATTCACGAACGGCCGGTATTTTGTTTCCGACTTCGGCACGGCCTCCGACCCGCAGGAATTTAAGGCATTGCTCTCATATTCCCCTTATCACAATCTCAAACAGGGGCGGTGCTATCTGCCGACTCTGGTCATGACCGGAGAAAAAGACCAGGTCGCGCTTTCCTTTCACGCTTTCAAATTCGTCGCCCGAATGCAGAATATGCAGGGTTGCACGAACCCCGTCATGCTGAAACTGATGAAAGGGGCCGGGCACAATTTTGGCGAGACTCCCGAGCAGAGAATAGATTCCTGGACGGACGCTTTGACCTATCTGTTTCAGGTCTTGAAAATTTCGAGTTAACTATCACCGTGACAGGGGACAAAATGGCGCGCTCATTATCGTGCATTCTTTTCTTAGTTCTGCTGCTTTCCCCGTGCCCCTCAGCTAAAGCCCCAACGACTCCAATCGGAGGAGAGAACGGTGAGATGGCCGCGGAGCCCATCAGCCCGCGATTACTCTCCTTGCAACAAGAGTTGAAAAGCGGCAACCGCGCGGCGCTCGAAACTTTCTGGCAGGAGGTGGCGAAGCAAAGCGCCCCTTTGGTTGAAACTATTCCAGGGGATAGTCGTTATCTATACGTCACGTTTCTGTGGCAGGCAAAGGGAGAGACCAGGAGCGTTGTGGTCAGAGTAACTAATACTGCTCTGCTGGCTAATGCGGACTATTTCGCCCGCTCACAGATGTCGCGGATGCCGGACACGGACCTCTGGTACAAAACCTACAGGCTGCGGGACGACGCCCGGTTCGCCTATCAACTTTCACCCAACGACGCGCTCACTCTGCTCCCGTCGCTGAAACAAGAGGAGTGGGCACAGCGGCAGGCCACTTACCAGGCCGACCCTCTCAACCCGGTTCACTATGCCGGCATAAACGGTGATAGCTCTGTCGTCGAGCTGCCAGCCGCCCCGCCGCAGCCCTGGATTAAACGGCTGCCCGGCGTGCCCGAAGGTAAAGTCGAACCGCGCCAGTTTAAGAGCGCCATCCTTAAAAATGACCGCCAGGTCTTCGTCTACACGCCACCCGGCTATCAGCCGAACAGCCGGCCGTATCACCTGTTAGTGACGTTCGACGGCGAGAGTTATCTAAACAATCTGTTCCTGCCCGTCATCCTGGATAATCTTGCGGCGAAAGGGCGCCTGCCGCCTGTCGTGGCTGTCATGATTGGCAATGCGCCGGGCGCGCGCCTGCGCGAGTTGTGGTACCACGAGCCATTCAACGAGTTTCTGGTAAAAGAGCTGATGCCGTGGGTACGCCGGCAATATCACGTCACGTCCAAAGCGGGCCAGACGACCATCGCTGGTGTGAGTCTGGGCGGGGGCGCTGCGATTTTTACGGCCTTCAAACACCCGGAGCTTTTCGGTAACGCCATTGCCCAGTCCGGCGGATACATGTATCCCCGGACGCGCGAAAAAGTGTTCGCCCCGCAACCCCCGGGCCAGTTCTTTGAGAAGGACTTCCCCGAAGCGGAGTGGTTGACCAGGCAGATTGCCGCCGGCCCTAAGGCGCCCGTGCGGTTCTACGTGGAAGCCGGGCTCTTCGAGGACATAGCTTGGCAGGCGAGCTTCCCCAGCTTCGCCTATCCGTCACTGCTGCTGTCCGCTCGACATCTGCGCGACGTGTTACAGGCGAAAGGCTACGAGTTTTATTACAACGAGTATAACGGGTCGCACGAGCCGTTGAACTGGCGCGGCACTTTAGCCGAGGCGTTGATTGTGCTCATCGGTCAGGAAAAAACTAAGCAGCGTAAGGAGTAGTTATGTCGAACCACATGAAAAAGATTACCGTCGGCCTGCTGGCTGTTTTCGTTTTAAGTTTCATGGCCTCCGCCCAGACAACGCAAAGTTCGGGCGTGACGCAGGAGATGCGAAACGAAGCCAATGCGTTTTACCAGAAGCAGGATTGGCGGAATGCGTCGAATGCTTACGAAAAAATTGTCAGGCTGGAAGAAGCAAACGTTGGGGCACGGTATCGGTTCGGCGTTTCTCTGCTCGGGCTCGGCCAAAACAGAGAGGCCCAGGCGCAACTCGAAAAGGTTTTTAACGCCTCGCCGAATGCGGTTTTCGCGCTCGCGCTGGCTCGCGTTTACGCGCGCCTGAATGACAAGGAAAAAACTTTTGAAGTCCTGGAAAAAAGCACGACGCTGGGCGGAATCTCGCCCGACACTTTGAGGGCGGAAAAGGATTTCGCCGCGTGGCGCGATGAACAGCGCTTTAAGGACCTGGTCGATAAATCGGATTTAGCCGTTAACCCGTGTAAGGCCAAGCCGGAATTTCGACTGTTCGATTTCTGGATTGGCGAGTGGGACGTGAAAAACCCGCAGGGCGTGACGGTCGGCTCCAGCAGCATTCAATTGATTCTAAACCAGTGCATCATCTTCGAGAATTGGTCATCGCCCCTTTCTTCCGGGAAGAGTTTCAATATTTTCGATTCGAGCGACAGCAAATGGCATCAGACGTGGGTTGACGATAAGGGGACTTTTACGCATTACGTCGGCGAATTTAAGGACGGCAAGATGATTCTCGACGCCGAAAAGATCGCCGGCGGTAAGAAAACGCTGATGAGAATGACTTTCTCACAACTGCCCGGCGGCGACGTGCGGCAGTTCGGCGAAAATTCGGTTGACGAAGGCAAAACGTGGACGACCGCGTTTGATTTGACATACACCCGCAAGAAGTAAAGGAGACGGCACGACAAATTAAACGGGAGAGCTTTTGCGCTGCGTCCTTAAAATCCTATTCGGCGCAAGAGCCCCTGGAACCGCGGCTCGGAATGTAAGTCGGACAGTTCCGGCTGGGTCTTCAAAAAGGCTTGCCAGCTCGAATTTTCCAGCGGCACTCGTTCCAAAAAATCGAGCGCCTTTTGTTTGTCGCCCAGAGCGGAATATGCTAAAGCCGTTTCGTAGACCGGGGTTCTGTCGCCCGGAGTTTTTTTCAGCTCTTTCAAGGTCGCTATCGCCGCTTCGCGGTTTCCGGCTAATGCCTGTGCGTAGCTTAACAGAGCGAGATACTCTGGCGCGCGCCAGTGCGCCAGCGCTGTGTTGGCCTCGGCCACTGCTTCGTGTCGCATCCCACTTTGGCCGTAAGCCAGGATCAGAAAATAGTAAGCCCCGAAACTCGGATCGAGTTCGATGGTTTGCCGCAGTTGCGCGATTGATTCGTCATAGCGGCGGCAGACGTATAAAATCCACCCCCTGTCGGTTCGCATGACGAGCGAGAGCGGGTCGAGTTCAAGCGCCCTGTCAATTTCGGCGACTGCTTTTTCGTCCTCGCCTTTCGAAATCAGGTAGATCGCATACCACTGGTGAGCCGTCGGATAATTCGGGTTGAGCTCAATCGCCTTTTGAAATTCTCGTTCCGCTCCTCCCCAGTCCAGCTCGTGTTTGTGAAGGACGGCGGCCAGCGAAGTATGTGCTTCGGCCAGAGTCGCGTCTAAGGCCAAAGCCCTTTGCGCGGCATCCTTCGCTTTTTGGTAATAATCTTGATCTCCGCTCGGATGGTAAAACGCCAGCAGAATGTAAGCGTCTGCCAGGCCCGAATGAAATAAGGCTTGAGCCGGCTCTAAAGCAATCGCCTGCTCGAAGTATCCGATGCTTTTCTCGATGTTTTCGACCTGGCGCTTGTTCCAGAAAAACCGCCCCTTCAAATACGCCTCATACGCTTGCGGGTTAACCTGCGACGGGGCCTTCTGCGGGACTAGTTTGAGTTCTACCTGTTGCGCGATGTCCGCAGACAGCTCGGCTTGAATTTTTAAGACATCCTTCAAATCCCGTTCGTAAGTTTTGGCGAGAATATTTTGACCGTCCGCAGCGTTTACTAAACGAATCGTCAACCGTATTCTTTCACCCGAACGCAAGACCGAGCCCTCAAGCAGGGAATCCACATTCAACTCCTGCGAGATTTGCCCCAAGGGTTTGTCGGCGTTTTTATATCGCCTCATCGAGGAGGCCGAGATGACGCGTAGCGGTTTGAGTTCGGCCAGGTCTGTCGTAATCGCTTCGGTCAAGCCGTCCGCGAAAAACTCTTCCGTCCGATCATCGGTGATGTTTTTGAGTGGCAAAACGGCGACTGAATTTATCGCTTTCGATTTGCCGGCTGGCGGCGGCGGGTTTGATTCAAAGGCAAATTTTAAAATGCCGGCGGCTCCTATCAGGACAAGCGCAATCACTGTCAGGATCCAAAACCGGCTTCCCAGGCGGGACGGGGCGGGAACGGATGTTTCTTGTGAGGGGGGAAGATTTGGGCCACCGTTGGCATTGAGGGGGCCGGTTTCGGCAATCAGTTGGTAGCCTTTCTTCGGGACCGTATTAATGTAGCGCGGCTGACGGGCATTGTCGCCGAGAGCTTTTCGTAACTCGGAAACGGCGACCTTCAAAACCTGCTCGGTGACGAAAGTATCGGCCCAGATTGTTTCAAGCAGTCTGTCTTTAGAAACCACTTCGCTGGCATTCTCAGCCAGAAAAACCAGCAAGGACATAATTTTCGGTTCGAGTCGAACGCTCGTCCCGTTGCGCGAAATAGTATTTTGCTGCGGCTGAACTATCCATTCACCGACTAAAAACTCGTGACTCATCGGAACACTAATTTAAATTGGGCCGGAATTAGGCGTTTAGCCCCAGCGCGTGATAGGGGCTCTACACGACAACTTTCGGGATGTACAGAAGGGCTCGGCGCGCCGTTGTCTTAATCGCCGCCGAGCTATTCACCTCGCCGCGAATAATGACTTAACGGCCCTTATTTTTCAATTCGGCGCAGCCGAAGCGCGGAACTCGCCACGCCGACGCGGCGCTCATTCTTTTTCTCCCTGATCCTTGACCTGCCTCCGGGTGAAGAGTAGAGTCTGGCCGCTACTGTCAGCACATTATTACTCCAACGCAGGCGAACTAAGGTGAGGCGATGACCGGGTTCGTACCGTCAGGTTTGCTCGGCAAGTCTCCGACCGAGGAGGGCCGGGGCCCGCACGTTTTCTCCCAGCAAAGAATCACGGCCTCGGATAAGGACGGGACGCCCTCGCCCCTGTTCCCCGCGGCCGGGGCGGGGATGACAGGCGCGGAAGTCTGCTGGACAGAACTCCTCGTCGAACGACATCACCCGAAGCCTTTTTAAGCGATGAGAATCTTTTCCGCCGTCATGACTTTGTTGCTCATCATGGACCCGCTGGGCAACATCCCCCTCTTCCTCTCGGCGCTCAAGGACGTGCGCCCCGAGCGGCAGCGCAGGGTCTTACTTCGGGAGATACTGTTCGCCTACCTCGTGCTGTTGACCTTCTTCTTCCTGGGCAAATACCTGTTGCGCTTTCTGAGTCTGCAACAGGAGACGATCAGCATCGCCGGCGGCATCGTTCTCTTTTTAATTGCTCTGCGCATGATCTTCCCGCCCGAACGGGGCGCGCTCGCGGACGCGCCCGAAGGCGAGCCCTTTATCGTGCCGCTGGCGGTCCCCTTAATCGCCGGCCCCTCCACCCTGGCCGCCCTTCTCCTGCTGCGCTCCGGCCCGCTCGGCACACCAGAGCTGCTGCTGGCCCTCAGTCTCGCGTGGGCTTTGAGCGCAATCATCCTGCTCTCTTCGACCCTGCTTTATCGCCTCTTAAGAGAGCGGGGTCTGATTGCCATGGAGCGGCTGATGGGGATGCTGCTGGTGATGATCGCGGTGCAGATGTTCTTGAACGGTGTCGCAAAATTTCTCAGGCCGTAAACAACCTGCGGGAAGGTCTATCAGAACACGCTCAACGCATGTTAGCCTCGTGTGGAAGAACCTTTCTAACTTAGGAGGACAAACAGATGTCAGTGCAATGGAGCAAAGACGCCGACGCGGCGCTGGCGCAAGCCAGGGAGATGAAGAGACCGCTGCTCGTTGATTTCAGCGCCGCCCCGGCTTGAGGCGCGTGCGCTCGGCTGGAAGCCGAGTCCTACGCGGACGGTGAAGTCGCTTCCTTCATCAACGAGAACTTCGTGGCCCTGGAGGCCCACATCAAAGAACGCCCCGCCTACTTTCACCGCTTCGACGCCGTGTGGACGCCGACCGTTCTAGTCCTCGACTCAGACGGCGTGGAGAGGCAGCGCCTTGAGGGCTATCTGACGAAGGAGGAGTTCCGCGCCTGGCTGGAGCTGGGGCTGGCGCGCGTCGCCTTCATGGACAAACAATGGGCCGAGGCCGAGCGCGGCTACACACAGGTCATCGAGCGTTACCCGGACTCGAAGGCCGCGCCGGAAGCGGTCTACTGGCGGGGCGTCAGCCACTATAAAGCGACGAACGATCACACGGCGCTCGGCGCAGTGGCCGACGAGTTCAAACAGAAGTACCAGGACAGCGTGTGGGCCGAGAAGGCTTCGGTCTGGGCTCATTAATTCAGGAGAAATCACACTGCGTAGATGAAGATCACAGATATCAGGGCCACGACGGTCACCGTCCCGCTGGAGGCTCCGCTCAGACACGCGAACGGCTGTCACTGGGGGCGCTTCGTGCGGACCGTGGTCGAGGTCGAGACGGACGAGGGGGTCACCGGCCTGGGAGAAATGGGCGGCGGCGGCGAGTCGGCCGAAAGCCTGTTTCGCGCCATGAAAACTTACCTGGTCGGCCGCGACCCCGCGCGCCTCGAAGAGATGCGGTTCCTCATCAGTAATCCGACGGCCTCGCTCTACAACAACCGCACGCAGGCCCTGGCCGCGCTCGAATTCGCCTGCCTCGACATCCTGGGCCAAAAGTGGGGCGTCCCCGTCTCAGACATCCTGGGCGGTCGCCTGCATGACCGCGTGGAGTTCGCCGCCTACCTTTTCTTCCGCTACCCGAACCCGCGGACGGACGAGGGGGAGGTGAGGACGATTGAACAGCTCGCCGGGCACGCGCGGGAGTTGAAAGAGAAGTACGGCTTCACTTCGCACAAGTTGAAGGGCGGCGTGTTCGCGCCCGAGTACGAGCTGGAGTGTTACCGCGGGCTCGCGTCCGCGCTCGACGGCGACCGCTTCCGCTTCGACCCGAACGGCGTCTGGTCAACCGAACAGGCCATCTGGTTCGGCCAGCACATCGAGAACATCCGCAACGATTATCTGGAAGACCCTGTGTTCGGGATGGCCGGCATGCGTCGCGTGCGCGAGAAAGTCAGGATGCCGCTGGCGACCAACACGGTCGTCGTCAATTTCGAGCAGCTCGCCGCCAACGTGCTCGCGACGGCCGCGGACGTGATTCTGCTCGACACGACTTTCTGGGGCGGCATCCGCGCGTGCGTCAAAGCGGCGGGCGTGTGCGACACGTTCCAGCTCGGCGTCGCCGTCCACTCGTCTGGCGAGCTGGGCATCCAGTTAGCCACGATGCTGCACCTGGGGGCCTGCCTCCCGAACCTCTCGTTCGCGGCCGACGCGCACTATCATCACCTGACGGACGACATCATAGAGGGCGGCAAGTTCGAGTACGAGGGCGGGGCCATCGCTGTGCCCACCGGGCCTGGCCTCGGCGTGCGGCTCGACCGCGAGAAGCTCGGAGAATATAACGAGCTGTACAAGCGGCTCGGCCCGTACCCTTACGACCAGGACCCGCTCAGGCCGGGCTGGACGCCGACCATCCCGAACAGCCGTTGGGCCGACCCGTCGGACGCGCGGCGGCCCCATAATATCCCTTTCTGATTTGACGCCGGGAAACGGAAGAGCAGAGATGACAGTCGGCAGGACGGAAAACAGAGACGCGCCGGGCCAACTCTTGTCGGATGGGACTGAGCTGCGGCGTCAGGTGGAAGAGGTCGTCGAGGCGACCCCCGTCTTCGACATTCACACGCACCTCTACGCGCCCGAGTTCGGCGCGCTGAACCTTTACGGCATTGACGAGCTGCTCACTTACCACTACCTGATTGCGGAGACGTTCCGCTCGGCCGCCGTCACGCCGGAAAGTTTCTGGCAGATGCGCAAGGTAGATCAGGCCGACCTCGTCTGGCGCACGCTGTTCGTGGAGAACACGCCTCTCTCCGAGGCGGCGCGCGGCGTCGTCACCGTCCTGGACGCCTTCGGCCTGGACCCCGCGGCCACGGACCTCGCGGAAGCCCGCGCCTTCTTCGGCGCGCAGGAAGCGAGCGCGCACCTCGACCGCGTGCTCGACCTGGCGCGCGTGGGCGACGTGGTGATGACCAACGACCCGTTCGACGAGGCGGAGGCGCGCGTCTGGGAGCCTGGCGCGCATCTGGATAGTCGTTTTCACGCGGCGCTCCGCATGGACGGTCTGCTGAACGACTGGGAGCGCACGTCTGCGAAACTGTCTGCGCTGGGCTACGACGTGGATGCGAGTCTCGGCGGCGGGACGACGAGCGAGGTGCGCCGCTTTCTCAACCTTTGGATCGCGCGGATGAAGCCGCTGTACATGGCCGTCTCGCTCCCGGATGATTTCAAGTTCCCGGACACGGACGCGCGTGACCGCCTCATCCGCGAGGTGGCGCTGGCGACGGCCCTGGAACACGGGCTTCCTTTCGCCGTCATGGTCGGCGTGCGGCGCGGCGTGAATCCGGCGCTGCGTGCGGCGGGCGACGGCGTGGGGCGTGCGGACGTGAGCGCCGTCGAGCGCATGTGCGCCTGGCGCCCGGACGTGCGCTTTCTGGCGACCTTCCTGTCGCGGGAAAACCAGCACGAGCTGTGCGTCGCCGCGAGAAAGTTCAGTAACCTGATGCCGTTCGGCTGCTGGTGGTTCCTGAACAATCCTTCCATCGTCTCCGAGATTACACGCGAGCGGTTAGAGCTGCTCGGGCCGAGCTTCATTCCGCAGCACTCGGACGCGCGCATCCTCGAACAGTTAATCTACAAATGGCGTCACTCGCGCCGCGTCATCGCCGACGCGCTCTCAGAGTCTTACGAGCGCCTGCTCGGGAGCGGCCGCGCCGTGACGCGCCCCGAGATCGAGCGCGACGTGAGCCGCATGTTCGACGGCAACTTCCGCGACTGGGTCGGCCGCAGATGACCAGACCGAAGGACGAGTCATCGAGCGCGGCCGCCGCAGCCGCGGTCCTGCTCAAGGAAGACGCGACGGCGCGCGTCGGGCGTTACCGCTGGGTCATCTGCGCGCTCCTCTTTTTCGCGACGACCATCAACTACCTGGACCGCCAGGTGCTCGGCATTCTGGCCCCGTCGTTGCAGAAAGGGTTGGGCTGGTCTGAGGTTGAGTACGGCTGGATCACGGCTGCGTTCACGGGGGCATACGCGCTCGGCCTCGTACTCGTGGGCAGGTTGATGGACCGGCTCGGCACGCGCGCCGGGTTGAGTCTGGCGGTCGTCTGCTGGAGCTTGGCGGCGATGGGCCACGCGCTGGCGGCCTCGGTCTTCGGCTTCATCGTGGCCCGCGCCGCCCTGGGGCTGAGCGAGGCGGGCAACTTCCCGGCGGCGATTAAGACGGTGGCCGAGTGGTTCCCGAAGAAGGAGCGGGCGCTGGCCGCCGGCGTCTTCAATTCGGGCTCGAACGTCGGGGCCATCGTCGCGCCGCTGGCCGTCCCCTGGATTGCGAGCAGCTACGGGTGGCGGTGGGCTTTCGTCGTCACGGGCGCGGTCGGCTTCATCTGGCTCGCCTTCTGGCTCGCGCTCTACCGTAAGCCGGAAGAGCACCCGCGCCTCTCGCGTGCGGAACTGGCTTACATACGGGGCGACGCGGTGGAGTCGTCGGTCAGGATACCCTGGGCGCGGCTGCTGCCGCACCCCCAGACCTGGGCCTTCGCCGCCGGCAAGTTTTTGACGGACCCGATCTGGTGGTTCTTCCTTTTCTTTCTGCCGAAGTTTCTCAACGAGACGTACGGCATAACCTTACTCGGCCTCGGGCCGCCGCTCGTCGTCATCTATCTCGCGGCGGACGTTGGCTCAATCGGCGGCGGCTGGCTCTCCTCGACTTTGATTAAGCGCGGCTGGTCGGTCAACGCCGGGCGCAAAGTTGCGATGCTCATCTGCGCGCTGTGCGTGGTCCCGATCTTCTTCGCCGCGCGGGCGGCGAATTTGTGGGTGGCCGTCGCGCTCATCAGTCTGGCGACGGCCGCGCACCAGGGGTGGTCGGCCAACCTCTACACGCTCGTCTCGGACACCTTCCCGCGGCGCGCGGTGGGCACGGTGGTCGGCATCGGCGGCTTCGCAGGGGCCGTGGGCGCGATGCTAATCTCGACCGTGACGGGTTACTTGTTGCAGTGGACGGGCAGCTACGTGCCGATCTTTTTCGTCGCCGCCTCGGCCTACCTCTTCGCGCTGGTCGTCATACACCTTCTCGCGCCGAAGCTGGAAGCGGCAAAGTTAGAGGAGGCTTAAAGGGCGATTGAGAGTCGGTCTGATGAAATCCCCGTCATCTTCTCGGAGGTGAATTTTTTATGAGTAGCCAGCCCGCGCCGTCGGTCATCGGAGAAGGCTCGCCCGAGTTAGACCTCTCGCCGGATGAATTGCGGGCCATCGTCGAACAGGCGCTCTTAAGCGTCTCGGCGGGGGCGCGCGTGCTGGCGATCATCCCCGACAAGACGCGCGACGACAGCACGGGCCTGCTCTTTCCTTTCGCCGCCCGTGCGCTCTTCGCGCGCCAGGTCGCGCAGTTCGACGCGCTGGTCGCGCAGGGCACGCACCCGCCGATGAGTGAGGAGGAGAAGCGCGCCAAGATTGGCTTGCGTGACGGGCGCGAGGCGCCCGGATTAGGCCACGTCTACGACCACCTGTGGAACCGCCCTGAGGAACTCGTCCAGTTAGGCGAGCTGAGCGCCGGGCGTGTGCGGGAGTTGACTGGTGGGCTCATCTGCGACGCCGTCCCTGTGAGCCTCAACCGCTTGCTCGGGCCGGGCGTTTACGACACCGTGCTGATTTTTGGCGCGACCGTGCCGCACGAGGTGGCGGGCTTTGCGGGCGGCGCGAAATACTTCTTTCCGGGCGTCGCGGGGCCGGACCTGACGCACGCGACGCACTGGCTCGGCGCGCTCGCTTCCATCGAAAACGTGATCGGCCGCGTCGAGACTCCGACCCGGCGCTTGATAGAGGCCGCAAGCGATTTCGTTCCGGCCCGCGTCATCTCGCTCAACTCGGTCGTCACGCGCGACGGCCGCGGCCGCCTGCGCAACCACGCCCTCTTCGCGGGCGACTTTCGCGCGGCCTTCCGGCGGGCGGCAGAGGTCAGCCGCCAGGTACACATCAAGTACACGGGCCGCAGATACAGGAGGGTGGTCGCCCTGCTCGATGAGCATTACGACGAGCTGTGGGTCGGCGGCAAGGCCAGCTACAAGCTCGGAAGTGTGATTGAGGAGGGCGGCGAACTTGTTATCTACGCGCCGCACCTGAACGCCATCTCGGAGACGCACGGCCGGCTGATAGAGAAGTACGGCTACGCGCCGCTCGACCGCGTACGCGAGATGGTGGCGCTCTCCGAGGAGCTGCGGGAGAACTTGTGCGTCGCGGCGCATCTGGCCCACGTCTCTTACGCGGGTCGGCTGGACGAGGCCGGGCGCGTCCGGTCGCGCTACCGCATCACGCTCGCCTCTGCGCTCAGTGAGGCGACCTGCCGCCGCGTGAACCTGGGGTTTCTGGACTACAGACAGTTTCGGCGTGAGGATTACGAAGCGGACCCGGACACCCTCGTCGTCGAGCGCGCGGGGCGCGACCTGTATCTGACCTCCCCTTAGACGGGAATGGAAAGAACATCCGCGCAGTCGCGGAGCAGCTCGGCCTCCCAATCGGGCCGGCGCGGGGCGTGCGGGTGCGTGCGCGCAGACGGTATCCGGCCCGTCAGGTGTAGGAAGATTGCTATGGAGTGTTTGTAAGCCGGGACGGGAGCGCGGAACATGACGTTGCCGAGGTGTTGTAGCCTGTCCGAGAGCGCGTAATAAGCCGGGTCGCCGGCCTCCCACATTTGGTCGCGCGCGGCGAATTTCTCCGGCGCGGCGGTCGCCAGTCCCAGCAGGTAATCGGAGCCGTACTCGATCATGTTGATGCCCAGGTCGTTGCCCGTGTAGATGCGAAAGTCCGGCCTGACGGCGTCTCTCAGTTCCAGCCTGCGCAGCTCCGTGAGACGATCCAGAGACGAGTGCTTCATGCCCTTTAATTCTGGAATGTCCAGCAGGGCGCGCACCATCTCGTCATCAAAAATCTCGCCATTGGGAGCGAACATGCGCCCGAGCTCGAAGCCCAATACCTCCGGATAGCCCTCGCACGTTTCGCTGTAGACGGCCATCTTCTCGCGCGTCGATTTGCCGTGAAGCCGCGCGGTCTGGAAGATGATGGGCGTCGCGCCGTGAGCGACTATCCTGTCCATCTGCCGCCGGTAGAGAGAAGTTAGACGGCCGTCGCGGCCCTCTATGTAAGCTCCGGCGATGAAGCTCGTGCCCGCGCCCAAAGCCTCTCGCGTCCAACGCAGGACTTGGAGCTGCTCGTCGTCCGTCAGGTGATTGACGTAGCCCGTGTCCATGTTGACGGCGTTCACGAGCCCGGCCTCGTGCGTGGCGCGCAGGCGCCGCTGAAAAGCTTCGACGGCGATGCGCCCGTCCTCCTCGAAAGGCAGCAGCGCGGCGGCCGCGCCGTGCGCTTTTCGTCGCGGCCGCAGCCTCCCGATCATCTCTTCAATGCTCATGATTCACGGCGGCGATGCTTCAACTGCTTGAGACGCGCCGCCTCGTCCGATTGTTTGTAGTAGCCGTCCAAGGGATAGCAGCCCGACGGCAGCCCGTTGCGCGGGGCCGTCGTACAGTCGCTAAACGTCCGGCACACGACCTTGCGCTGAATCGGCAGACCGCCAATCACGTCGAGTGGAAGCCGCGGGTAGGCGAGCACCATGCGCCCCAGGCCCACAGAGTCCACCCAGCCTTCGCGCACCGCCGCCTGCGCCACGTGCGGCAGAAAGTCTTGCAGGTAAGTGTAGGCCGACCCGACCAGGACGAGGCGCGGAAACTGCCGCTTCAGCTCGCGCGTGATTTGCATCTGCCGGGCCACACCCGCTAAAGGGTCTTCGGGCGGCTGGTAGCCGTCCGAGGGCGGATAGAGCGCCGGGCGCTGGATGTGTGGATTGTAATACGGGCTCCCCGCGGAGATGTTGACGAGCCGGACGCCCAGCTCGTCGAGCAGCGAGAGGAATCGCACGGCCTCCGCGAGGTCGGGTTCGACCGGGTTGGACGTGTTGACGCCGAAACCCCAGCGATAGGGGAGCAGATGTGCGAACGGCTCGGGCACGCCCGGGCCGGGGCGTCCGGGTGTGCTCAGTTGCGGGTCCGGCCGGAAGGGAATCGTGTCGAACGCCGAGAGTCGCACGCCCAGTTGCAGTCCGGGCGCGGCGGCGCGCACGCCCGACACGACTTCGCGCAGGAAGCGCGTCCGGTTCTCGAAGCTGCCGCCGTAATCGCCCGCGCGCGTGTGCGCGCTCAGAAACTCGTGGCCCAGGTAGCCGTGGCAGTGTTTGACGTCCACGAAATCAAATCCCGCCTCGTGCGCGAGCAGCGCCGCGCGCGTGAAGTCCTCGACGAGACGCCGGACTTCAGCGTCGGTCAGCACGGGGTAATCCGGCGGAAGGCCGAGACGCGCGTCCAGTATCGGATGATGGTAAAGAATGCGCGGCTCGGACTTGTCTTGAGCGTTGGGGCGGCTGTAACGCCCGGAGTGCGTCAGTTGCAGGCCGACGAGCAAGCCCTGGGTGGAGCCTGCCGCGCGTCGGTGTTCCTCGATTAGCGCTTCGCGCAGACGCACGAGATGGGGAAGCGTGTGACGATTGATGAGGAGTTGATTCGGGTTGGCGCGGCCGTCGTGGCGGACAGCGACCGCTTCGCCTCCCCAGATGAGCTTGGCTCCGCTCGCGCCGAAGCGCCGCCAGCGCCGCAGCGTGCGCTCGGTCGGCCGCCCGTCCGCGGTCCCGTCCCAACCCTCCATCGGATGAATAGTGAAACGGTTTCCCAGCTCGATCCCATCCACACGAATGGCCTGAGCGAGCGGCGACGCGCTGCCGGCCCTCAACTCCCGGTCGCACGGAATCTGGATTTGAAGCTCGCGCAGTCGCTCGCGGAATATTTCGACCTCGCGTATCTTGCCGACGTGTAGAACGGGACGTTCACTCATGCGATTGAAGTCAGTACTGCCTGCCGCAAGCGGTACTGACCTGAGTATCACTTCAACGTAATCTTCGCCTCGGTCGTCGCGCCCGTCACCACATCGGTCGCGCGCAGGGTGTAAGTCCCGGCGGCGTCGTTGAGGGCCGAAGGGAGCGTGACGGTGGCGGTCGCGCCGCCCATCAGCACGTTGCTTGAGTAGGCCGGCAGCAGCGAGCCGTCGGGCGCGAAAACGTGGCAGCGAACGAGCCGCCGCCCCGGAGTCGAGGACGTGATGGTCAAGACAGGGTGGTCGCCGAGCGAGGCCGCGGCGGGGCCGCCGAGCGTCAATTTGTTCTCGGTCGGGCTCAGGCCGAACACGGCCGCGTCGCCGACAATCACCGAAGAACGAATCACGTCGGTGCGGCCCAGCCGTTTTCCGTCGCGCGCGTCCGTGACGTAAAGCTTGCCCGGAAGTTTGATCGTAATCTCCTGTCTGGCGACCTTGCCCAGCCCGGCGTCCGTGTAGGTGCGCACGCCGTCCTGCCCGACGATGCCTTCGAGCGCGACGTTATCTTTAACTATCGCCAGAATCAACGCGTCGCCGAAACGGTAGCGCGCCACCTGCGCCTGTGTCAGACGCTTGCCGTCGGCCGAGAGGAGTTCAATCGCGGGGCGCACGCCCGCGCGCGCGAGCAGCGCGTCCACGAGCGAGCGGTAACCAGCGCCGCCGAACTTCTCGGCCCGCTGCTTAGGATACTTGTCCAGAAGCGTGTTGAGATAAATGGCCCAGCCAAGCCCTACGCGCCGGGCGAACACTGCATCGGCGCCGCCGACGCGGACGAGCGCCGTCGCCCCGGCGGCCTTGACGTCAGGCTCTGCGACCGCCAGGCCGCCCAACTCGTTCGCCTTTAACCCCCACCGCATCCCTTCGTCCGTCACAACCGCCTCACCCGCGACCGCCTTGAGGCTGCGCTCTTTCGCGGGCGCGGAACTGATGCCGAACAGTTCGTTCAACTGGCCGTCGGGGCTCCAGGCGCAGTGCTCGTCCATGAGCCCCGCGCCCGCGTCGGCGATGACGATACCGCCGCCTTGAGCGAAAGCCTCCACGGCCTTCGCCTCTTCCGCCGAGAGCGCGAGCGAGAGCGGCAGGATGAGCGCCTTGTACTTGCCCGAGCCGAGCCCGCCTTTCTCCACCTGTTCGGAGGCGACGAAATCGAACTGAAGCCCGAGGTCTTTGACCGCGCGCACCCAGCCGTCGCGGTTGGCCGCGAAACTGACGGCCGTCTTGTCCTGCGGGGCCTCGTCGTCGTCGTCGCTGCTGCGGCGATGAAGCCCAAGGATACTCGCCCCGTGTACGGACGGCATTGAATAGTGTATGGCGATGCCGTCCTGCTGCCGCTCGGATTCCATCAAGAGTTTCCCGATGCCCTCGAACTTGAGCGACTTGAAGGCCACGCCCATGTCGCGCGCGGACTTCGAGTAGGTCATGTCCGGGTCGAGGAACGAGTACATCCAGAAAATGTTCGGGTGAAGCACGTTGTGAACGGCGGCCGTCCAGATACTGTTCTGCACGGCGAGGCCCGAAGAGCCGTAGCCCGTCCAGAAGCCGATCATCGAGCCGGGCTTGGCGAACGAGCGGTGCATGTCCCACTGGTTGCCGCCGTCGTAGGAGAGGAAATCGTCAATCACCTGGTCTAGACGATACCAGTCCGCCCCGTTGTAGGCGTTGGTCGCCTGCGTCCCCGAGACGGCGATGTGCGCCGCGGGGTCGCCCTGGAGTACTGCGTCGCGCGCCGTTTGATAAGCCCGCGCGAAAGTTATCTCCATGAAGGTGCGATGGTCGGCCCACGGGGCGAAGTTTCCACTCGCGCGCGCCTCTTCCGTCGTGAAAGGCACGACCTCGTTCCAGTCCTTGAAATTCGTCCGCCACTCACGGTTCAGCGCGTCGAGCGCGCCGTACTCTTCTTTCAGCCACACGCGAAACTGTAAGAGCGTTTGCGGGCTCCAGTCGAAGTCAACAGGGTCGCCGTAAGAGGTGAGCGAGCCTTCGTCACCGACGAAGTAGTAGTCCATCTGGTAACGGGCCTTGTTGCGGGCCGTCGCGCGCACGATGTCGGCGAGCTTCTCCATGAAAGCCGAGTCGTTGAAGGTCGGCGTGCGTTGGAGGAACTTTTTGTCGCCGGTGCGCTTGAAGAGTTCTTTCTTCGTCAGGTAGCCGAGCGCCTCGAAGTCGCCGGTGCGCTGGTACTCACTGATGGCCTTCTCCATCCCTTCGGGCGTGGTCGGCCCGCGGTCGTACCAGTAGACGCCGAACGTCCCGCGCGGGACGTTGAGCGAGTTGTCCACGTCGCCGCCCCAGGTAAAGCCCGTGTCGGCGGCGACCCCGCGCACCATACGCATCTGCGCGTCTTGCAGGTAATGTTTCGTGCCGCCGAACGAGACGAGCGCCGTGTACTCCCTTGGGCGGCGCTCGTCCTGCACGACCATCACGGGCTTGCCGCGCAGTTGATCCACGACGGCGCCGCGCTCGTCCACCAGCTCGGCCGTGACGAGCGCGAACTTGCCCAGAAAATCCGTGAGCGTGTAGGTGAAGGTGCGCTCGCCGCGCGCGGGTTTTGAGACGACGGCGAGCAGGCGGCCCATGTCGTCCGAAACCTTCATCCGCATCTGCAAGCCCTGTAGGTCGCCCGTCGCGCGCAGCACCGCGCTCAAGGTCTCGCCGCGCTTGTACACGTCCACGGCCGGGCGCGCGGCCGTCATCATCGCGCGCTTCGGAGTGTGGAAGACGGCCGCGCCCCAGTCGAGCGCCGCGTCCGTGCGCGCGTCGCGGATGCGGACGTTGAAAATCTGCCTCCCGCCGGGCCAGCCCGTCGTCGGCCGCAAAGCGTCGGCCGGAAGCTCAATCGTGTTGTCGCCGGCGACCAGCTCTTTCGTCACGAGCTGCGAGCCGAGCTGCTGGCCGAACTCGCTCTTTCCCTCGACCTCTACCTTCACGCGGCGCGGCTGGTCGGACGCGAGCGCGAGTTTGACAACTGAGCTGTTGGCGTCTCCGGCGGTCAAGGAATTGAGACGCACGCCAGGCTCGCGCCCCGCCGCCCAGAGGATCGAGCGCGCGAGCAGCGAATACTGGTACTCCCAGTAGTCCCAGTAGATTTTCGTCTCCACGGGGTTGACGCTCTGCGGCGTGAAGCCTTCCTCGACATAGCCGAGCGCGACCACGCGCCCCTTGCCATAATTCTTGACGGCCACGACGGGGTGCTCGCCCGATTTGACGAGCACGTCGCCGCTCGCCCTGTACTTGTAGAAAGAGCCGCCGACGTTTCCCTCGGGCAGCAGCTCCAGCGGCAGCCCGTCTGTGATGAAATGCTTTTGGCCCGGTTCCCACTTGCCTTTCGTCACGGCGTCCTGATTGATTTCGGGGTAGCCGCGCTCCGTGACCGTGTCGTCCGCGACGCCGACCAGGGGCGAGATGTCCCAGAGGCGCGCGTCGGGCTCCGTCTCGTCGCCTTTGAATGGGTGTCCCTTCACGTCGCCGACGAACGGGTGCAGGAGGACTAAGCCCGCGCCCTCTTGTACGCGCCTGAGGATGGCGTCGCGCGTCGCGCGCGTCATGCGCGACCAGCCGTTGAGGCCGGGAATGACCATCACCTCGAACGGCGCGTCGCCGGTCAGGTCTTTCTCGACGTAGCCGTAGACGATTTGAAAGTCGTCGCGGTCGCCGCGATATTCGTGGCCGTAGTAGTCGCCTATGCCCCAGCAGCTCGTGTCCCAGTTGCGGTCAATCGAAACCGTGGTCGGCTGCAAGGAGAGGCGCTGCATCAGCTCGACCATGTCGCGGCCGTACTGAACGGAGGGAATGAAGAACCCTTTGATGGGGCCGCCCGGAAGCCGTGTCGCCCACTCGACGTGGGGCGTGACGACTTCGGTCGAGTAGGTGATGTCGTTCTTATGAAACGCGCTCCCGCCGACCCCGGCCTGTTGCCCGCGGCCGGGCAGGATGAAAATAGCGAGCAGCAGCAAGGAGAGGCAGGCGGACAGAAACTTTCTCATAGAGTTCACTTGTTCAGGACTTCGATTCAAGCTGGCTGGCGACTTCTTCGGCGATGCTCAGGCAGATGTGCGCGGAGGGCAGGATGTCTTCGATTGTGGGCCGCGGGCGCGTCCCCGCCTTAAGCGCCCGGACGAACTCGACGACCTCCTCGTAAGAGCCGTTGCGCAGGTGTTCGGGTTCGCCGTCCGATGCGCGCTCGTCAACTTCGAGGCGGCCGCCGCGCCAGCATTCGAGCGAGCGCTGCGCGCCGGAGCCGGCCACGACGCGCGCGCGGTAACCTTCGCCGAAAAGCTCGTAAGACTCTTCAACCATGCCCGCCGTCGGCAGGACTTCGAGCTGCCCGCTCGCGCCGCCCTCGAAGCGAAGCGAGATGACGTACCAGAGCGCAGAGCGGCCCGCGCCCCGCTGCACTTCGGCGTCGAAAACTCTGATCTCGCCGGCCAGGTGACGCAGCGCGTCGAGCGCGTGGATGGCCGTCGTCCAGATGAAGTCGGGCTCGCTGCGGTTGTGCCGCACCTGCGCGGCGCGGACGTACTGAAGCGGCCCCGCTTCTTTGGCCCAGGCGAGCGCGCGGTTGAGATACGGCATGAAGCGGCGGTTGACCGAAACCATGTGCGGCGTATCGGTCTCGCGCGCC